>Ga0182027_10010089_pt1 | contig 13482 bp, 8 predicted proteins | sample 712E1DmetaG_FD_121300 | JGI IMG/M metagenome (GOLD analysis project Ga0182027, IMG submission 121300) | Permafrost microbial communities from Stordalen Mire, Sweden - 712E1D metaG (Illumina Assembly) | ecosystem: Environmental > Terrestrial > Soil > Wetlands > Permafrost | place: Sweden...
AGCAGCAGATAACAGCCGTGCGGGTCAATGACGCCGCCCATGGACTTATGGAGCCCCCTGATCTCATTGATCAACCCGCTCCGGCCGAGCACCGCGCCCGCCAGAAGGTCGTTGTGGCCCGCCAGGTATTTGGTGGCGCTCTGCAGCACAAGGTCGATGCCGAACTCAAGGGGCCGCTGATTAAGGGGCGTGCTGAAGGTGCTGTCGATGAGCGTGAGCACCTTGTGTTTTGCCGCGATTTTTTTCAGCTTGACTAAATCGAATATGTTGAGATAGGGATTTGTCGGGGATTCGGAAAAAATAAAGCGCGTGTTTTTTCTGATCGACCGGTCGAGCAGGTCGTAGTCGCCGAAAGGCAGGATCGTGCATTCCACGCCGAAGCGCTTAAGGTACGAGCGGCAGAATTCCAACGTCTTTTTATAGCTGTCATCGGTGATGACAATATGGTCGTGTGTCTTAACAAGCGATAGAATCGTCGTCGTGATGGCGCTCATTCCCGATGAAAAAACCACGCAGTCTTCCGCGCCTTCCAGATCAGCCAGCCTGCGCTCGGCTATGGTGGCCGTGGGATTGCCGTAGCGGGCGTATTCAAAATGTTCTTTGCCTTTCTTGGTATACTCTTCTATATCCTTGCTGTTGGCGAAGGTGAACGTGGCGGTCTGGACGATGGGCGTCGTGATCGAATCGGCGTATTTTCTGCGGCTTTCGCCGGCATGCACCGCCCGCGCGGCAAACGAAAGGCCCGGTTTCGTATCCAGCTTCTTCTTTTTGATTGCCTGCATCGGGGACCCATATCAAACGCTTAAGGTGGAATTTTCCCAATTTATAATAACCGTAAAAAATACTTTTATGCAGGAGCAATCGACCACTAATTATTTCCATTGGGGCAAAAAAAAGGGGCCTAAACGGCCCCATTCAAAAAAAATGTTTCCCGTCAGCTTATTTTTTCTTGAAGTTGGCCTTCAAATCTGCATAGGAAACGAACCGGTATTTTTTGTCCGACGTGACCGTGGAATCATAGGTCGGTTTTTCATCTTTCACCCACTGTTTTTTGCCGCCCACGTCCTTCTGGTTCCAGTACGTCTGTTTCAGGCATTTCTCCCTTGGCAAGCACATCATGACCGTGTCACCCTTAAGGCTGTAAGTTCCGGTCGACTGGAATTTCCAGTCTTCCTTGAACACTTCGTTGCTCTGGCCGTTTTTTTCCTCAACACAATTAGCTTTTCCATCGGGAGCAAAAGTGAAGGTGGTTTTTTCAACGTAGTTGGCCTTTGATTCTTTATCGACTGTTTTACGCGTTGCGGACCAGGTTCCGACCAATTTCGGTTTTAATTCTTTTGCGGTTTTTTCGTCATTCAAAAGCGAATTAAGCGTTTGGTCAATCAAAGTGCATTTTTCCTTCGCTTCCGGCCACTGGTTCATTTTGATGCAGGAATCCGCCAGCGCAATGAGACTGTCGGCTTCCTTCAGTTGCGGCCCGGTAAGGCCTTGTTTCCGCGCGTCAAATGTTTTTCTCAGCGACTCAACCATGGGTTTGAACTGGTTGGTGGTGGCCGTAAAGGCGGCCTCGGCTTTCGCGAGTATCGATACGGCGGAATCGTACAGCTTTTGCGGCGAGGCCCCCCCGCCGTACTGCTTCGACGATTGTATCTGCACGAGCAGCACCTTTGCGTCGGAAAGCATGGAATCAGGCACGCCTTTTTGCTGCAGCAACTGGATGTGTTTTGCGACATCGTCAGTTTTTTTCTTGGTCACACCGCAGCCCATGCTTATCATGCCGAGTATAACGCTCAAAACGACAACGGCCGATATGCGTGAAAAGATTCTCATACGCAACCTCCTGTTTTAGTGAAACTGTTCCGTCAGGGTTTATCAGAATTTATGTTATTACTGATTCTCTGTCAAGAAAATACCGGACTTGATAAATTTGTTTACCTATTACATATTATATTGACCGCAGGGGTTCAAAATCTTGAACCCCTACAATATCATCAGGAACACAATGAAATTTTATTTTGCGCTACCATCTTTGTTTTTTCTGGCTATTTCATGTTCGCGCCAGCCGTACCGCTGCGTTCCTCGGATGCATGTCTACAGCATCGCTTGCCATGACGGTTCGATATTTTTTTCCACCGCCGACAGCGGAGTCTTCCGTTTCCCGGCCGATACCGTAAGCGCCGTGCGCCGGATTGCCGCGGCAGGGCACCTGCCGATCCGGTCAATTGTATTCGGGCGGGACGGCAGGCTCTACGCTTCCTCATATTATTCCGGCGTTTATTATGTTCGCAATGACTCGCTGCTTCCGCTGGCATGGGCGCAGCAACCTTCGTGGTCGATGAAATTCGATGATGACGGGTCTCTCTGGCTTGCCGGGCTCCACGGTATTTACCGGCAACAGCGCGACAGTCTCATTAAATTCAGCGCGATCAACGGGGGCCACGATATCGCGTTCTGCAAGGGCCTGGTTGCAATCGCGCACAGTGGAGGAATTTCGGTGTTCGACATGCAAACCGGGCTTATGGTCAGGGAATTCTGCAAAGGAGCAATTTGCTGGACAATAACCCGATATGATACGCTCTTCATCGGCGGCGGGCTTGACTTATGCGTCATCATTAACAAGGAAAGCTGCAAGAAAATCAGCCTGGGGCCCAAAAAAAACATGCTGTGGTCGACCGCGCTCGATCCAAAAGGCGCGTTATATCTGGGCACGCAGGAAGGGCTTTATCGGGCCGAACCCGGAAGCGAAAAGGCCCAATGCATAGGACTGCGCGGCATATGCATTAAATCCTTGCTCATTGACCGTAAAGGCAGGTTATGGGTCGGAAGGTATTATAAATATAAAAAGTGACCTGTTATTTACCTATCGAACCGTTAAGGGGTTTGTAGGCCGTATCGGCGTATGTAATTTTAGAAATTGAAAAAAGACTGTCCACAAATTGTTTTACCACGTCGTTGTGCTTTTTCAATTCGATCATGTTTTTGATCTGCGGCCTGACTTCGTCAAACGACTTCGGCGGGAGGTTCTCCTCGCCGGTTTTCTTTATAATATGAAAACCCACGTCGGTTTCAAACACATCGCTTATTTCATTTGATTTCAGGGTCATTGCCACCCTCTCGAATTCTGGCTTGATGTCGCCTTTCTTAAACCAACCGATGTCTCCTCCCGTCGAGGCGTTCGGGTCCTGGGAGTATTTTTTCGCGCACGCACCGAAATCTTTTCCGGCCCGCAGTTCGGCCAGGATCTTTTTTGCCTTGTCGGAAACGTCTTTCTTCTGGTCCGCGCTCATTTCTTTCTTAACGAGAAGAAGGATCTGGCTTGCCTTAATGCGCTTTTCTGAGGCGAATTGCGATTTATTGCCATCGTAATAGGTTTTGCATTCAAGGGCGGTCGCGGTATCGGACTTCTTAAAAAGCGTTTTCATGAGAGAATCAACCGTCAATCCGTCCTTTATCTGCCCGCGGAGCGTCTGTTCGGTCTGTCCCATGCGCGCCAGCTGGCTTTTCATGGTAGTGGCGTCGGGAAATTGCTTGACGATGCCCGCGAAGGTCGTTTCAACCTTCGCCGAATCGCAACCAATGCGGCGTTTTTTTGCTTCCTGTAAAACGAGTTCGTTCGCGATAAGCTGCATGGCAACGTTCTTCCTGACCTCGGGCGGCACCGGCTGCAACGCCTGCTGCGGCATCATCCGGGTCATCTGTTCACGGTACATTTCAACGATCTTGTCAATTTCGCCCTGGGTGATCCAGGTGCCGTTCACGCTCACGACGCCGTCTTTCGGCACATTCTCCTTTGAACAGAAAAGCATGAGAAGAAATGAAAATATGAACACCTTTTTCATGGAAGGAACCTTTCGGAAAAAATAAAATGAATAAATTCGGATTTTTTTTGTAATGAAAGAAAAGACCCGAGAAATCACTTTTTTTTACAATTTACTAAAATACATGCCGCGTAGAAAAAGACTAAGAGGAATTAAGAAATTCGGCGCATGCCGTTTTTTTTACTCATATTGCCCGCCATTGAGCCATCCTTTCCTCCTGGCGAGCCTCATAAACGCTTCCACAATGGCCGGATCAAATTGTTTGCCGCTGCTTTCATTGAGACGTTTTATGGCTTCCTCTTTACCGAGGCTGTTGCGGTAGGGACGGTTTGAAGTCATGGCTTCGAATGCATCGGCCACGTGAATTATCCGCGCGCCTATGGGAATTGCTTCCCCCTTCAGTCCTTCCGGATAGCCGCTGCCGTCGAAGTTCTCGTGATGATACAGGATCAACTTGTATAAATTCTGCAGGAAAGGAACGTCCTTCACGATATTGGCCCCCAGGGAGCTGTGCGTCTTCATGATTCCGTTGAATTCCTCATATGTCAATGTCCCCGCCTTGTTCAGGATGTATCCGGGCACCCCGATCTTGCCGATGTCGTGCAAAAGTCCGGCGTCGCGGATGTTACCGATCCGCCGTGTTTCGAGTCCCATCTCATGCGACAGTTCTTCGGCGATGTTCATGACGTTCTCGGAGTGCCCGTGCGTATAGGTGTCCTTCGCGTCAACCGCAATGGCCAGGGCTTTGATGGTCCGGATGTAATTTTCCTTCATATCGTTGTACAATTTTGAATTCGCCAACGCAATCCGCGTCTGGCTCACCAAGCTCGATAAAAGAGTCAGCTGGCCCTGGGACCGCGTAAAGTCCTGTACGGCCCCGAAATAAATGGCCCCGTAGTCGAATGCTTCACCCACGATCGGAACAATATGGTGGAATTTGAGCGGTGCGGCGAGCTTTGCGGCATGTTCGGCAGAAGGCATGAGCTGCTGGAAAGAAATGCGCTTTTGAACAATATTGCCGAGGGCAACCCGATTATATTCTTCAACGACTTCGGAACACGCCTTTTTGATCTCATCCTCGGACATCTGGGTCTTCGACCAGTATGAAAACACGTGGTTCCTCTTCTGGACGATCAAAATCCCGATCATGTCGACCGGGAAATACTTCTGGACGGTCGTGAACAGGCACCTGATGACGTCGTTCTCGTCCACAAGCTGCATGAGCTGTTCGGAATAGGTGCTGATGAGCGAAAGGTCGTCGAGTTTTTGCTTGACTGATGAAATTAATGTGGCGTTATTTATTGCGATGCCGGCCTGCGCCGACAGCATGTCGATGAGGTTCAGGTCGAGCATGGAAAACGGTTCGGTGTTTTTCCGCCTGTTGCAATTGACCACCCCGATGACGTCCTCGGACACCTTGAGCGGGACCGACAGGGCCGACCCTATGTCTTCCCTGTCAAGCGGTAAATGTATTTCGGGGATTATACGGTCTTTGGAGATCAAAAGCGAGCGCCCGTTTTTCGCGACCCACTTTGACAAGGGCCATTCGGAATCATTGTCCAGGCTTGACCTGAGGACCGCGGACTGGATCCCGTGGTGCCGGACTATGACCAGCTCGTTGGTGTCCCGCTGCACCAGTTGGATCGACCCGCTTTCGGCCTTTGATACGTCCAGGCAGAATTTAAACGTCACGTCCAGCAGTTCTTCCAGATCGTGCGTACTCGTCAATTTACTGGTGATTTCATGGAGCGAGACCAGCTCGGAAAGCAGCGTGTTTTCGCGCGCGACCTTGGTTGTCTGCAGCGCGCTGCAAATCTTCTGCTGGAGGATCTCCATTTTGGGCGGCTTGACAATATAATCAAACGCCCCGCATTGGATCGCCTGGATCGCCGTGGTGACGTTAGGGTCCGCGGCGGTAACGATAACCGGCGTCATCCGTCCATTGATGCGCGACTGCTTGAGGAATTCCAGTGCGCCTATTTTAGGCACGTTGATATCGAGGACGACAAGATGTGGCCGCAGCTCGTTGAAAAGTTCAACGGCCTGCATGCCGTCGAAGGCAAGCACCGTTTTATATCCGATGCCCGACAAATAGCCGGACATCTCATCGCAGGCTTCCCGGTCGCTATCGGCGATAAGGATCAAATATTCTTCGCGATAATTCATGAGAAGGAAACAGTGCCCTTTTAAAACGTGGGTGCCGCTCGGAACCGGAGCGCGGCGTCATCTGCTAATTATATCATTGCGCCAGAAATATGTCAGCCCTACTTGATAAGAACCCGCAAGGTCATGCGTTACATAGGCAAAATCAAGGGATAGTTTCCTTTTCATCAGGTTCACGCCGCAACCGAAGGCCACATTGCTCCAGTCAATTACGGAGCCATAGACCGGGATACCAACGCGCAAGGCCAAGGCATTCATGATCGTATATTCCAGGCCGTAGCTGCCGTTGAAAAGAAAATACAGCGGGTCCTTGGTAAAATGTTTAATTGACGGCAGCGAATAGGTCGTGGTGTCGGCCGTGCTGTCCGCGGATGAATTTACCCCTTCGTTTCCGAGCACGTCAAGGGACTTGAATTGTATCTGGACCCGGCCGTATAGATAGGGAATGTCCTTGCGCCACCCGACGCCGAAGTAAACGTGCGGGTACGCTTCTTCGCTGTAACCGGGCGTCCATCGAAGGTAATTGGTGGTTATGTTTTCACACTCAACCCCAAAACGCGCGCCTTGATTGACCAGATCCAAAGACAGGCCGGCGTCGCAACCGACGCCGTATCCGCGATACGGAGGAAGGTTATACCGTTCGGCATTCATCCCTATTCCGGCCGCAACTTCAATCCCGGAAATAACACGATACTTCTGGCCGTACCCGATGTGAAAGAAAACTTGCGATTCGGAGTGGTATTTGACCAGCGACGAATCATAGGCGGGAATGTCTATGCCGTTGATATTTTCCGTTGTAAAAGCGCTATAATAGGGAATGTCGGGGTTGTATAAATAACTTAACGAAAACCCCAGGCCCGAATTTCTGGTTATCTGCGTGGCGTATGATACCTCGGATGTGCTGAATATGTTCTGATAAAACCCGGCATAGGCGCAACTGATTTCGCTGAGCGAATCAAACGCGAGGTTGGCCGGATTGATTTGCGGCGTGCCGTCCCGGGAGAAAACAAAATCGGAACCGGCGACATCCGTTGACTTGGGAAGTGAAAAAAGACTTCTGTCAATATCGGAATAATAATTACCATCATCACTGAAGGTTAAGCCTGTAAATAAAATAACAATGGCCGGAATGATTTGTTTCATATCTTTAATACGTAAAAGAAGTTCTAATATTTTCCCCGTTAAAATAACTTATTTTCGATAAAAATGGGTAAATAACGCGGAAAAATGGAATGCTCCGCAAAAAAATGCGCGAACAATCACTAAAACCCTTGATAAGGCGACTCCATTCTTGTTATTTTAAAAGGGTCTTTTCCCTATCGATGGGCGTATGGCTCAGCTGGTTAGAGCGCCGCGTTCACATCGCGGAGATCGCTGGTTCGATTCCAGCTGCGCCCATTTTTTCATTTGTTTAATCTGCCTGCGGGCGGTTCAAGAAAACCACTCTATGAACATGATCAGCGTGATCTTCTGGCTATTGGTTTCCTTTTTCGCGGGCGCCACGGTCGCTTCCGATAAACTGGACGCACAATGCATTTCCTTTGAAAGTCCGGTCCGTGGAGCACTGTTGACGGCAAACGCATGCACCTTGTCAATACGCGCATGTCCAGACGTAGCATCCGTCCATTTCTTCGTCCGTTTTGGATTGCCGGACGGGAAATCCGACAGCCTGATTGATTTAGGTACGATATCCGAGCCGCCGTTCAAGCTGGTATGGAACGCTTTTGAAATCCCAAACCAGCTCTTCAAAGGCATGGCTTTTTCAGCCGAAGCGGCCATGAAAAACACTACGCATCTGGTCACGCGTCAGGAAGGAATTTTTCTCTATACGAGGCCCTTCATTTCACAGGGACCGACGTTTACCGCATCCGGAGGAAAGGAAACGCTGCTTTTTGTTGACACGGTTTTTTCCGGCCGCGATTCCATTTTCATCCGCGTTTTAGGAAACTGGAATCAACGCGAGCTGCACTTGACCGTGCTGGTCATCGATCCTTTTTTTTCGAATGCAATACCCAAGGATAAAATGGCCGGCGTCGAGGCGCTTCTTGATCCTTTAATGACCAAGACCCCGTTTCCGACGGAAAAAAATATCATGGTCGTCGTCCCGCTTGCGGACAAACCCTACCGGCTTATGTACAAACCGGAATACAGTCCCGACGGCAAGTTCGATTTTACCGTTACAACGGCCGAGTATCCCTATCAGACACGGGTCAAAAAAACGGAAGGCAAAGGCTACCGTTGTGACATCAGCGTCCCCGTGGAAGTTTTTGGCGGCGCGATGCCCGATTCGATCGGGTGCAATATTCTCATTAAAGTGCTTGATAAAGAGGGAAGGCTGCGCGTTTCCTCGCTGAACGGCCTCGAAGACAACAGGGCATATTGCCCGCTTTTATGGACGATGGTAAAACGTGACCACCATGTCATGTCAGGCAACATGCTCTATATTCTCGCGGCAGGGTTTCTCGGAGGGTTGTTCTGCGTCCTCGCGGGAAAATATTTTTATTCATTGGCGACGAGGCGCGCGGTTGACTTTAACAAATTCGAACTCTCCGAAGAAGATAAGAAAACGATCGAAGCCATTTACGATTACATCGAACGTTCCGTCACGAAAAAAGATCTGCTGCTCCATGATGTCGCCTTGGGACTCGACCTTCCCGGCCCGAAGATAGAAGCTTTTATTAAAAAATATAACGGAAAATCCTTCAAGCAGTTTATCATGAAATCGCGGGTTGAAATAGCAAAAGAGCGGTTACGCTCCTCCCATGCAAGCCAGACGGCCGTCGCCGATTCATGCGGGTTTAAAAACGTTGAAGAGATGGCGAAATATTTTCAGAAATTCTGCCGTACGACCCCTTCGCTCTACCGTCGTGAAAATCAGGTGGCGTGAGCCTGTGAATGACTGTAAAGGGCCCTCTGGATTTCAAGATCCAGTTGGTTTTTATCATACGGTTTGGTGATCCACTTGAAAATATTCATGGCCTTTATGCTTTCTTTCCGCGGAGGATAGCCCGAAACGACGATCACGATCAATTCGCGCTTTATGGCCCGTAAATTCTGTATGACGGTATGGGGATTGTCGCTGGCCAGTTTCCAGTCCATAATGAGAAGGTCGCACGCATCGACGTGGTTCCGAAGTTCCTGCGCCGCGCTTTCAAGGTCCGATGCTTCACATGTGGGATATTTGAATTCGGCGAGAAAGAACTTGAGGATGTTGCGGATTTTCGGGTCATCGTCAAGGATCAGCACCGTGGTTGACCGCCGGTTGAGCAGTATCGCTTTTGTGTCGATATCGGTGTCATCTTTATCGCTTTCGGGGATTTCTATTCTAAAGGTCGTCCCGTTTTTCGAAGTCCTTTCAACCCCGATGGTGCCGTTGTGCAGTGAAATAATGCGCTGCGCCAGGGCCAGTCCGAGTCCGGTGCCTTTCCCCGGTTTCTTTGTGGTAAAAAACGGGTCAAAGATCTTGTCTTTGATTTCGGCGGGAATTCCCGTTCCCGTGTCGGTAACGCACATGACGGCCATGCCCGACTTACCTTCATGCTTCTGCCCGAAGCATTCGATGGTTATGGTCCCGCCTCCGGGCATCGCGTCGCGCGCATTCCCGATAAGGTTCTGAAAGACCCGTTTGAAATAATCCGCGTCACCCTGGATCTTTAACGGCTCATCAGGCATGGTAACGTTCATCTTATAGTTCGCGCCGAGCTGGTTGCAAAATTGCGGAATGATCGAATCGAAAAACTTCTGCACATGGATGGTTTTATAATCCAGCGGCTTTTTACGTCCCAGCGCCATTAACTCGGATATGAGGAACTTTGCATCGATGAGACTTTCCGAAATGATTGACATCCGTCTTTTTGTTTCCTGCTCGGCGGTCTCCTTTTCCACCAGGGAAGTAATATCGCCGACGGTTTGAAGGATGTTGTTAAAATCATGCGCCATGCCCGTTGCAAGCGTGCCGAGCGATTCCATCTTCTGATATTGATACAAACGGTTCACCATTTCTTCCCTCTGGGAAAGTGCAATTTCGCGATCGGTGACGTCGGACATGATCCCCTCGAAAATAAGATGCTTGTCCCCCTCCCTTAACGGCTGAAGATAGCAATCGACGAACTTGAGCGCGCCATTAAAATCTTTTATCTGAAAGGTCGCTTTGTATTCCGTTTTATCAAGTTTTAACTCCTCCGGTTTTGTCATAAAACTGCGGATGTTCCGGCTCGGCATGACATTGGCAGGGATGCCGAGGAGGACGTGCGAGGTGATGTTAGTCCAGATGAAATTTCCCTTTGCGTCAATGGTAAACAGCATTTCCGGAAGCCGATGGACAAGCTTCTGGTAGTGTATTTCCGAGGAAATGACCTTGTTCATGGTGAAGAAGTTTTTACGGGAAATGATCAGCGCAAGGGCCGTTGCAACGATAATGAAGACCACCCGCACGCAATAATCGTAAAATCCGCCTTCGGAAATGAATTTCAGCGGAAAAAAGAAATAGAGCACGCTGTACCCGGCAATCGACAATAATCCGCAGAAAATTGACAGGCTTTTCCTGCTGTGGAGCGCGGTAAACATAATAACGAGGATATATGCGCTGAACAGCGTGGTCCGAAACGGCATGGTAAAAACCTGCGTCGCGGCGTACGAGCCGATAATAATGGTAATGACGGTGACATCGAGGAAAACAAGCACAAAAAAAGAATATATCTTGACCCTGGTCCTGCTTGAATAGAAAAGGTTATAGCAGCTGTAAATGCAGAGAAGTACCACGGCGGCCAACTGCACGGTAAAGGTGCGGGAAAATAGATGTCCGACCATATAGCTGTATGTGGCCAGAGCCAGATAGGCAAGGCCGAGCCCAAGCCTGATCCATGAGCTCCATCGTTCGGAGTCGACTTCCGCCAAAAGCAGCGTCTGCGTTTTCCCGAGAAAATTCTTTTGCGTTTCAAATGACATGAACACCAACCGTTTAAGGTATGCTTTAAAATACCATTAATTCTTTCATCGCACAAAGGCCATTTTTATTGCTTACGATATTTTTATAATTAAAATCGTAATATCGTCCGTCTTTGCAGCGTCCTTGGTAAATATGAACTGAGCCTTGATCAACGCGCCGAGATAGTCGTCGGGCGTACTCTCTTTAGGCAAATTTTCAAGCACTTCTTCGAGACGCTTTTTCCCGAATGTTTTTTCTTCCGCATTGCAGCACTCCGTCAGCCCGTCGGTATAAATCACCAGGGTATCACCGGTCCCAATCGCGGTTTTAGCGGTTTCATATTTTATACCCGGAAACATTCCGAGAGGAAGACCGTTGACCGTCAAGCGATCAAGTTCTTTTCCGTTTGCCCGCACGATCAAGGGAGAAGGGTGCCCCGCTTTGGTATAGACCAGTTCTTTTGTCATGGCGTCATAGATTCCGATGAAAGCGGTAATGTGCCTTTTTTCCTCAAAGAAACTGACTATTTCCATGTTGACCCGCTCCATGACCTCGGCGGTGCTGACGTTCCGGGTTATGTTTTTCGAGAAAGCGACCTTTGCCATGGCCGAAATCAAGGCCGCGGGGACGCCATGCCCGACGACGTCAAACATTAAAAAGCATGTCACGTATTCATTGATCTTTATCACATCGTAAAGGTCCCCGCCGACCCTGCCGCAGGGGAAATAGCCCGCGGCGATAGACAGGCCTTTAAAGCACCCGATGTCCTTGGGCAGCATTGATTCCTGGACTTTTCCGGCCATTTCCAGCTCCATTTCGATGGCCTTCATCGCCATTTCAAGCTTCTCTTTTGCCTCCCGCTCCTTCAGCTGCGACCGCCGCAGTTCTTCCTTCTCGCGATGGCGCTCAATTGAATAACGTATGGAACGCTCCAAAAGGGCCGCGTCAATTTTTCCTTTGACAAGATAATCGACCGCGCCGGCCTTCATCGCTTCAAGGTCCGTTTTTTCATCTTCCTGGCCCGTAAGCATGATGACGGGCGCCGTGCACCCACTGCCGGTCGCCTCCCGTAATAATTCAAGGCCGTTATGCGCGCCGAGGTTGCAATCAATGAGGAAAATGTCGTGATTGTTCCGTTTCATGAGTGCAAGTCCGCTTTCAAAGGAAGATGCCCATTGGATATCAAACCGCTTTCCTTTTATGTCCTTCAAAAGGTCCCGCGTTATATGGTAATCCTCCTCATCGTCATCAATCAGAAGTACGGTGACCGCCTTATTTCCCATGATTTTATTTCCTTCTCAACCCACGGTACCGTTGGTCTTGAGGGATTCTTCCAACGGTCGAGGTTTCCGCTGAAGCGCCGACGCGACTTCCTTCAGCACTGGTCCCCCGTTTCTCGATCATCCTTTTTCCTTCTCAGTTCAGCATTATATTTTACACCCAAATTTAGGGCTTTACTATAGTTTTATATTAAATAGCGGGAATTCCAGTCCTGCATGACGGGCTGAAATCCTAGCGCCAGCAGGTCTGTTTTAACGTCGGTGACAGAGCGTGTGTCGGCGATTTCAAACTGCGCGGTTGACGGCCCGGAGGAATGGGCGCCCACGGCGGTTGAAACGCCCGCCGACATCTTCGTTACGCCCAGGGGAAGGACGCTATCGCGAAACTGTCCGGATTCCCTCGTGGAAAGGGTTATACCGACGTTCCCAAGGAAAATCCTCGCGGCCACGATGGTCTGCACAAAACGTGCGTCGCTGACCGGAAAAGGAGGAACAAAATCACCGGCGAGGGGCCTTATACGGGGAAAAGACAACGAAATGTCAACGTTCGGAAATGTTTTCTGCAAATACCGGGCATGGAGTCCGGTAAAAAACGCCTCCCGGCGGGCATCGCCAAGCCCCATGAGCGCGCCCACCGTAATGCCGCGGATTCCTTGCCTGGCGGCGCGTTCGGGCACCTCAAGCCTGAAACAATAATCTTCTTTCGGCCCTCCGCAATGCAGTCTTTTGTATGCCGCTTCATCGTAAATTTCCTGGTATATGGTAAGTCCGTCCACACCCAGGTCAACAAGCCCGCGGTATTCTTCTTCTGTCAACGGATATATCTCAATTCCTACCGAAGAAAAGTCCCGTCTGATGATACGGACGCTTTCGGCCAGATACTCCATATTCGCCGCACGGCGGGCCTCTCCGGTAAGCACCAGTATATGCCGTATCCCGCTTTCGGCAATGCGCCGGGATTCTTCCCCGATTTCCTCGAACGTGAGGTGCTTTCGCGCGATGGCGTGTTGCCGGGCAAACGAACAATATGCGCACACATTTTCGCACAGGTTGGAAATATACAAGGGCGTGAACAGGACAATGGCCCTGCCGAAATTCCTGCGGGTGATTTGCCTCGCCTTTTCCGCCATCGGTTCCAGAAAACCGTTCGCGGTGTCCGAAAGAAGCGCGAGAAAATCGAGGTCGGACAATTTTTCCCTGGCCAGTATGGATTCGATTTTCTGTCGGGTCATGCCGTGGAAAAAGCCGTCGAAATCAAAGGTTTTATAAGTTTCGATAATTTGGTAGAATGACA
>Ga0182027_10010090_pt1 | contig 13482 bp, 13 predicted proteins | sample 712E1DmetaG_FD_121300 | JGI IMG/M metagenome (GOLD analysis project Ga0182027, IMG submission 121300) | Permafrost microbial communities from Stordalen Mire, Sweden - 712E1D metaG (Illumina Assembly) | ecosystem: Environmental > Terrestrial > Soil > Wetlands > Permafrost | place: Sweden...
TATCATTTTACCCCTTATGTCGACAAAGTCAAGCAATATTTTTTCATTTACTGCTGTTCATTATATGCCCGATATCAGGCGAATAACAAATTATCTTGTTTTTTTCAGCAGGAAATAATAACATACTCCGGTTTATTGCTTGAACAGGTTGGTGCTCAGGTATTTCTCTCCCCGGTCCGGGAAAATAACGACGATTATGCCGGATTTGATCTGTTTGGCGATTTCGACGGCGGCAAACATCGCGGCGCCGCTGCTCATGCCGACAAAAATTCCTTCCTGGCTGACAATCCGGCGGGTCATTTCATATGCCGCTTCCGTCTCTACCATGATGGTAATATCAATCTGCGAAGGGTCGTAGATTGACGGCACGATAGCCTCTTCCATATTTTTCAGGCCCTGGATATAATGCCCTTTTACCGGGTGCGCGCAGACGATTTTGATATCGGGGTTGTGTTCTTTTAAAACCTTGCTCACGCCCATGATCGTGCCCGATGTGCCCAGCGCGGACACAAAATAATCGATTTTCCCGCCGGTCTGTTTCCAGATTTCTTCGCCGGTTGTCCGGTAATGCGCGATTTTATTGAATTCGTTGGAGAACTGGTCCGGCATAAAATATTTCTCCGGCTCTGCTTTCACCATTTCCCGAGCTTTCCGGATGGCGCCGTCCGTGCCCAGTTTGCCGTCGGTCAGGGTTACTTTCCCGCCGAATGCCTGAATCATCTGTCTCCGCTCTACCGAAACGGCGCTGCTCATCACAATTTCAACGTCATAGCCTTTCAACGAACCGATCATCGCCAGCGCCACGCCCGTATTTCCTGAAGTCGGTTCGATAATCGTCTTCCCTTTAGTCAATTTACCTGATATTTCCGCCTGTTGAATCATGCTTAATGCGATTCGGTCTTTGATGCTGCCGGTCGGGTTCAAGCCTTCCAGCTTGGCATAAATCGTGGTATTTTTATTCGGATTAAGCCGGTTTATCCTGACCATGGTTGTATTGCCAATTGTTTGAAGTATATCTGTATTAATCAATCTTCTGCTCCTTTAGCCGGTAATGATATTGAATAGACCGCGTGCAGCGTTGGTAAAAAGCTGCGGCATATCGGCACCATAAGCTGTAATGCCAATATCCGCCGTGTGGTTAATGAATATAGAATCTTTCTTCACACAGATAGATTATCGCATTTGGCCCGGCAAAAACAAGCGCCTTTACGGTTGTGTTTCTTTCGGTAATTCGGTTTGTGATGCTGTTTTCCGCTGCCTGGCGCGTATGATTGCGAATCCGGCGACGGCGGCAATCATGACAATGATTGCTGTCACCTGGGCCTGTTTCAAGCCGAGGAAAACAACTTCGTTATCCCGCCAGATAAAAACGATAATCTGGCTGATGGAATAACCGATGATATAGTAGAAAAACAACAGACCCGGCTTCACTTTCTTGCGCAGCGTCCACAGAATCACGAACAGGATAATGTCGATTAACGCTTCGTAAACGGCTGCCGGCTGATAAGCGGTATCGTGCGTCGGCGCGAAGGAATTAGGATTGGTATAAATAAATCCCCACGGCTGCTTCGTCGGGTACCCCAGGATATCCCCATTGATAATGTTGCCGATACGGCCGAAAAACTGGCCGACGACGGCGAAAAGCGCTGCCACGTCCAGGAATTTCAGGATTGAAATCTTCATCCGCCAGCCGGCAATCAGGATTACCAGGACCACCGCGAAAATCGCCCCGTAAAATGCCATCCCGCCTTCCCAGACCGCAAAAATGCGCCAGGGTTGGGTCAAAAATGGCTCTAACGGCTGCTGAACCACGTAATATAGTCTAGCGCCGACCAGACCGGCCGGGACCGCCCAGTAAACCACTTTTTCCAGTTGCTCTTCGGTGAAGCCCTTCCATTTGGCGTAAGGCCATGCCACCAGCAAACCGATGGTAATCCCAACGACATACATCAAACCGTACCAGCGGACGGATAATGCGCCGATGGAGAATATCACCGGATTGATGTTGATTGTTATCATTAATTCGCTCCTCGCCGACGTCCTGATACAAACATTATAGCCTAAACACCCTTACCGGGCTTTATTTTTTCTGCCGGTTTCGGGGAACTATTTTTTAATTCGCTATAAGGGCGGATTCTGGTTGGTAAAATGACCAGCACCACCACCGCCGCGGCCGCCATGATGATAGCCGCCACCAGCAAAGTATGGTCCATGCTGGCAGTAAATGCCTGGTTGGCCTGGCTCACGATAAATTGGGCGAACGCCGGGCTTTGCTTCTGCACCGTGCCGGCTACGATTTGGGCTCCCTGGACGCTGCCGCGGATTGTGGCGACCGCCGTGGGCGGCAGCGGCGACGGCCAGACTATTTTATCGATGCTTTTGGCGTAAGCTGAATTCAGCAGCGTCCCCAGTATCGCGACTCCCAGGGCGCCCCCGATTTGCCGGTTGGTATCGTTCATCGCCGAACCGACGCCCGCTTCATCCACCGGCACCGACCCCATGATGGAATTGGTAGCCGGGCTCATCGTCATACCCATGCCGAGCGCGGTGACACCCATGCCGACCGCAATCTTCCAGTATATTGTGTCCACCCCGGCGATTTTGTAGAAATAGAACAAACCGGCGGCAGCGATGATAATACCGAGCGCCACGGTTAGTTTCGTGCCGATTTGCTGGGCCAGCCGTGCCGAAAACATTGCGCCGATGAAGGCCGCAACAGCCATCGGCAGCAGGCGGACACCGGCCTGCAAGGCCGAATAACCGTGCACTGTCTGGAGATATTGGCTCATGAAAAAGAAACAGCCGAACATGGCAAAGGCGACCAGCGTCAAAGCAATATTGGCCCCGGTGAAAGACATATTTTTGAAAAACCGCAGCGGCAGCATCGCGTGGGTGGTGCGCAGTTCCCAGAATATAAAAGCTGCCAGTAAAACCACCGCCGCGCCGAACGCCCAGAGTACGTTGTTTGCTGTCCAGCTGCTGATACCGGCCTGGATAATGCCGTAAACCAGCGCGAATAAACCGGTCAGCGAAAGGATGCATCCCGGAACATCGATTTTGCGCGGGTTTTCCGCTTTTGAATCGTAAATAAAGAAATACCCGCCGACGAGTCCGATTACGACTACCGGCAGGTTAATGTAAAAGACCGAACTCCAGGCGAAATGTATTAGCAGCCAGCCGCCGACCAGCGGCCCGATTCCCGTCCCCAGGGCAAATGTTGCCGCCCAGACGGCAATTGCCTGCGCCCGTTCTTTATTGTCACGGAATGTCGCGGTGATGATTGACAGGGTCGAAGGCATAATCGCGGCGCCGCCGATGCCCATCAAAGCGCGCATCGCAATTAGTGTCCCGGTGCTGCGGGATAAAGCCGCCCCCAGGGAAAACACTCCGAAGACAAACAAACCGGCCTGCAAGACCTTCTTCCGCCCGAACCGGTCGCCGATGGAACCGACGGTTAACAATAAGGCCGCGAACACCAGCGTGTAGGCATCCACAATCCACTGCAGCCCGTTAAGCGTTGCCCCCAAATCCCGTGAAATGGAAGGCAGTGCCAGGTTCAATACCGTGTTATCCAGAGAAATTACCAGCAGCGCCAGCGCCAGGAAGCCCAGCGCGATCCAGCGCCTCTTATACCATGCAGTTTGTTCCGCCACGAAATCCTCCAGTACGTGTCAAATACTGACAATTATCTTGAATTTAATCGGGCTGATTCAAAATAATCTAAGTAATTCTAACACAATTTATTATCGCATCTTTTCTAAATCAAATAATTAAGCTGGCTTAATTAAGTCTGCTTAATTATTACACAACCGTAATTTTCCTGTCAAGCATTATTTTTTATTGATTTTTCAAAGGGTTTTGAACGGGTCGAGAAGATATTTGCCCAAACCGGATTGTTTCTCATAGGCCGGCCAATCCTGCATCAACTGCTGTAAGCTGACAATTCCCCGGATTGTCGCCCCGGTGTATTTCTTTCCGAAACTTTGAAGTTGCAATAAGTGCCTCAACATCCCGGGCAAAGATTGGTTTTCCAGATAACGCATGATCGAAAATGTTTCCAGCCGCAGGTCCTTCCGGCTGAATGCGCCCTGGTCGATGACGGGGTCTCGCCCTGAAAGCATTCCGTAAAGGATTATCCGTCCTCTTGCTCCCAGTGCTCGCGCAATGCGCGATGTCATTTCTCCGGAAACGGCGTCGAGAAACACCGTCGGTTGAAATCGCTTGGCAACCGTCTCCAGTTCCCGATCAAAGTTAACTGCCGTCGAATTTAATGTTGAAAATCCGAATTTCGATTGCAATAAATCGACATCTTCCTGCTTCCTGACGATGTTGATAACCTGAATGTGCTGTTCCCTGGCGGCAAATTGCAGCAGCTGTCCGATATCGCTCGCCGCCGCGGTCTGGATAAAACATTGGACGCGTCTTTTTTTGAGGTCGTGGAAAATCGCCAGCGCGGTATTGGGATTGCTTAACAGATTTGCTCCGACTTCATCGGATATCCGTTTTTGCAGGGGCATGACCGACGTATTGGCGGCAAGCAGGTACTGTCCCCATGTCCCGTCACCGGTGTAGTTTCCCGCACAGGCGACCCTCTTTCCCTTCAGCCATCTTGAACGGATGGCATTACCGGCTGCAATTACAACCCCGACTCCCACAGTTCCGGGTACTGCAGGGAGTGTTTTCTTCACGACATATTGACCCCGCATCACCATAAAATCCGAGGGGTTGACGGCGGCATAAATCATCTTGACTAAAACCTGATTGGGGTTTAGCTGCGCAGGTATCGCCAGATTTTCTTTCAGTATGAGCTTTGGCGTCAGGGAACCGGTTTGCTGCAGTTGAATTGCAGCATAGCAGTTTGTCTCTGTCACGCTTTTTCTCCCCGCTGGGTACACGATTGATTGGCACTTTTACGCACCATATCCAGGATTACATTTAAGGTATCTTCAATGGACTTTCTATCAAGTGAGTAATATATTTCCTTACCCGTTTTTTCCGCGATCAATATCTGTGCTTCCCGCAAAACACGTAAATGGCTGGAAATGGCCGGACGGCTGATTTTAAAGTGTTCGGCTATCTGTCCCGCGTTAAGCCGGCCCTGCATCCCTATCAGAAATGCAATTTCAATCCGGACCGGGTTACCCATTGCGCTGAGTGATTTGCTGGCACGCTCTCTGTACATCATTGCCATTGTCTCATCCCGTAATTATATAATTAATTAATTACATATTATCTTACTAATATATCTATGTCAAATCGATACTGTTTCTGTCGTAGAAAACATATAGTTAAACGTCTGTTGCCAAATTTGTGTGTAAATGTGTAATTTCGTGTCTAAAAATTGACAAATAATTTATTTTTCCTTATTCTTGAGTTATGAGTAAATACAAGCGGGTAATATTAGCCGGTTCTTTTCTGGTGTTATTCGTCATCCTTTCGGCTTGCGGCTCTACCGCGAAAACCACTACCACTTCCACGCCGCTGCCCACCGGCCCGCAGACTCTGCCGATAGTTGACTCCACGGGCGCCACCCCGAATTACGTCAGCATTCCTGCCGAAACCAATCAGAACTACACTTTCATTATTGCTAAAAACATGACCGCCGCCAGCGTCACCGGTTATTTTAACTGCACCGGGGGCTCGCCTAACCTTATTGAGGTTTACCTCATGAATGATGCCACATATGCCAAATGGCTGAAAAATCCGGGCGGGCAATCCACTATCCTCTATGACTCGGAGGAGATGTCCGCCGGCGCGCTGAGCCAGACAAATTTGCCGCCCGGCACGTATCACCTTATCTTTTCGAATAAATCAACCGATGCCGCCCAGGAAGTTGTCACCAAAATTGTCCTTAACTGGACTTATTCACAGTAAACCGGTGCTTTATCCGGGTGAATCGCCGTTTGTCTTTCTTATCTCCTGAGGTTCGTTAGTATTATCACCGGTTCACCCCATCTCCGGATTTTCTGGCAGTCCTTCCCGCTTTCGGTTATAATAACAGTTATAATAGTGAAAAATCCTTTTTTGCAGGTCAGGAGAACATGACATATTCACAGGACCCAAACCGGAAAAAACCGTCGCGTTCCGAAAGAAAAAAGAACCGGCTGAGCATACCCAGCACCCACCCTCCCAAACCCATCAAGAAAACATTATCCCGTGCTGAAAAAAGAAAGGTACAGGCCGGACCGACTCCGCCGCCGCCCAAAGAGCATAAAACGAGGAATCTGATTATTACGGTTTCCTCGATTGTCCTGGCTATCCTGCTCATCGCGGGCGCTGCGTATTACTTAATTGTGCTGGCCCCGATGCAGCGGGTGATTTTAACCGTCGGGAACGATAACGTGGATACCGGGTATTTTCTACAGCGGGTCGTGGCTAATCCCGCCGGTTCCAGTATTACCTCGACCACTCAGCTGGTAATCTCCGAACTTATCATTAAACAGCAGGCCGCCGCCGAAGGTATTGCGCCGGTGACCTCTCAGGATATTGATAACTACTTGAGACAGCAGGCCGCCACCTCATTGGCCGCCAGTGCCGCGGATAATACGACCACAACGACCGATACTGCGACTACAACCACCGCTACCGCGACTACCACGGCGAGCACCACCACTACTCCGGCAACTATTTCGGATAGTGATTATAATACCTGGCTCCAACAGCAGTTAAAAGATACGGGGCTATCCATGAAGCAATTCCGTCAGGTTGCGCTCTATGATATTCAGCGCGTGAGACTGACCGCGATATTATCCGCCACCATTCCGTCTTCGATGAAACAGTATCACATTTATGCGATGTATTTTAACTCTAATGCTGCCGCCGCCGCGGCCCAAGTCAAAGTTAACAGTTTATCCGATTTTAACAATGTCGCTAACACCAACGGCGGCCAGACTAATGGCGGCGACCTGGGCTGGATGCCGCTGGCTGTATTGCCCATCCAGTTGGAAACTGCTGCTGTCAACCTTGCCCTCGATACCTGCAGCAGCCCTGTCACTTATCAATCCGGCAGCAGCTTGGACGGGACACTAAATACCACGTACTGGCTTCTTTGGCTCGATGCTGAAAACGATTCGTTGCCGGTCACGTCTTCGCAACTGACTCAGCTCCAGAATAATTCTCTGGACAACTGGTTGAATACGCAGGCGCAGAACATCACTATCACCCTGCATGACCGCAACGGAACACTGGTGAATGCCAATACCGGCACACTGGATAATGACACCCTGACCTGGCTCAATTATGAGATCCAGAAAATGTTGAAGAAGCTGCCGTCGGAGACTACGACCTCGTCGCTCACGTCTACCACCACGACGGCAATAACCACTACGACCACCACGACGGCAGCCACGACGACGTCAACGCCTGCTGCCGCTGCCACGACCACTACGACTACGACTACCTCGCCTTAGTCTTTGGTTCAATTAACGTTTAGAAAAGCACCCCAGGATTCCCTGGGGTGCTTTTTCTTTTTCTTGATTTGCCACCGTGCTTCCCTAAACGCGCACCGCCGCGCACAGTTGCCCCGGCAATAAATATTTGTGTAAAATATCAGTAATTGAATAAAAAATAAATCAGCAAATATCCTCGAAGAAAAAAACACAGCCCGGTTGGTAGTCCGGGCATATCCGCGCTAACAGATATCAGTAACCTTCCCCATGGGTCGTCCATTCTTCACATACAGGAATTTGAGGGGGGAAGGTTTGTTGTTCAGTTTTACCTTATTCTTTGAAGACCCCTTGTGGGTCGGACTTTTCACTTATTCTGAAGGTAACAGCGCCAGGTATTGCCGTGTTGTTTTTGGTAAAGAACCGACGGACACCGAATTATTCCGGTATTTCCTGCAGAACTTCTCCCGGCTGCAATTCACCGATTCCTGTCCGGCTGCGCCTGAAAACATCATCACCGGCAACCCCAAACGAAGGAAGCGGGAAATCAGTAAACAGCTCCGGCAGCAATTCGGCAAGAAACAATCTTATGAAACCATCAAAGAGTCCATCAGGCAAAGTAAAAAGAAAACCGGGCTGGCTGAAAAAAAGAAGAGAGAAACCGAGCGGGAAGATTATAAATTTCAGAAAAAGGCTGAAAAGCGCAAGTCTAAACACAACGGCCGTTAACTATTTGACCGCATAGAATCCGGCCTGCATGTGGGATTTCCAGAATATTTCCGCCGTTTTAAAACCCGTTTCCCGCAGCAGCGCCAGGTGTTCCGGCACCGTAATCGGGAAATACCCGGAGTTAAGACGCGCCGCGTGTTTTTCCGCCATCACCGGCAATCTGCCGTGTTCGACCTGGAACCGTTTCCACCGCTCCAGGGCCAGCCGCGTCCCTTCTGCGGAGTCCGGCATCGTGTTTTCCACCGTAATATAGACCCCGCCGCTTTCCAGTAACCGGTAACAGATTTCCGTCGCCCTGCGCCGCTGCTCTTTTTGCAGATAATGATGGCATAAAATGGCGGTAATGACCTGCGGTTTTAAAACTTCCTTGTACGCCGGCAGGCCTTCCGTCGGCACCGGCGGAAGAAAGGTCAACCGCGAGCCGGATGAGGCTTTGAATCGGGTTACAGCCGCTTGGAGCATCTTTTCCGTGGGGTCCGCCAGCACGAAACCGGTCTGCGGAAACGCCTTTAGCGCTGGTTCCACCAGACTGCCGGTGCCGCAACCGGTGTCCAGCCACCGGGTGACATCGGGCCTTAAGGTTTTCACGAGGTCAATAACTTCCGTCTGGAAAACATCGTAAAACGGCATCATCTGCCGCACGACATTATCGTAAACATCCGGGATGAATGAGGTGGCGCTGTCAGTTTCAGTCATATATCTTTTCAGTATATTTACCGCAGAAGCAACTGTCAACCCAAACCCCGGCCCTGTTCTTCCGGCCAGTTAAAGACTGGTCTCTCGTCCACCGGTAATCCCCCTTTCGGGACGGTACCGTTTTGAAATTTTTATCCCATAATCAAAGTATCAGGTTCGGGGAAAACCTCATCAGGCAGCGAACCGCAATATTGTGAATATATTTTTTAACGGAGGCAGCAAAATGGTTGATAACAATACCGGCAGCAATCCCCAAACAGGTTCCAATCCCGGCGCGGAAGGGCCGACTTATCAGGATTGGCGCGAGCAGCGCTGGCAAATGCGGCAGAAAGCCCGGGAAGCCCGGCGCAGCCGCCCCTTTCACGGTCTTTTCGGCGGTCTCGTATTGATTCTCCTCGGTGTTTTGTTTCTCGCGAATCAGCAGAACTGGGTTTCCGGTAATGCCTGGTGGCAGTGGCTGCTCATCGGCCTGGGCGCAATCTCCATCATCAGCGGCCTGGTTCAGTATCACGCGCCGGAATACAGTCATTCCCGCCGGCACCGTTTTGTCTGGGGTGCCGTCCTCATCGCCCTCGGCGCGATTTTCATGCTCGGTTTCAGCCACTGGTGGCCGGCCGTGCTTATCGGCGCGGGCGTGGCCGTATTATTGGGCGGATTATGGTAAATCTGACAAACTGACATGCTATAATATCGTTACTTAACGCATTAAATTTGGTGACCGTTTATGCCCGACGCTTACGATAAAGAAGATAATGATGCCGAAAATGACGACGATGACCTGCCGTTAAAAGATATCCGGCGGGCTGCCCGGCAAATGCGCCGTCAGCGGAAGAAAAATTCATCAGGCCTCAGCCACAACGTTTTCTGGGGCCTGATGCTGATATTATGGGCCGTCATCATTATTCTCCTGCAGCAGCACTGGATCACCGCCGATAACATCTGGAAATATTTTCTCATCGGGTTGGGGTCTATCTTTATTATCCAGTCCGTGGTCCGTTACTTTGACCCCGAAACCCGTTCCTCCTCGCTCGGGCGGATTGTGCCGGGGGTTATCCTGCTCTTCGTCGGCCTCGGTTTTCTGGTCAATTCCAGTTCGCTTTGGCCGGTGGCGCTGATTGCGGCCGGCGTGGCGATACTCTTTTCCAGCTGGTTCCTGCAGCGGGAAATTCAAAGACGCAAAGCCACGCAGGAAAATCTTTTTGAAAGTGAAGTAAAATACCGCCATATTATTGATAATGCCAACAGTGTCATCATGGAAATTGACACCATCGGTAATATTACTTTTATTAACAATTACGGCAGTGATTTTTTCGGGTTCCCGGAAAAGGAATTACTCGGCCACAATATGGCCGGTACCATCCTGCCTTACTTTACTTCCGCCGGACAGGTCCCGGATAAACTGGTGGAATCTATCGCCGCCGAACCGGCGAAGTATTTGCATTACGAACAGGAAAACCTGAAGAAAAACGGCGATAAAGTCTGGATTACCTGGACTTATAAACCGATATTTGACGAGGCCAATCATTTGAAGGAAGTCTTATGCATCGGTATTGACAGCACGCAGCAGAAAAAGGCGGAAGAGTCCGAAGCGCAGCAGCTCAAAGAAAAAACGGCGGAAGAAGAACGCACCCGTCTCGCCCGCGATTTGCACGATGCCGTCAGCCAGACGCTTTTTTCCACCAGTCTTATCGCCGAGGTGCTGCCGCGCCTCTGGGAGCGGAACAAAGACGAAGGTCTGCAAAAGCTGGAAGAAGTCCGGCAGCTCACCCGCGGCGCCCTGGCGGAAATGCGCACGCTGCTCTTCGAACTGCGCCCGGCAGCCCTGGCCGATGCTGAATTGGGTGATTTGCTACGCCAGCTCTCGGAATCGGTTATCGGGCGGGCCCGCGTGCCGATAACGCTGGAGGTTGAAGGCAATTGCGCCGTCCCGACCGATGTCAAAATTGCCCTTTACCGGATTGCGCAGGAAGCCCTGAATAATATCGCTAAACATTCGGGCGCCACCCGCGCGCAAATGACCCTGCATTGCCAGCCTTCTCAGGTTTCCATGGATATTATTGATAACGGACATGGTTTCGATATGGCGCAGGCTGCGCCGGGCAGTTTCGGCCTGGGGAATATGCGCGAAAGGGCAAATCAAATCGGCGCTGCGTTGAAAATTGAAAGCAAAGTCGGGGAAGGCACTGAAATCACGGTTGACTGGCATGATAATGTTGTGGAGGTGGTAAAATGACACAATCGCATCCTATCCGGGTTTTACTCGTAGACGACCATATGGTTGTGCGCAGCGGCTTGAGTACCGTCTTATCCGTTTTTGATGATTTGAAGCTGGTCGGGGAGGCAGGCGACGGCGAAGAAGCCGTCCGTGTCTGTGAACGCCTGCAGCCTGATGTCATCCTGATGGATTTGCTGATGCCCAAAATGGACGGCGTCACCGCCATCAAGGCGATTAAAACTCGCTGGCCGCAAATCCAGATTATCGCCCTGACCAGTTTTAAGGAAAAGGAATATGTCGAAGGGGCGCTCAAAGCCGGCGCCAACGGTTACCTGCTCAAGGATGTCTCCGCCGAAGAACTGGTGAACGCCATCCGCAAGGCCGTGGCCGGTCAGCCCAGCCTCTCGCCGGAAGCGGCGCAGGTGCTGATGAAAAATGTTAGCGAACCGGCGCTGCCCTTTCAGGAAATGACCGGCCGGGAAAAGGAAATCCTGGCTTTGATGGTCGAAGGTATGTCCAACAACGAAATTGCCGAACGGCTCATCGTGAGCCAGTCTACGGTCAAATTCCATGTCAGCAATATCCTCTCCAAACTGGGCGTCACCGGCCGCACCGAAGCCGTAGCCCTGGCGGTAAAACACCACTTGGTCAAGTGACCAGTATATATCTGGCTGACTCACCAGTAATGAATCCCCCCGAACGCACGGCGTCTCCGGGGGGATTTCTTTTTATACTGTATCTGTCGCTCAAATATTTTTTAATCACGGAGGGAGAATGATGAAAGCGGTTGTATGCACAAAATTCGGGCTCGACGGCTTGAAACTGGAAGACGTCCCAAAACCGATCCCGGCCGATGATGAAGTACTGGTCAGAGTTCATGCGTCATCCGTGAATTATAATATCCTGGCTTACGCCAGCGGAAAACCGGTTTTTGCCCGCCTGATGGGTGTTGGTTTGCTGAAACCTAAAATAAAAATACCGGGCGGCGATATCGCGGGCGTCATCGAATCGGTTGGCAAAAACGTCAGTCGTTTTCAACCTGGTGATAAAGTTTTCGGAAACATGGACGGATTTGGCGGCGGCGCTTTCGCTGAATATGCTGCCGTGCCTGAAAAAATATTGACACTGAAACCGGCCGGAATATCGTTCGAAGAAGCAGCCGTCGCAATTCAGGCGGCTATCGTCGCCATGCAGGGCCTGCGTTATAAAAAAAACATAGAGCCGGGACAAAAGGTTTTAATTTACGGCGCATCAGGCGGCATCGGCACCTTTGCGGTACAGATTGCCAAAGCTTTCGGCGCAGAAGTCACCGGCGTATGCAGCACGGCAAATCTCGCGTTGGTGCAGGCGCTTGGTGCTGACCATGTCATCGATTATACCAAAGAGGATTTTACAAAAAACGGACAGCGCTATCACCGGATTATGGCGATTGCGGGATATCATTCAATCTTCGACTATAAGCGTGCTTTAACTCCAAACGGGGTCTATGTGATGGTCGGCGGTTCGATGAAAGGCCGCAAAGCCATGTTGCAAATATTTCAGGCTTTGTTTCTCGGCCCGCTGCTTTCAAAGAAAACCGGTAAAATGTTGGGCAGCCTGACAACGAAATCGAGTATAAAAGATTTGGTTTTCATTAAAAGGCTTATTGAATGCCGTAAAGTAAAATCCGTCATAGATCGGACTTATCCGTTAAACGAAGTTACTGAAGCTTTGCGGTACTATGAGGACAGGCATGCCCGCGGTAAAGTTGCTATTACGATATAACATTTACCGGCCGTAAAACACCACTTGGTCAAGTGACCAGTATATATCTGGCTGACTCACCAGTAATGAATCCCCCCGAACGCACGGCGTCTCCGGGGGGATTTCTTTTTATACTGTATCTGTTGATGACTTTTTCGGGTATGAGTAAGGAGGATATTTCAAAAAGTGCCCCGCAACGAAACAGGATATATTCAACTTGATTCGCATAGCTGCCGTGCCTGCTGGAAATGCGTCGAATCCTGTCCCAATAAAGTTATCGGTAAAACCGATTTACCTTTTCACAAACACGCGCGCGTTGACCGTCCCCAGTTATGCAACGGCTGCCAAAAATGTGTGAATGTCTGCGCGGAGGATGCCATTACGCTGATTAAATAAGAGTTCAGAAAATAAAAAGAAAAGAGATTAACAGTATGAATAGTATTATTGAAGTCAATAATCTGGAGAAAAAATACGGTGACATCAATGCCGTCAACGGCGTCAGTTTTTGCGTGGAGAAAGGCGAGGTCTTCGGCATCCTGGGCCCGAACGGCGCCGGTAAAACCACCACCGTGGAAATCATCGAGGGCTTGCGCAAACCGAACGCCGGCAGCATCAAAGTATGCAATATCGACGCGTTGAAAGAACCGCAGCGCATTAAAGAGCTTATCGGTGTGCAGCTGCAGGCTACCAGTCTGTATGACAATATCCGTGTCA
>Ga0182027_10010091_pt1 | contig 13482 bp, 11 predicted proteins | sample 712E1DmetaG_FD_121300 | JGI IMG/M metagenome (GOLD analysis project Ga0182027, IMG submission 121300) | Permafrost microbial communities from Stordalen Mire, Sweden - 712E1D metaG (Illumina Assembly) | ecosystem: Environmental > Terrestrial > Soil > Wetlands > Permafrost | place: Sweden...
ATAATTACAATGCCTCCTGCAGCCAAGGTGCGACTTGTTCTTGCCCACCCGTCGGACTTGGGCATCATGGCATGGATATGCGCGTCCTGGTGGTCGAAGATGACAAGAAGATCGCGACGTTCGTGGTCAAGGGCCTGAAGCAAAGCGGCTTTGCCGTGGATCACTCCGGCGACGGCGAGGACGCCTGGCTGATGCTGCAAAATGTGAACTACGATGCGGCCATCGTGGATCTCATGCTGCCCAAACTCGACGGCCTGAGCCTCATCCAAAAGTTGCGTGCCAAGGGCATTCGCGTCCCGGTGCTCATCCTCAGCGCGAAAGTATCGGTGGATGACCGCGTCAAGGGCTTGCAGGCCGGCGGCGATGATTACCTGACCAAGCCGTTCGCCTTTTCCGAACTGCTGGTGCGCGTGCAGGCCCTGATCCGCCGCGCCACGCAGACCGCCGAACCGACCAAGCTCGTGGTCGGTGACCTGACGATGGATCTGCTCGCCCGGGAGGTGCTGTGTGGCGGTGAGAAGGTGGAACTGCAGCCGCGTGAGTTTTCCCTGCTCGAATACTTCATGCGCAGCGCCGGCCGCACGGTCACCAAAACGATGATCCTGGAACACATTTTTGATTACAGTTTCGATCCGCAAACAAACGTCGTGGATGTGCTCGTTCATCGCCTGCGCAGCAAGCTGGACAAGGACCGTGCGCTGATCCAGACCATCCGGGGAGTTGGTTATGTCCTTCAGCGTACTTGAACAATTGCGCCGGAAAGTGGGCTTCCAGTTGAGCCTGTGGTATGTGCTCCTCTTTACGTTGAGCAACGTCGCGCTGTTTGCCCTGACCTATTGCCTGCTCGCGGCGGCGATCCAGAATCGGGAACGACTGCTGTTGGGAGCGTGGCTGAAGGAAACCGCCCTGCTTTATGAGAAAGGCGGCGTCGGCGCGTTGCGCGAGTGGATGCAAAACCAGCCGCCCAAATTGCAGATATCCCTGTTCGTCCGGCTGGTGAGCGGCACGAACAGCGTCACCATCCTCAACGTGCCGGCGGATTGGGTGACCTTCAAAGACACGTCCAGCGACTGGGAGGATTACCGGCACGAAGAGGGCATTGTCATCCGCATGACCGAGGACGAGGAAAAGGATCTCGTCCTTGACTCCGCCGACCTGCCCGACGGCGCCCTGTTGCAAATCGGGCGCAGCACGGCCAACCGCGAGACACTGTTGCATTTGTTGCGACACAGTTTCCTCCTTGTCGGCGGCGCGACGGTAATCCTCGGTGTGCTGGTCGGCAATTTTTTTGCCCATCGCGCGATGCGGCCGGTCCGCCAGATTGTGGGCACCGCGCGTGAGATCATCCGTACCGGCCAGCTGGATGCGCGGGTTCCGGTGCGTGTCTCCAACGATGAATTTGACGAACTGGTCCGCCTGTTCAACACCCTGCTCGAGCGCAACGAGGCGCTCATCCGCGCCATGCGGGAGGCGCTCGACAACGTCGCGCACGACCTGCGCACGCCGCTCACGCGCCTGCGCGGCATGGCGGAACTCGCCTTGTCACCCAACGCCGAACCGGCGGCGCCGCGCGAGGCGCTGGCTGATTGTGTCGAGGAATCCGAACGCGTGCTGGCCATGCTGAACACGCTCATGGACATCACCGAAGCCGAGGCCGGCATGATGAAACTCCAACGCGCACCGGTGGACCTCTGTCAGCTGATTCGCGAGGTGGTGGAGCTTTACCAGTATGTCGCCGAGGAACGCAAGGTGACCCTCCACACCGAACTGCCCGCGGACTGCAAAGCGGACGCGGACTGCAATCGCATCCGGCAGGTCTTTGCGAACCTGCTCGACAATGCCATCAAGTACACGCCCGAAGGCGGCAACGTGACCCTCACCGTGCGTGACGAACCGGGCCGGGCCGTGGCGGTGTTCCGCGACACTGGCATGGGGATTCCCGCCGAGGAGCAGGAAAAAATCTGGGCCCGCCTCTATCGCGGTGACAAGAGCCGTTCGCAGCGCGGCTTGGGCCTCGGGCTAAGCCTGGTCAAAGCGGTGGTGGAGGCGCACGGCGGCAACGTCACGGTTTCGAGCCGGGCGAACGAAGGCTCGGAGTTCACTGTAAAGCTGCCGAAGAAAAAATAGTCCTTTCTGGGAGCGCCGGCATCCCGCCGGCCGGTTTTTTTATTTGATGCGAGGTCCTGTGCCGGCGGGGACGCCGACGCTCCCAGGTTTCAAGCCTCCCGCCTCCCCCAACCTTTCAAAACTGTAATGCCCCCGTAAGCACCCGGTAAGCGGCGTGTGGTCTGATATCTACGTAAGCGAGAACCAAAAGTGAAAGCTCTCACAACAAATTAACAATCGACCAAAAGCTATGAGTAATTTTGACTGGATCAAAAAAGCCGCCGGCAGCACCAGCCGGCGGGAGAACAACGGCTCGTGTGCCGTCACCATGCCGTCGGCTCCGGCAACCGAAACCGAACTGGAAGCCATCCGCTATCGCGGCACACCCCCGCACCGGGCCGCGCCGCTGGCCGCGGCGAATCACAATTACGCCAACCCCGCCACGCCCGGCGGGCACAACGAGCGCATTCAGGCCATCAACGAAGCCGTGCGGGAGAATTCCGCCTGGATCGCCCCCCTGCGGCAGGAAATCGGGCGCGTCCTGGTCGGGCAAAAAAATCTCGTGGACCGGCTGCTCGTCGGCCTGGTAACCAACGGCCACATTCTGCTCGAAGGTGTGCCGGGGCTGGCGAAGACGCTGGCCCTCAAGACCCTCGCCGCCGCCACCCAATTGAAGTTTCAGCGCCTGCAATTCACGCCGGACATGCTGCCCGCCGACATCGTCGGCACGATGATTTATAATCCGCGGGACGGCAGCTTTCACACCAAGCACGGCCCGATCTTCAGTAACTTCATCCTGGCCGACGAAATCAATCGCGCCCCGGCCAAGGTCCAAAGCGCGTTGCTCGAGGCGATGCAGGAACGCCAGGTCACCCTCGGCGATGAAACCTACGCGCTGCCGCAGCCGTTCCTCGTGATGGCCACCCAGAATCCGCTCGAGCAGGAAGGCACCTACCCGTTGCCGGAAGCGCAGGTTGACCGTTTCATGCTCAAGGTCATCGTGGATTATCCGAATCGCGTCGAGGAACGCGCGATCCTGGATGCGATGGCGACCAGCGATCCCGACCTGAGTGTACAGCCCGTGGTGTCGGGCGCCGACATCGTGGCCGCCCGCCGGGTGGTGAACTCGGTTTACGTGGACGACAAGCTGAAGGATTACATCGTGGACATCGTGCTGGCGACACGGGATCCGAAGCGTTTCGGAATTGATCTCAACGGCTACGTCCGTTACGGCGCCTCGCCGCGCGCCACCATCGCGCTCACCCTGGCCGCCCGGGCGGGGGCGTTCCTCAATGATCGCGGCTACGTCACGCCGCAGGACATCAAATCCTTCGCGCTCGACGTGCTGCGCCATCGCGTTGCGGTCAGTTACGAAGCCGAGGCGGAGAACATCACCTCCGAAAACATCATCGCCCAGGTGCTGGAAACGCTGCCCGTGCCCTGAACGTCGCCGCGGGTTTCTGCCAAAGGAAATTCACATGAACACCGACCAAGCCCGGGAAATCCTGAAGAAGGTGCGCGCCATTGAAATCCGCACCAACCGGCTCGTCAACGATTCGCTTGCGGGCCAGTATCACTCGGTCTTCAAGGGCCGCGGGATGGATTTTGACGAGGTGCGAGAATACGCGCCCGGCGACGAGGTGCGCGCGATTGACTGGAATGTGACCGCCCGCACCGGCCACCCGTTCGTCAAGAAATTCACCGAGGAACGCGAGCTGACCATCATGCTGTTGGTGGACGTGAGCGCCTCCGGCAACTTCGGTTCCGGCGTGCAAAGCAAACGCCAGATGGCCGCCGAACTGGCCAGCGTGCTGGCCTTCTCGGCCATCCGCAACAGTGACAAGGTGGGATTGATCCTGTTCAGCGATCAGATCGAACAATTCATCCCGCCGAAGAAGGGCCGCCAGCACGTGCTGCGCGTCATCCGCGAGGTTCTGTGCTTCGAGCCGCAGTCGCGCGGCACGGACATCGTCCGCGCGCTGGACTTCGCCAATCAAATCACGAGCCGCCGAGCAATCATGTTCCTGGTGTCGGACTTTGAATTGCCGGATCAGGACCAGTCGCTGGCCAATGTGCGCCGGGCCGTCCGCCTGGCCAGCCGCCGGCACGACATCGTGGCGTTGCATGTGCATGACCAGCGGGAGGCAGAACTGCCAGACGTGGGCCAGCTGGCCATCGAGGATGCCGAGACGGGCGAGCTCGTTGAAATCAACACCACCGACGCGCGGGTGCGCAATCGCTTTGCCGAACTGGCGCAGGCGCGGGTGGAAAATCTCCGGCACACGCTCGCCAGCGAAGGCGTGGATTCCCTGAACCTCGACACGCGCGAGTCGTATGAACCGGCGCTACGCACGTTTTTCAAAAACCGGCAACGGAGAATGCAACGATCATGAAAATTTCCACTTTCAGGACTTCCATTGGCCAGGGCATGATTGCGCTCAGCCTGCTGCTCACGGTCGTGAGTGCATTCGCGCTCACGCCGGCCGCAAAGGCGTCGCCCGCGCAAACCAATTTGACACCGGCCGCGCCAATGGCTTCACCGGTTTTCTCCGCCGGTGAAGACATCCGGGACATCCGGCAGCCCAGACATCTCCCCCCACCCTGGCTCTGGACTGCGATCACGGCCGGTGTCATTGCGCTCATGGTCATCGTGTTCGCGCTGCGGTGGTGGCTTTACCATGGAAAATTCTTCGTGATGCAGCCGCACGAAATCGCGTTCCAATACCTGGAAGAGGCCCGCCGGCTGCTCGACCCCGACCACGCCCGCGAATACTGTTTTGAGGTGTCGAAGATCATCCGGCGCTACATCGAGGAACAGTTCAACCTGCACGCGCCCCAGTTGACCACCGAGGAGTTTCTGCACGAACTGGCGGGATCGCCGGAAGCCCTGCTGGCTTCCCACCGCGCCCTGTTAGGCGGCTTTCTCATGCACTGCGACCTGGCCAAATTCGCCGGCTGGTATTACTGCCGGCCCGACCTCGAAGCCATGCATGTCAGTGCCGTGGAATTCGTCCGGCAGACGGCGGTGGGTGATCCGGACTTTGACCGGGCCCGCAACTCCGCCCCTTCGGACGAAACCTCCAGACATTCAGCGCCGGCGTCGGAGCGGATCAGGACCGTTAACTTTTAACCGCGAAAGGAAAATCCATGAAAACACTTCAACTGCAAACGGTATGGACCCTGCAATCGCTGTTGGATGACACGGGCCGGCGAAGACTGACTATCGCCTGCCATCTTCCGCAACCGGTTCCCCGGCGGCGGGCCGCCCTCCGGCGCGCTGGCGCGACCAAGCTGGCCGTGATGTTCCCGCCGGAAGAGTTGTTCGCGTTCGAACCCGTCGTCCGCACTGTTTCCCGATGACACAACCAAACTCATAATTCGTATGATCCGCTTCCTGAATCCCGAATTTCTGTGGCTGCTCGCACTGCTGCCGTTGCTCGCGGTGTGGCGCGGGCGCAAAGGCCGCGTGGCCGCCGTCGAATACTCGAACGTGGACATCGCCCGCGCCGTCGCGCGGGAATCCCGCAGCCGCCCGGCTCGCTGGACGATGCTGCTGCGCCTGCTCGTGGCGGCGCTGCTCATCCTCGGTCTCGCCCGCCCGCAATACGGCCAGGGCCGCGCCGAAGTTCAGGCCAGCGGTGTGGACTTGATGCTCGGCCTGGACGTGTCCGGCTCCATGGAGGCGCTGGACTTCACGCTCAACCACCAGCCGGTCAGCCGCGTGGAGGTGGTCAAATCGGTCGTTTCAAAATTCATCGAGGCCCGGCCCGATGACCGCATTGGCCTGATTGCTTTTGCCGGCGCGCCGTATCTCGTCAGCCCGCTCACGCTCGACCACGACTGGCTCAAGCAAAATCTCGATCGCGTGCAGGTCGGCATCATCGAAGACAGCACGGCCATCGGCTCGGCGCTGGCCACGTGCGTGAACCGCCTGCGCGACCAGCCGTCGAAATCCAAGGTCGTCGTGTTGCTGACCGACGGCATGAACAATGCCGGCAAGGTCGCGCCGCAGACCGCCGCCGAAGCCGCCAAGGCGATGGGCGTGAAGGTTTACACCATCGGCGCCGGCGCGCAGGGTCAAGCGCCCGTGCCGGTGAAGGACCAGTTTGGCAACCAGCGCATCGTCATGGCCAGGGTGGACGTGGACGAGGCGGCATTGCAGAAGATTGCCGCCGAGACCGGTGGAAAATTCTTCCGGGCCACCGATACTGATTCACTCAAAAATATTTATGCCGAGATCGATCGCATGGAAAAGACCACGCACACGGTGAAGAAATTCGAGAAATATCACGAGCTGTTTGCCCTGGCGGTGGTGCCTGGCCTGATGTTGCTCGGCCTGATGATCGGGCTGGAACAAACCCGTTTCCGCCGTTTGCCGGGAGCGTAATCGCCCAAAAAATTGAGTTACTGAAGCCAATTAAATCGGAGAACGCCTATGAAATTCGCCCAACCCCTCTGGTTACTTGCCGGATTGATCGCCTGCGCGGCATTGGTGTGGCGGTACCGCCGGTTCGATGCCCGGCAGCGCGTCGAGCTGGCGAAGTTCGCCTCGGCCAGCCTTGTTGCGCAGCTCACCGCCTCGGTCAGCCCGGCTCGCCGCCATTTCAAACATGCATTGGTCATCACCGGCGTCGCCTGCCTGGCCGTCGCGCTGGCGCGGCCGCTCGCCGGATTTCGCTGGGAGGAGGCCCGGCGCAAGGGTCTCGACCTGATGTTTGCCGTGGACACTTCGAAGAGCATGCTGGCGCAGGACGTGAAGCCCGACCGGCTCACCCGCGCCAAAATGGCCGTGGAGGATTTGCTGGCAAAAATGGATGGCGATCGCGTCGGCCTCGTGGCGTTCGCCGGCAATGCGTTCCTGCAATGTCCGCTCACACTCGACTACGACGCTTTCCGCCAGTCGCTCGACGCGCTCGACACGAAAATCATCCCGCGCGGCGGCACGGACATTGCATCGGCGATTCACGAAACCGAAGCTGCGCTGGAAGGCAAAGGTAACAACGAACGCATCCTGGTGTTGCTCACCGACGGCGAAGACCTGGAAGGCAGCGCGCTCGACGCGGCCCGTGCGGCGGCAAAGAATGGATTGAAAATTTTCACCGTCGGCGTCGGCAGCACGGGCGGCGAATTAATTCCGATCGAGAGCGAATCGGGCGAAACGCAGTTTGCCAGGGACGCTTCCGGCCAGTTCGTCAAATCGCGCCTGGATGAGACGATGCTCAAGCAGATTGCCGAAGCCACGGGCGCGCTGTATCAGCCGCTCGGCCAGCAAGGTCAGGGCCTGGAGACGATTTATTCGCAAGGCCTGGCGAAATTCACCCGGCACGAACTCGCCTCGCGGATGCAGAAAGTGTACCTCGAACGCTTCCAGTGGCCGCTTGCACTGGGCTTGCTCTGCCTCGTTCTCGAACCGCTCATCGGCATCCGCCGCCGCCAGACCGTGAAAAAATGCGCCGCCGCAACGCGTCCGGCACTGGCGGCTTCATGGAATCGCATGGCCCGGCCAGCCGCCGCCATTGCAATCACGTTTATTGCCGGCGCAAATTCGGTGCATGCCTCTGTTGGAGCGGCGGAACGGGCGTTTCAAAAGGGGGATTATTCCCGGGCCGAACAGGAATACCGTCAGGCCGCTGCGAAGCATCCGGACAAACCGGTGTTGGAGTTCAACCATGGCGCCGCCGCGTACAAGTCGGGCGGTTTCGACCAGGCCGCCGAGTCGTTTGCCAAGGCGATGAAAACCGACGATCTGACCTTGCAACAGGACGATTACTACAATCTCGGCAACACGCAGTATCGCTTGGGCCAGAAAACGGAAAAGGCCAACCCCCAGGAAACCACCAAGGCCTGGGAACAGGCCGTCCAGTCCTACGAAGCCGCGTTGCAGCTCAAACCCGCCGACGCCGATGCGAAGTACAACCGTGATCTTGTGAAGCGCAAGCTGGAGGAGCTTAAAAAGCAACAGCAACAAAAACAGGATCAGCAAAAACAACAACCGAGCCAGGACCAAAACCAGCAATCGCAGGACCAGAAAAACCAGGATCAAAAAGATCCAAACCAGCCCGACAAACAGAATCAAAGCAAACCTGACGGCAAGTCGGACCCATCGGACAAACAGAACGGCAGTCAGGGTCAGCAAGCCAAACCAGACCAAAAGAACGGCCAGGACCAGCAGAAAGATCAGCAGCAGTCAGCTGCCGCCAACAAGGATCAGAACAAGCAAGGCGACAAAAAAGACCAGCCGGACAAACAGAACGACAGTTCCGGTCAGCCTGACCAGCAGGCCCGGGCAAACCAAAAACCTGAGCCGAAGAATCAAAGCGCCCAGGCCGGTCAGAAGCCGGAGGAGCAAAAGCAGGACGGCACGCCGCAGCCGCGCAATCCGCAATCAAAAGACGCCGGCCAGGAGCAGGCCGACGCGCGCCCCGAGCCGGGCAAGATGTCGCGCGAGGAAGCGAAGCAATTGCTCGACTCGCTCAAAAGTGATGACCGCAAGATGCCGTTGACACCCTATGCGCGCGGCAATGAAAGCGCGCAAAATGATGAGCCGGTTAAGGATTGGTAAAAATTTCCAATGGAGGATTGAAATATGCACCACACTTTAAGACGCGCAATCATCGTCACCTTGTCAATCCTGGTCGCGACCGCATTCGGGTGGGCCAGGGCGGCGAACGTCACCGCCACACTCGATTCGTCAGAAACTTTCTTGGGCGAAGCGGCGCAACTCACCGTGACGATTCAGAGCCAAAGCTCGGAAGCCCCGCAGATTCCGGCGGTGAATGGGCTGACCTTCCAACCGGTTGGCCAGTCGAGCCAGATTGAAATCGTCGATGGCGCGATGTCTGCCAACGTCAATTATCTCTATGCCGTCGCCGCCAGTCGTTACGGCACGTTTATCATCCCGCCCATCAAAGTCGCCGACGGACCCGACGCTGCCCAGTCGCCGGCAATTACTTTGAAAGTGGTCCAACGTACTGGCGGAACGTCAGCCGGAGCAAACAGCCCGAATCGAAATGCCCTGCCTGCACCCACTGTCAACGCCGACAATGAGGACATCCATTCGTCCGCCCGGAACAGCTTCGGATTCCTGCGTCTGGTCACGCCCAAACGGGAATTTTACGTGGGCGAAATGGCGCCGGTGGAATTGAAGGCGTATTTCCGCGCAGGTGTGGAATTGCGCGTGGACGGTTTGCCCACACTCAACAGCGACGCCTTCACCATGAACAAGCTCGGTAATCAGCCACTTTCCAGCCAGGAAGTGATCCAAGGCGCGCGTTATACCGTCTTCACCTGGCCCACAGCCATCACCGCTGTCAAGGCCGGCAATTATGAAATGAGTGTCGAGATTCCGGTCACGGTCACCATGCGCCAGCGGCCGCAGCGGCCACATGGCGGCGATCCTTTCGGGGATGACGCCTTCGACGCCATGTTTGACAATTTCTTCGGCACGGCGACGCAGAAACAGATTGCGCTGAACAGCGAGCCGAACCCGGTCAAAATCCTCTCGCTGCCGGGGGATAACCGTCCGGCGGGTTTCACCGGCGCGGTGGGCCGGTTCGATCTGATCGCGGAGGCTGTGCCTGCGCAAATTGTCGCCGGCGACCCGGTGACCTTTAAACTTAAGATCACAGGCAAAGGCAATTTTGATCGCGTGACCGCGCCCGTCGTCGAATCGAATGGCGCCTGGAAGACCTACAAGCCGGGTGCGAAATTTGAACCCAGCGACAGCGACGGTTTCTCCGGAACCAAAAACTTCGAGCAGGCGCTCGTCCCGACACAAGCGGGCAAACAGGTAATCCCTTCGCTTGCGTTCAGCTACTTCGACCCGGAACAAAAGCAGTACGTCATTCGTACCACGGCGCCAATAAATGTCGAAGTTGGCGGTACCGACCAGATCCTCGCCACGACCGCAGCACCCCCCCCCACCAAACCAACTGTGGTGCCTTCCTCCGTAAAAACGGTCTCCGACCTGGCGTCTAACAAACTTGGCCCTGGTCGCTTCACCGCAACGCTTCGTCCCTGGTTTCTAAATCTGTGGCTGGTTGCGATTGCACTGCTGCCCACGGCGACCATGCTCGGGATGTACTTGATTATTCGCCGCCGGACACGGCTGGCATGTGATCCGGAACATGTCCGCAGGGTCAACACCCGGCGTGCGTTGGGTGAACAATTTCAAGCCATGGAATGCGCCGCCGAACGCGGTGCGGCTGCGGATTTTTTTACCGCCGCCTGTGCCGCTTTCCAGATCCTTCTCGGCCAGCATTGGAATTTGTCGCCCCGGACCATCACGCTGGCCGAGATCAATGTCCGCCTGAACGGCGAGGCTGACGGCTTGCGCACAATTTTCGGCCTCGCGGACGAAGCGATTTACACAGACCGCGTCTTCGCCAGCCATGAACTGCGCCACTGGCAGGCGCTCGTGAACCACGAACTGAGAAAATTGGAGGAATTATGAACTCCATCACCCGCATAATTCTGCACGGTGTGGCTTCAGGGAGCGTCACCCTGACCCCGCAGGTGCTCGGAGCCTTGAAAGACGTCAGCCAGGACCACCCTGGCGTTGACAGGACAATAAATTCCACAAATGAATCCGCAACCCTTCCAGAAGAGCCGGACGACAAAACGCCGGCCAGGGACAAACATCTGACATTTGAAAGTTCGCTTCCCAGCCGGCGGATTCACCTGACGGGCTGTGTCATGACTTGTGCGCTGATATTGGCCGCCGGCCTGGTACATGCGGAATTCAATTCCGCCATATTTGAAACTGCAAACGATGCTTATGCCCAGGGCAAATATGCCGATGCGGCGCGCGGTTATGAATCCATCATCGCGCAACAAGGCTGGTCCGCCCCGGTACTTTTCAATCTGGCCAATGCGCAACAGCATAACGGTCAACTCGGCCGGGCCATTCTAAACTACGAGCGCGCTGCGCTGCTTGCGCCCGGGGATCCGGACATCGCAGCCAATCTGCATCTGGCTCGCCAAAAGGCCGGTGTAGCCGAGGAGCCCCGATCGCTTTTTTCAGGCGTTACGCAGTTGCTGACCTTGAACGGCTGGTTTTGTTTTGCGGCGGTGGCGTTGTTTCTCATGGCCGCAGCCCTTCCGCTCAAACAATTGCGACCCGGAATGCGGCAGGCATTGAACTGGGGCCGCGTGCCGGCCGTGTTCGCGTTCGCCCTCGCTGTCATGGCCATTCTGATTCCATGTCCCGGCCTGAATCGTGCCATCATCACTGCGCCGGAAACCTCAGCTGGCGTTTCACCAGTGACCATGGCGCAACCCATGTTCAAACTACTGGCCGGAGAATCCGTGAGTTTGAAGCAGGCTCACGGAGCATTTGCGCTCATCGGAAATCGCGCCGGCCACGAAGGTTGGGTCAAAGCCAGTGAAGTTGCCCGTGTCATTCCGATGCCATGATTGCCAATCACATAATATTTTAACTTCGCCACCGGGCGGATTCCGCGCCGGAATGGCAATCAAAAAATCGCTCCGAATCGAAAGTCCGGCCAACGCGGACGCCGCTTGAATTCTTAATGCCGTGTCAATTCCATGCCCAGCTTGAGCAGTTTTTGGACGCCGGCATCCGACTTCGCCTCGGCATAAATCCGCAGGACCGGTTCCGTGCCGGAACCGCGCAACATGAGCCACGACGAATCCGCCGCGACGAATTTCACGCCGTCAAAGGTCTTCATGTCGGCCAGCGGCGAGCGCAGTAATTTCTCCGGCGGATGGGTTTTCAAATATTCCATCAGCGACGCGCGCTTTTCGAGCGGATAATGCGTGTCAATCCGCCCGTAACGATGCGGACCAAATTGTTTCTCCAGTCTCGCCAGCAGCTTGTTCACCGAAACCCGTTCGGTCGCGAGCAATTCAAGCAGCATCAATCCCGCCGCGATGCCATCGCGCTCGGGAATATGGCCGGGGAAACCGATGCCGCCGCTTTCTTCCGCACCGAGCAGCACGCCGCCCTTGAGCATCTCGGCGCAAATGTATTTGAACCCCACGCCCGTCTCGACCAGCGGCAGGCCGTAAGCCGCGCACATTTTGTCCACCATCGCCGTCGTCGTCAGCGCCTTGACGACCCGTCCCCTGCCCTTGCGATTGACAATCAAATGATGCAGCAACAGGCAGATGATCTGGTGCGTCGTCAAATAATTGCCGTGACCGTCCATGCCACCGACCCGGTCGGCGTCGCCATCGGTCACCAAACAGATGTCATGCGGATGTTTTTTGAGAAACGCCTGGCTGCGCGCATAATTTTGAACAATCGGCTCGGGATTGATGCCGCCAAAAAAAGCGTCGTGTTCGCCGTTGAGCGTGGTAACCTTGCAGGTGGTGCCGGCGAGCAACTGCTCGAAACAACCCGCGCCCACGCCGAAGAGCGCGTCATGCGCGAAACGGAGTTTTGAATTCGCAATGAGCTTGAAGTCCACCAGTTTTTTGAGCGCGGCGTAATGCGCCGGACGGACATCGGTGATTTTTATCCGCCCGTTTTTGATGGCCTCAGCCAGGGACAGGCTTTTGACCGGATGGCGGTCCAGGAAACTTTCAACCGCCTGGCACGTTTCAGAGTCGCTCGAACCGCCGTAATACGACTTGAGTTTGAAACCGTTGAAAATCGGCGGATTGTGACTGGCGGTAATCATCACGCCGCCGACGGCGCGCAGGTGTTTGACGGCGAACGAAACTGACGGCGTCGGCGTCGGCTCGGGCGTGAGGATGACATGATAATTGTTTCCGGCGAAAACCTCGGCGGTGATTTGCGCAAACCGGTCGGAAAGAAAACGCCGGTCATAGCCGACAACAACTTTTAGCTCATAGCCGAAAACTTCCGACTTCCGACTTCCGACTTCCGACTTCCAATAGTCCGCCGCCGCCTGCGCGACGCGCGCGACGTTAACAAACGTGAAATCTTCCGCGATGACCGCACGCCAGCCATCCGTGCCGAATTTGATTGGTGCCATAGATGAAAATTAGACCTTCAAATCCGCCAGCGCGGGGTCGTTGGCGTTGACGATTTTGCGCATTTTGGCGACAGCGGCTTTGAGATTGTGCGCGCCGAACAAGGTGGTCCCACTCACAAACGTGTCCGCGCCCACACGGGCGCACTCGGCGGCGGTCTGGAAATTGATGCCGCCGTCCACGCTGATACGGTAGGGCAATTTCCTTTCGCGCCGCCACGCCTCGGCCTGCTGGATTTTTGGCAGCGTTTCGTGAATGAACTCCTGCCCGCCAAAACCGGGATTCACGGTCATCACCAGCAGCAAATCAATTTGATCGAGATACGGCTGGACCTCGGCGATGGCGGTGGGCGGGTTGATGGCGAGACCGACTTTTTTGCCGAGCTTTCTAATTTTCCAAATGAATGACGAGACCTGA
>Ga0182027_10010092_pt1 | contig 13481 bp, 6 predicted proteins | sample 712E1DmetaG_FD_121300 | JGI IMG/M metagenome (GOLD analysis project Ga0182027, IMG submission 121300) | Permafrost microbial communities from Stordalen Mire, Sweden - 712E1D metaG (Illumina Assembly) | ecosystem: Environmental > Terrestrial > Soil > Wetlands > Permafrost | place: Sweden...
AAATGGCAGAAGATGGTGTCCGGGACCAATCGTCGATAACAGATCCCTTAATATTTTTTAATCGCGAGGAATTCAAAAATTTACTTCACAACCATATTAAGCCGTATTTGGCAACAATGGCAGTTGTTACGTGTCGCCAATATGGTTATAAACCGACAATAGAGCAGATAATGGCAATTGCGGGTGCGGAAATAGCCGAAGAAAAAGATTTATCATTGGCGCTTGGAAATTTAACATTAGACCAGGTCGTTGAACTTTATTCTCAAGAAGTTAGCTACGGTATTTTTGAGATTTTTAAAAAAAATCTTGCAGATCACCAATATGCCTCTGATTTTGATTCGGTGGTCGGAAGCTTAAAGGATATGGCTGATTCTTTGCCGGCAGAGAGTTTGTTGGAGCAGACAATCAAAGATATGGGTGATGTTTTTGATTATTATAATTTTAGCGATATTAAAGAACTCGTTAAAATGAAATCGGATTTGGATGATATGGCAAAAATAAGAATGAAATTGGAAGAAAAAAATATCAATCTGGATTTTGACAAAACACTGGCATTGGCAAGAATCGCAAAAACGAAATTTGACGGCGAAAGGTCATATCATATTTCGAGGGCTATGGAAAGGTTTGGCGAAGCCGGCATGTTCCAATTGGCCGATGTCGGTTGCCCGCTAGACGTTGCCGTCGTGGTTAAGGACCAGATTGATTCGGGCCAATACCGAGCCAAATCTCGCGAATGGAAAAAAATCGATGCTGGAATATTGCAAAAATTTAAAGAAATGGGGTTGGATGCCATAATCGCAATCGCAAAAAGCGGCGGCGATATTGAATCGGTTATCAAAGCCATTGCGGTCGGATTTAGCCTTGAAGAAACCGCGAGATTCCCATTTCTTACTTCATCGTTGATCGATGATAGGGGAAGCCAAAAATAAGCCGCAAAACTATGACGGAAAAAATGGAAAATCAGGGAAATCCGCTCGACTTAAAAAAAGATCTTTTGTCGCCAGAAGCCAAAAATGCCCTGGTTAAATCCATAAACGGTAATTTACCGGCATGTAGCATTGGCCAAACCATAAAAGAGTTTGATTTACCAAGCAGCATTTTTGATATACCCGAATTGAAAGACTTGGCGGAAAAATCGGTTCGAAATCAATTAATGATTTTTTTTGGCGATCATCATCTGGACGCTTTAAACGCAAGCAAAAAAATGCGACGACTGGATGATGCGGTTGAACTTCAAAAAAAATTCGGACTTTCCGCAAGTGATTTAAATTGCGACGAAGAATTCCAAAGTAAGGCGAAGGCAGCCATGATCGACATGCTGCAAGCGGATGGACTGGGCGCCATGGAGGAAATAAGAAACGCCGTCGGATTCTCCAAAGCAATATATTTCTCGGATGAATTCCAAAAAAAAGCCCAAAAAAAAGCAGACAGTCAATTATTTAACCATTTGGAATACTTGAATACGGATGATTTGGATTATCTGCTAAAACTGCGGAAAATATTTAATATTTCGCTTGATCCAGCCAAAAATGATCAAAGATTGCTAGAAAAAATGGTTGAAAGGCTGGCGCAAGGCCATGAAAATAAAGTAGAAGAAATAAGAAGCTTGATTTTTGGCGATGACAAAAAAATATACGGTAACCCCGAATTCAGAAAAGCCGGCCATAGGGCCATGGTCGATTTGTTAAATGGAGAAATAACCCAGGAAAGCCTAAACCATCTGGATAAACTTGCAAATACTGTTTTTGGAGGCGGGGCGATTTTTTTGGATGCAGAGATCAACGAAGCCGCAAAAGGGGCCGTAAAAAAACAATTTTTAAACTATTTGGAAAACATTTGCCATGGCTTTGGGCACAACATGGAAAAACCATTGTCACTTGCGGAATTGTTGACCATAAAGTTTGGCATTCATCCGGGCGAAATTGAATCCAATGTTGATGTCCAAATAAAAGCAAAAGAAGCGATAATCGGCGCGATTGGCTATTTGAATTTTGAAATGATTGATAAAATTAAGGACCGGTTCTCTGTTCCCGACGCGGCAAGCTGCGAAAAACCCGTAATGGAAAAAGCAACAGAAGTAGCTAGGAAATTGTTGGAACAAAATTTAGAATACATCGGTTTAGACTCAAGATACGAAGAAAACATTGAACATTTGAAAAAATTGAGCGAACTTTTTGATATTAACGAAGAAAGTCTTAAGCTCAATCCGGAAATTCAAGAAAAAGCCAAAGCCGAAATGCTGGAAAAAATTAAGGCCGGCAATTATCTGGAAATGAAGCAAGTAAAAGAAATTTATTCTGTTTCCGACGAAATTTACGGGTTAATCGATTTCAGGAAGGCTGCCGCAGATTTTTTGTTGCAGAAAGTGGCTTTGTTTTCGGATTACGACGATAAATATAATCAAAAAAATATCGACGCGTTCAATGAGGTAAAACGGCTTTTTTCGATTCCGGATAAAATATTTCAAACCGAGTTTGCCCAGACGCGCGCTAAGGCGGAAATGATCAAAGATCTTATGAATGGTAATGTTTTGGGGGCGGAAAAAATACGGGAAATGCATTCCTTAACAAATAAAGATACGTACGAGTCACCGGCTTTCATTAAAGATATTCAAAATCACATTACCGATTTTATTCAAATTGATCATTTTAATTCTGGTAATTTGACACATTTAAAGCCCATAAAAGAAAAATATTTGTCTGTCGGAATTGATATAATGGATTCCGGGAAAATAAAAGAAAAAGCCGAGCAGGCAATGCAAAAAAGCATTGAAGGCAGGATAATCGATTACGCGATAGCTGTCAGGGAACTTGTATTCGGCGATGCCGGTGAAATTTATTCAAAATCGGAATTTAAAAGTTGCGGAAAAACAGCGATGCTTGAATGTTTAAGGCAGGCTGAATTCAATATGGTCCCGGCAATGGAAGCAATAAAAAAAGAGTTGTTTTTGCCGGATGCACTCTATAAATCGCAGGAATTCCAGGAATTAGGCAAGGCTAAATTACTGGATTGTTTGGCATATGGAAACCGCGAAGCGATGGATTTGATTAGGAAGCTGGGTTTTGCCGCTGATTTTAACGAAAAAGAATTCATTAAGGCCAATTATTTGAATTTTTTGCAAAACGGTGAATATCAGAAAATATTTATGTTAAAAGATAACGACAAAGATTGCCAGGCCATATTCGATAATTTCATATCAAAGCAGATGGAGACGCTCAATGGCAACAACGTGAATTTATCCGAGAAGTTGTCTTCGCTGGAAGTTTTAAAAGGCATTTGTCCTTATGTTGTTAATGGAAGTGAAGAAAAGCTATTCCAGAAGATATTAGCTGATTTGTACGAAATTGTTTGCCGGCAAAGAGATGAAGATGAAGATAAAAAGAAATTTGGAATAGCGGCGTTCGAAACATTGGAAGAATTTGATTATGTCGTGCCGTTGCGATTGATTGTCGATAAATTTGGTTTGGAGGGAGTTGCAATTGTCAAAGAAAACCATTCTTTAGTTAATAATAAATTCGCCAGATTATTGAATTACTTGGGCCAAGATGAATTTTGGGTCGAAAATAATTTTGATTTAAACCTTATTAAAAAACTGCGATCCGACGATTTAAAATTATTAATAAATCTGAGCCGAATTATTCCCGATGGATCCGAGGATGCAGGCGATGATCAATATAATAATGATGACGAAGGAAATGACGGGAAGTTGCCGTTTTGGCCGGAGCTGGCAAGGGTAATAGAAATAATCCAGGATCATTTTTCGATTGACGAGTTGGTTCGTTTTCCCTTCCTTGTTTCGCCGCTGATAGAAAAGAAATAACATTTTTATTAAAATAAATGCCTGAATTTTACCATTATGCCAAAGAAGACGATGAGTCCGATGGTCAAGGCGATCAATCGGTTGTTGAAAATGAAAATCAGATTCATTTGCGTTTTACTGAGCGATATGAAACTTTCATGGAGGGTTTGCGTAATCGTAAAAACGGCCAAGAAATAACCCAAGAAGACATTGCTGTAATCAACAAGCGGCTTAAGGGTCTGGATAATTTGGATAAATATATCGAAAAACATTATAGTAGCGAATCCGACCGGACTTTATACGATAGGCAAATGAATATATTTGAGGGATTGCGAGAATTTCTAGAGCGAGGCGAAACCGATGGTTACATAAAATTGCCCACCGGGGGTGGGAAAACGGTTATTTTTACTGAATTTTTGGAGGCATTTGATCAAAAAACATTAATTGTGGTTCCTACGAAATTATTGGTTGATCAGACGGACAAAAAAATCGGGCAATTTGCTCCTGATATTGAAGTGGGTAAGATTTATCAATATGCCAAAGATCACAATAAACAAGTTACTGTTACTACCTATCAGTCATTGGTTAGTGGGGTTGGGACTGGCGATATTCATCCGGAAGATTATGATTGTTTGATATTGGACGAAGTTCACGAAGCTTTAAGCGAGAAACGGTCTGAAATTGTCCAAAAATTCACCAAAGCAATCAAATTAGGATTTACGGCAACTCCGGAATATTCCCGCAAAAAAAATGTAGAAAACCTTTTGGGCAACGAAATCTACAATATGACCATTAAGGAGGCGGCTGAGGAAGGGATGATTTCTCCGTTTTCGGTGTTGATTGCTAAAACCGAAGCCGATTTGAGTAACGTGGCTGTTGCTAAATCAGGAGAATATGATGAAAAAGAGCTGGAAAAGGCGATAAATATAGAAAGTCGCAATAAAGCAGCGGTTCAACTTTATACTGAGATGTTTAGCGATAAAAAAGCGGTTCTTTACGCCATAAATGTGGAACACGCCAAAAAGATGGTGGAAATGTTCGAGCGTGCGGGTGTGTCGGCGGCGATAATCAGCGCGAAGACATCGGAAAGCGAACGTAAGGACATATTAAAAAAATATGCCAGCGGGGAAATATCGGTTTTATGCAATGTTGGCGTTTTGACTCGCGGATTTGACGAACCTAGCGCCAGCGTTTGTTTGAATTTGCGTCCTACGTTGTCGCCGGTTGCCGCCGAACAAAGGGGCGGGCGGGTTTTAAGGCAGGATCCGGCCGATCCGGACAAGTTCGCGTATATTGTGGAGTTTTTAGACAAAAATACCAATAAAAAACATTTGCCGATAACGTTTGCCGATGTTGCCGGAGGAGCAACCGTCACCGGGCCGGTTGCGGATGGCCGGTTAAGAGCGCCTCGCGATCGGGAAAATATAACTGCGGCAGCGAAACAAATAAAAATAGAGGGCTTGCAGGTTGTGGTTGAAACCGCTGAAGTGATGCGCGTTATTCAAGAAATGCAGCAACAAAAATATGAAAATGCCCCGGAAGGTTGGTCTACAATTTCCGCGGTTGCCAAAGAATTAAAAACCAGTTTTTTGTCAATTCGTAGCATAACGGATGAATACAGAAAAACTAATTCCGATTGGTTCAAGTTTTTTTTGAATAACAATATCCAGCCGTTTGAATTTATTAATCCAGATTTGATAAAAATCGTAAAAGAAGAATATTTAAATATGCGTGATTTGGGCTATGCTCCGGAAGGTTGGGAAACAGCCTATAGTATTGCGACAAGATTTGGAATTGGCAGAAAAACAGTGGAACTAAAAGTTGAAAAATATAAGGAAATAGATAGGGAATATGTTAAAAAATATCTCAATCGTTTAAATCAACCAGCAGAATACATTGCCCCAGAATTAGTGAAAATTATTGAAGGTGAGATAGTCTCAATTCAGAACAGTCGGAAACAATTGGAGTCACCGTTACCGGGCTGGGACACTCTTGGTTCAATGGCTAATAGAATAGGAATTCGCGCCGGTGCGCTAAGAAAAATTGCAAAAGAATATAGATTAACCAATCCTAAATGGTTTAGAACATTTCTTAACGAAAAAAACAAGCGGCCTTTCGAATACATAAGCCATGAATTGGTGGTGATATTGGAGCAACGGGCAGAAGAAATTCTTGGACAAAGAAATAATTTCGAGCAAGTGCCTCCGGGATGGAAAACGATAGCTGATTTGTCCAAAGAATTACAAAAAAAACCAAAAACAATTAAAAGAGAGATCGATGCTGTCATTGTCGGCCATTCCGAATGGAAAAAGACGTTTTTGAATCCGCATCACAGGGCATTTGAATATTATCATCCGGATTTGGTTGAAATCTTGATGAATAAATTCAAGAAATGATAATTCTATATCTTTTTTTACTCATGTGATTAAGGGGCTGGAAGAGGGAAATAATTAAGGCAGTTAATAATTTAGTGAATTAAATTTCATGATCGACCGATTAAAAATAGAAGAAAACGACGTCGACGGGTGCAACGAAGCCGTTGATAAACCAAAAAGCATCGAGACCAGTGATAAATCGCTTGAAAAAGCGATGGAATTGGCGTGTAAAATCTGGGATTCTGGGGTGTCGGATGGAAATTTGGCGGATAAGTTTAATCAAACTTGCGCGCTTCAGAAAAAATATGGAATTGATGATGATAATTTTTGGCCAAATCTTCAAAGCGCGAGCCTGGCCATAAAAAATGCATTATCTGAAAAAGGTTTGCTGCTTTTTCCTTTTGATAGAGAAGAATTGGATGCTTTAAATGAAGCGATTAAAAAGCTTGAAATAGATGTTACCGATGAAAAATTGCAGCAAAAAGCCCAAAAAAGCATCGGTTTGAATATTGGTTCTAATCAGTGCGAAGGGATGGAATATATAAGGCAAATTTTTGGAATTCCTTTGGAATATTATGAGTCGGAAGAATTTTTAGAAGACCTCGGAAAGAAATTAAATTTTTTAAAAATTGGCGCTGAAAGCGGCCTGAAATACCAAATGAGAGGAATGATGGATTTGCGTGATTATTTTTCTTTTTCCAATAACGCAAGAAAGCTTACGGAAAGTTATATTTTAAAAATTTACAAATTCAGGGAAGTGAAAAAAATTCTTGAAAATAATGGACAGGCCGGCGATTTTGAAAATGTTTGCGCCGTTATTGAAAAACTGGGCGATAATTGGGGCGAATTGGGGCAGGGATTGCCTTATTTTACCCTAGATGAAATCGCAAAGATTATCAAAAAAGGTGTTAGGGTGGAAGATGCGGTCGATATTGTGAAACAAATAACTTCAATTTCCGGACAAAAACAAATTGCCAAAAGAAATGGATTGAGCTTAACGCAGATAATCGATATTGCCGGATTTAAGAAAAAAGATATCTTTGTTGCTCTTCTTAGGTCCGGCTTTACCATGGACGATTTAAGGCGGTTTCCATTTTTAATTTCGTCACTAATAGAAAATAAATAGAATCAACATCGAGCCGGTATTTTTTAAATTAAGTCGCCTAAGCGCAATTAAAGCCGAATTTTATGGAAAATGAACCAATGATCGCAGATGATGAGAAATCATTTGAAAGCGCGTTTGCGATGGCAAATAAGTTTTGGGGAATGCCATTGACTAAAGATAATTTGGCTAGTTTATGGAATTTGACCTGCGAGATCCAAAAAAAATATGGAATTGAAGACGCGGAATTTTGGCCTAAATTTGAAAATACAGCGGGTGTCGCAATTAAAAACGCGTTATTGAAAGATGGGGGATTGTCGTTACTTTACCATATTGATAAAGAAAATCTCGATGCTTTAGCCATGGCGGTAAAAAAATTCGGGCTCAATGTTGCTGATGAAAATTTGCAAGCTAAAGCCAAAAAATCCATTGGTCTTAATGTCGGGTTTAATCAATGCCAGACAATGGAATGTACCAGGCAAATTTTTGGAATTCCTTTGGGATATTATGAGTCGGAAGAATTTCTGAAAGCTCTTAAGGGAAGATTGGGCTTTTTAAAAGGAGATTTTGTCAAGGGCTACAAAAAGGAAGCGAGAGAAATAATCGATTTAATGAATTCTCCCTATTTTTCCGACAAGACAAAGGCTTTTATCGAAAAGGATGTTTTACAAATGTATGAGCTCAAAGGGGTCAAAAAAATTCTCGAAGGCGCAGGCCAACAAAATGATTTCATTACCGTTTACACTGTAGCCGAAGAATTGGGAAAAGATTGGCGCGATCTGGCTCAGGCAGTCCGTTATTTTACCGTGGATGAAATCATAAAAATAGTTGATGGCGGTGCGAAAATCAAAGATGCCGCTAAAATTATTGAAAGTTTGGTGAAAGATGGCGCTGACGGCAATGAAATAACCGCTTTAAAAAACAAAATCAGCTTAAGCCAAATGATCGCAATCGCAAAATCTGGCCAGATCGATCAGTTTATAAATGCGCTTAAAGCTGGTTTTGGTATCGGCGAGATCGAACGATTTCCTTTTTTAACATCGCAATTACTGAAATAGTTAATAATTTTATGAGCGAAAAACTACTATTTGATCCGCCGGAAAAACCAGCCGAAGAAGCGTTGGGCGATTTTTTTGATGGTGCGGAGGACGCGGGTTTGGTTGAAAAAAATGAATTGTCGGATTTGGAAATTACCCAGGCCAAAGAAAAAATATTGGAAAAACTGCGCAGTGGCAAGTTGGCGGAGATGCAAAAAATCGAGAATGAGATCGGGCCGGTGGTTTCCGATCAGATTTATCATTCTCCGGAAGTGTTGGCGGCGGCTAGGGAATCGATGCTTTTGGCGACAAAGGAAGGCGAAATGGAATTGTTTTGCCGGATTTGGGAAAAATTTGATATACCGACCAGCATTCGCGAAGAGCCGGAGTTCTTAGAAGCCGCCAAGCAAACGATGAGGCAATATTATTTGGATTCATTGATCGGCGGCGATGACTCATATATAACCGCCAGCGAAATCAAACAAACATTTAAAATTCCCGATAGTGAAATTGAAAAACCCATCAAGATGACCGAGGAAACCAGAAATTGCGTTGCCTATAAAATCCGCCAAGGAGAATTCAATGATGTGGCTGATATAAAATCCGCCTTGGTGAACTTAAAGGAAATTTGCGGCGATCCCATTTTAAAAGAAATAGCAAGCCAAAGGGTCGCGAAAATATTTAAAGATTCTTTGTCCGATAGAAGGTATGAAGGAACTGGCCAATATATATCCGAGAGCAGTATAAACGAAATTTATTTGCTAAAAAATAGGTTTAATATAGATATCGATTCTTATTTCAAAGATGAAAAATTCCTTGATGGCGTAAAAAAGTCATTAGATTTTTTAAACGGAGGTAATTATTCGGAAATTATTCCAATTGCCAAAATAAGAGACATTTTTCATTCTTCAAATGATATTGTAGGTTCAACTGATGCGATAATAAGGGACTCTGAATATATTGATGATTTTAAACAAGTGAAAGCAACGCTTGGGAAAAACCATTATCCGACAGACAATGATTCTGTTTTTAAAATCATCGCCAAGGCCGGCGATGATTGGCCGGTTTTGGGACAAACTCTCCGATACCACAAACTGGGCGAGATTGAAAAAAAATTGGATGAAGGTATCAGGCTGGCAGATGTTTGGCAAACCGCGAAAAAAGAAGGATTGCCGCAAAAAGAGGTAGCTTACTTTGAAGATGTTTTTGCTTATTTGGGCGATTCCGTTGGGAATGTTGATAAAAAGAAAGTTGTTGAATTCGGAGAGATCCAGGATAATCAGCAGCGGTTGGCGGAACTTGGCAAAATGAGTTTGTCGGAGGCCTGCGAATGCGTCAAAAAATTCGGATTAAACAAAGGAGCTTACGATTATTTATCAAGGCGATTGGATTCTTATGAGGATATGATTTCCGGCGAGGCGGTAAGAAAAGAATATCAAGACGGCAAATTTAATCCGATAAAAAACAGGAACGATAAAATTTTGGAATTAAGACGGATCGAACCTTCGGAAATCAATCCCGAATCGGTTAAATCCGGATTATTGAGGGATGTTTATTATGCCGCTATGCAGGGAACTCCGGAAATGGGTGCGGTTAAGATCGCGACAAATAATGTAAACCAAGAAATTGTCGAAAGCGACGATAGCCAGAAAATCCGTTCCGTGGTCGAATTTTGGGGATACCATTCGGGGGTCAATGAATTTTCAATCGGTCAATATAAACCATTGATGGAGCTTTATCTGAATTGCAGAAAGCAAGTCGAAAATAAATATGCCGGCCAGGGACTTGACGGTGATCAGATTGAACATCAATCAGTTTTGCTTGCGGCCACAAGGCTGGAAAGAGCTTATGCGTACTGCGGGTTGTTGGAGCATTCCGCGTCGCCATACGCTTCCGGCTTCGATGAAGCGATCGCGGCGGGTCAATTGGATCGGAACGTGATGAGGCGAATGGCTGGCATGAGAAAGAAAATCAAAAATATCGACTTTAGCCATATTGACAGATTCATTGGCAAATCGGCCTACAACAAATATGGAAAGGAAAAGCGGGTAATAGATGCCACAATTGATTATTTAAAAGAAGAAAGCCAGAAAAGCAGTAAAATACAGATGGCGGAAGAAGAAAATGAACAGGATTCGGAAAAATTAGAAAATAATTATAACCGGGCGGTTGAACAATCAAACCGCAAAAAAGATAAGGCAAAAAAAGAAATTCAGGAATCAGATATTCCGTCCGATGAAAAAGAAGCGCAGCTTAACAATTTGGAACAAAAAACCGCGGAACAAACAGAAGCAGCCGAGCAAGCATATCAAAGGGATTTAAAATATCTTCAAAGCCGGACGCCGGAACAATTATTGCTTGATTTAACGGCAAGGAAGGAAATTGTTGACAAGCGTTTTGAGAAAAGAAAAAGCTTGGCGCAAAAAGCTTTGGATTTGTATTTTCATTTTAACCACGTTGACGGCAAGGAAAAAATTTATGTCGATGTGATTGATTGGATCAACAAGGCGCCGTTTGGCATGATAAAGCGGACTCATCGCGCGTTGCAAAAAGGCATCGACGACCAGTCGGTAATGATGCTGGCGATGGCCGAAATTTATGGCGATAAAGAAAAAGGTATTTCCAGAAACGATTTCACGGCCATCGAATTTGTACGTCATCTGATAAAGGCCGATCGTGTCCAGCAGTTGGTTGAGAATTTTGAAAAAATCAAAGGAATAGACAAGACCGAGCACAGGAATATTGTCAATGAGATTATCGGTAGCAATGGTTCATGGCTGGTGGCTAATAATTTTGAGAAGTTTGATGGTATTAAACCCGAAGAACATTTGGATATAATACTGTCGCTGATTAAGGGCGGCGCCGGTCAGCCAGTTATTCGTAATTTAGAAAAATTTAAAGGATTGGAAAAATTACTTCGCCAAATGATCGAAGAAGGCAGGTATGAATTTTTGCCTCAAGCCATGGAGGCGGGTTTTAGCCTGGAAGAAATTAAAAGATTCCCTTTCCTGGTTTCCGGTCTTGTCGAAAATAAGTAACTAAAATTATGTCGGAAAAATTTGAATTAAACCAAATAAATAGTGAAGAACCGATAATTCCGGGCGATATTGTTGAAAAAAATGAAAGTCACGAAAAATCAAAGAAAAAAATGCTTAAATTAATTAGTCGAGGTGATTTTATCGCGGCGGAATTTATAAGGAAAGAATTCAACCTCAACGAGGATATTTATCAAATGCCGGAGTCCCAAGAAGCGGGCAAAAAATTAATACTGAAACTATTGGATAAATTGAATAAAGAGGATGGCTATAAATTCGGTACAAATTTGGATTTGCTGGAAGAAATACGTTTAAAAACAGGGTTATCAGAAAAAATTTATTTCAGTCTTTTAAAAGACGGCAAGACAAAGCCTAAAGCAAGAACGGCGGTATTATCGATTTTAGAAGAATTAATCCGGCTTGGAGGAAATGATATACGAGATGAACTTTACGAAATCGTGCTTGATGCTAAAACTTGCCGCGATGATAGGGTGCAAATTTTTGGCTATTTATTAGATAACGATGCATTGCGAAGGGTATGTCATAATTTTGGCATGGAAACAGCCAGGGTAATTGTAAAAGAAGGATATTCCATGGGAGAAGCGGCATTATTGGGTAAATTCTTGTGTGATGTACTCGGCGACGATAAAGAATACGCAAATTTTAAAAGTAATTTTAAAAAAAACGGAAGCGATTTAATTATTCCCACATTAAGAGCCGGAGGACCAAAGGCCGTAGAACGAATTTACAAAAAAGGCTTTTCCATCGAAGAATTAAAACGCTTCCCCCATTTAGTGTCATCTCTTATCGATAAAAAATAACCTATGCCGGAAAAATTTGATACAACTTTGTTTGGAGAAAAACCAAGATTAACAGTTGAACGGGGCGAAATCAATGGGAAAGAATGGATAGAGCAAATTAACAATGCTTTTGTCGCGGGCGATTATGAGTTGATTGTGACTTTGCAGAAGGTAAAGCCCGAAGCTGTTCCCGACAAAAACTTGGTTGAAAACAAAATGAGGGATTTGATCATAAACAGGCCCGGAAATTTGGCCTGGGCCGCCGAATACAAGGAAATAAAATCAATTTCTCGTTTAAATTTGGAACCGGCTATCGTCGGCGAAGAATTTAAAAAATTATTGGATAAATTCGGGCAGGAAGAAAAAATATTCGATCAATTGAAAGCATTCCGCGAAGCCACCGGTTACGCCCCGAATAAAGAAATTGTGTTGGAAAAATACCGAGGCATCATTAAAGGCGATAAACTCGGCAAATTTAAAGACGAGGATCTGTTCGAAGATATAAGCCGGTTTGCCGGAATTAATCCGGATGAGTCGGTTTTTTTGGAAATGTTGGAATCGCGCGGCGCCGATTATACCGGGAAAATCGCTTCAATATTCAATTTTAATATTACCGATGGAATAATCCAGCAAACTTACGAAAACGTATTCGATAAAAAAGGATATCTGGATGAATATTTAATTTCCCAAATCGGCGGCAAGCCAAACGAAATGCTGATGCAGCGTTTATACGAAAAAATTATTTCTTCGGGAAAAGGCGCGAATTGGATTAAAGCCGTCGAATCGTTAAAGAAAGCTACCGGAGTGGCGCCGATATATGCTCAAGAAAAAATTGATCCGATAATCAATGATTTATTTGATCGCGGTGATTATTATGATTTGGAAACGGTTATAAAAACAACCGGTTTTGGACCGCGGCCGGAAATTATTGAAAACAAAATAAGGGGAATCATCAATGGCGCTTTTGACAACAATCAAAACATCAAGAACGATTTAAAGCGATTAAAAAAAATCGCCGGAACCAACTTCCAGATGCCGGAATCCGCAATCAATGAATATTACAAAAAAGCGGCAACAGAGATGAAACCGCGGATAATCATTGAGATCTATGAAGCCCTTGGCGTTAAACCCGACCTGGATGAAGAAACCATCCACAATTTATTGGTTTCCCAAATTGATGAGCCGACAAACAATCCTGTCGGAGAATTGATAAATAATGTTTTTGGTATCGGCGAATTAAAAATTTCCGAAGACGAAATCGACGCCAAAATGGAAAAAGATTTAAATGAGCTGCAGTTTGATCGCGTCGCAATGGCAATGAACATAACCGGCA
>Ga0182027_10010093_pt1 | contig 13481 bp, 9 predicted proteins | sample 712E1DmetaG_FD_121300 | JGI IMG/M metagenome (GOLD analysis project Ga0182027, IMG submission 121300) | Permafrost microbial communities from Stordalen Mire, Sweden - 712E1D metaG (Illumina Assembly) | ecosystem: Environmental > Terrestrial > Soil > Wetlands > Permafrost | place: Sweden...
AACCGCGGGCTCTGCACAGCACCCCGAACACGATGCCCGCGAGAACGCGAAACGTGAACGACCCAAGTCCGAAGGCATCACCGTAGGGCGGGATGTAGTGCACGCCCGAGAAGACCGCTGACGACAAGACAAGGGCGCCCAAGACGGCTGCCCAGCGGTTCATTCGCGCCAGCTTTTCGAAGGCAACGATTAGGCCGCCAAGCAAGCCCAGTCGAAACACCGTTTCTTCATAGACGCCCGCACCCAGCGACATCACCAGGCGGGCGAGCAGCCCCTGCGCCGGCAGCCCGGCCGCCAAGTTGGGAGAGATCCCGAGCACCTTGGTCATTAGCAAAACAATGAGCGATCCCATGGTCAGGGCGTACACGGTGCTTTCGAGCAAAACCGGGAGGAACACCCTGGCGTTGAAGTGCTGCTTGCGTCCGAGCATCGCCAGCGCGAGCGCGAAAAGAGCGACCACGGCAGCTAGGAACAGCAGATAGCCTTTGATGGTCAGGCCAAACGAATTGAAGAGCAGGACGGTCACGAAGTCCGCCCCGTTGAGCATGGGCAGCGTGAACAGCACCCCGACCTGGTAGATCAAGAAAAGCGGAAAGACCAGGATCAGGCTGGTAAGGAGATTCCTCGGACTGCTCTCTTGTATCGGCACGCGCGCTACTTCCAGTCTGCGTCGATCTGCGTGATCGATCGGACGCGATCGCCGGTTGCTGCGCCGGCTGCTCGCGCCGGAAGTGCGGCTCGACCGGCGCGGGCCGCGGCGCGCGCTGCGCCCGGCGATTCGGCGGGCGGCTTGACGACCGCGGCGACCTCGTGTTGTGGGTCGAGGTACTTGCGTGCCACGCGGGCGACGTCCGCCACCGTGACTTTCATGATGTTGTCGCCGTATTGGCGATAGGACTTCCATCCTTGGCCATAGGCCTCGTGAAAGGCCAGCGCCGCCGCGATGGCGCTTTTGCGTTGCAGGCCGATGGCGTGCACGCCGATGAGGTAGCGCTGGGCACGCGCCAGCTCGTCCGCCGAGATTCCCTTCTCCGCCGCGGTATGAAGCTCCTGCCGCACCACCTTGACGGCTTCATCCAGATTGTCCGGGCTGCTGGCGAGGTAGACCGCGAAGTAGCCCGGATCGATTCCTTCCATGGAAAACGCGCTGACCCGATAGGCGAGGGCGCGCTTTTCGCGGATTTCGGTGAACAGCCGGCCGCCCTGGCCGGAGAGCGCGTAGGCCAGGACTTCCAGCGGGAAGCGATCTGGGCTGGCAAAGCCGACCCCTTGAAAGCCGAGCACGAAGTGGGCCTGCTCTTTGGACAGGAATTTGAAAACCTGGACCGGCTCGGTGCGCGCGGCCTCGACCGGCACGGTCGGCTTGTCGAGCTTGCGGTCCGGTGCCTCGCCGAGAACGGCGGCAACCTTGGCCCGCACCCGCGCCGGATCCACGTCGCCCACCACCGCGATGGTCAGGTTCGACGTGTTGTAGCGCTGGCGGTAGTGGTTGATGAGCTTGCGGCGCGTGAGCCCGGCGATCGACTCGGCACTGCCCATGGGATCGAGACGATAGGGATGCTTTTGCCACATGGCCGCGTGGAAGAGCTTGAATGCGACCTGGCCCAGGTTGTCCTCCTGAGCGTGAATGTCGTCGAGCACGATGCGCCGCTCTTTTTCCAGCTCGTCCTCCGAGAAGGTGGCGTTGAGCAAACAGTCGGCCACGAGATCCAAGCCTCGTTCGAAATAGCGGGACAGGAACTCGGCTTGCAGGCCGAGGCTGTTGCGCCCGGCGTACCCGGTCAGCGAGCCGGCCATGCCTTCGACCTCGGTCATGATCTGTTCAGCGCTGCGGGTCTTGGTGCCGCGGGCGAGCAGGGCGGCCAGCATGTTGGAAATCCCGTTGGAACGGTCGTCTTCGTAGCGCAGCCCTCCGACCCAGGTTGCGCGCAGGGCGACGATGGGCACCGAGGTGTCGCGCAGGATGAGCAGCTTGAGCCCTGAGGGAAAGACGTGGCGGATGACCCGATCCGAGTCGGGTGCAGTCGCCGTCGAGCGGGCAAAACGCGCGGCGGCTCGGGTCTCGGCAGCCTCGACGGCGGCACGCACGCGCACGGCGGCCTTGTCCGCCTTGTCCTGCTGTTTGTTGGCTTTGCGTTCGGGCGCTTGAACGTAGACGGACATGTTGGAGGCCCGCAGGTACTGCGCGGCGACCCGACGTAGGTCGGCGGCGGTAGTTTTCTGCAAGACAGCCAGGTAGCGTTCCTCGAAGTCGGGATCGCCCGCGATGGCCGAAAAGAATCCCAATTTGCGGGCGTAGCCCTGGACGGTTTCCTTGTCGAACACCCGATCGCTTTCCAGGATGGTTCTGGCCTTGGCCAGCTCCTCGGGGCGAATCTCCTCCTGGGTCAGGCGAAAGACCTCGTCGAGCACGGCACGGGTTGTGTCTTCGATGCGCGACGGAGACAAGCTCACGCCGATGACCAAAGCGCCGGGATCCCTGGCCGAAAACAGATAGGCCGAGGTGTTGGTGGCGAGCTGCCGGTTGCGCACGACCTCCAGATTCAGGCGCGAGCTGTCGCCTTGTCCAAGCAAGACCGCCAGCAGGTCGAGGGCGGCGATGTCGGGATGGTTGATGGCCGGCGTGCGGAAGCCGAACAGGAGCTGTGCCTCCTTGACGTCGCGGCTTCCGGCTTGAACGCGAAGCGCATTCTGTTCCGGCTGGCTCGGTCGCGGACCGACGGGGGAACCTTGGGGCATGGCGGAGAATGCCTGCGCGATCTTCTTTTTCGCGGCGGCGGCGTCGAAATCGCCGACGACCACCAGGGTCACATTGCTGGCCACATAATTTTGGGCGAAGAAGGCGAGGATGTCGTCGCGCCGTAGCTTCCGTACGGTGGTTTCGTTGCCGATGATGGGTCGTCCGTAGGGATGGACGTCGAACACGCTTTGGAAGAGTCCCTGGCCGGCCTGGCGTTCGGGATCGTCGAGGCCCTGCTTGATTTCCTCCAACACCACGTTGCGCTCGCGTTCGAGCTCGGCGGCGTCGAAGCTGGAATTCATGAGCGTGTCGGCCAAAATGTCGAGGCCGGTGTCGAAAAAGCGACTGGCCAAGACCAGGTGGTAGACGGTTTCGTCGTGACTGGTCCAGGCGTTGATTTCGCCGCCCGAGCTCTCCACCTCGCGCGCGATCTGGCCCACGCCGCGCTTTTTCGTGCCCTTGAAAAGCATGTGCTCGAACACATGCGCGATGCCAGCCAGCTCGGGTGGCTCGTCGGCGGAGCCGATCTTCACCCAAGCCTGAAAAGCCACGACAGGCGCTGCGTGGTTCTCTTCCAGAACCACCTCCAGGCCGTTATTGAGTTTAAATACCACGCGTTTAGGTCTCCCTTCCACATCCTCGGATTGCGCCGACCCGCCCGAAGAGCTCGCGATGGTCCCAGCACAACCGGCCAGGGTCGCGAGCGCGCAACAGGCAAGAGCGACTTTCACGGCGCAACCGTAGCACGACGCAAGCGCCTTGGGTGTGCACCTGCATGGTAGAACATAGCCTATGGAGGACATCCCACGTTGCCCCATCTGCAAGCGCGAGATCCCGGCGGCCGACCGGGTGGGGCCTTTTCGTCCGTTTTGTTCGAGCCGCTGCAAGACCATCGACCTGGGCGGCTGGCTGGATGCGAACTATCGCATCAGCAGCGCGGTCGCCGAGGAAGATCTGGATGCTTCACCGTCGGCGAAAGCCGATGACGGCGATGGCAATTAGCATCGCGTGGCGTTTTTTGTGGCGGCGGAACCGGTTCGTGATAATTTTCGCCGCCTTGGCGGCGTAGGAGGGCAATCGAGCTTCGGCCCGAAAGCCTTTGCGGCAGGGGAACATCGGGGCGTGGCGCAGTCTGGTAGCGCGTTCGGTTCGGGACCGAAAGGCCGGAGGTTCAAATCCTCTCGCCCCGACAGACACAACTTTTTCGAGTCGTTTGACGAAAACCCAGCATGCAACTGGCATTCTGGGCCGCGGCCCTCGCCGCAGGGATCGCGTTTGCCGTCGCGGCCGGGCGGACAGCTTCGTGGGTCGTGGCTGCGGTCGCCGTGCTGGCCGTGTTTCCCCTCGTGCGTTGGCGGGCCTGGACGACGGGATTCGCCGTCGTCGCGTGGCTGTGCGGAATCGGATTGGGCTGCCATGAGGTTCTTCGCGCAACGGCACCCGCCGCGATCGAGGAAAACAAGTCATCGGACATCGTCGGCGAGATCGTGCGCGGCGCGGACGTCACCGACGAGCCGGCGATGGCTGCGGTATCTGATCCTTCCCAGGCGCCCGGAGGTAAGCGAGGCTCTCCCGCCACGCGGTGCCACTTGCTGGTCGACGTGCGGACGGTCGACGGTAGCCCCGTCTCCGCGCGGGTGGCTCTGACGGTTGTCGACGGAGTTCCGGACGTTGCTCCCGGCGACTCGGTTCAGTTTTCGAGTCGTCTTTACCTGCCGCGCGGCTATGCGAATCCTGGCTTGCCGGATTCGCGCCTGCTCGCTCGCGCGCAAGGGATCGACCTGGTCGCCACCCTGCGATCCTCCGTCGAGCTGCGCCGGGTTCATGGCCGCGCGAGCTTTCTTTCCGGCTTTCGACGGTGCGCCTTTCGTCTGCGCCAGGCCATGTCCCGCGCCATCAACCGCCGCTTGACGGAGCCGGCAGCCGGCTTCGTGCGCACCATGGTGGTCGGCGAACGGACCGACGTTCCGACCGTGGTCGAGGACGGATTCCGCGCCGCCGGCGCCACCCACGTTCTATCGGTTTCGGGCCTGCATCTGGCGGTCGTGGCCGCCCTGGTCTTTCATTTCTTGCACAGGCTCATCGCTCGCTTTCCGTCCTGGTCCCTGCGTGTTCCTCCCAAGGCGTTGGCTTCGGCGCTGTCATTGCCCGCCGTCGCGTTCTACACGCTGCTCACCGGCGAAGCTGTGGCCACGGTTCGCTCCGCGATCATGGCGTCCATCGTCTTGGGCGCGGCTGTCATCAATCGCCCGCTTTCTCTCGCCGCTAGCATCGCCGCTGCGGCCATCGTTCTCCTCACACGTTCGCCGCTCGCGCTCCTCGATGTCTCATTCCAACTTTCCTTCGCCTCGGTCATTGGACTAGGCCTATTTGCGGGCTGGCTTTTGCCGCCAGGCCTCGCGCGGAGGTCCGGCCCTCGGCGCCGGTTGTTGGGCTGGCTGTTTCGATCCCTCTCAGCGAGCTTCGCCGCTAGCCTGGTGACCCTGCCCCTGGTAGCGCACCATTTCGGTGAAATTACACCCGCAGCGCCGGTGGGCAATCTTGCGCTGGTGCCCATCGTCGAGCTGGTGGTGCTGCCGTGCGGGCTTGTCGGCTCGCTGCTCGCGTTAGCGCGACCGTGGTTGGGTGCACTGCCACTGCTCGCGGCGAGTTTCGCTTCCCGCGTGGCGCTTGACCTGGCCGAGGTCTTTCGCCGTTTCGCCCCGGTACTCTTGGTCCAATTTCCCAATTGGTGCGAGACGCTGGTGCTGGTTTGCGCGGCCGCCTGTCTTCTCCAGGCGTTGACCGCCGGTGGGCACCATCGTCGACGCTGGTTCGCACTCGGCACACTGGCCGTGGCGTTCGCCATCGGCAGCCTGTTGATACGCGACGGGGTGAGACGAACCAGGGACGATCTGCGCGTGACCTTCATTGATGTCGGGCAGGGCGATTCCGCTTTGATTGAGGGCCCCGCCGGGTTTGTCGCTCTGGTGGACGGTGGAGGCCAATACGACGGTAACTTCGATACGGGGGCGCGTATCGTCGAGCCGGTGTTGCGCGCGCGCGGAATCACCAAGCTCGATCTGGTGGTCTTGTCTCATCCCCATCCCGACCATATGAACGGGCTGTTTCGCATCCTCAGGCGCTTTCCGGTCGGCGCCCTTTGGACACAAGGCGACGACGGCGACAATCCGGCCTATTGGGATCTCATTCAACTGGCACGGGAGCGAGGCGTCCCCACGCCATCGCCAGGCTCGTTCGCCAGCTCAGGTCTTGTCGTCGAGGCGCTCGGCCCGCGGGTGGGTCAGGTCATCGCTGTGCCGCCAGGGCTCGGGGCAAACGACGCATCCTTGGTCGTGCGGCTGTCCTATGCCGGTCGTCGTGTGTTGTTTACCGGGGACATCGGCGCGGATGGCGAAGCCGAGCTTCTCGGGCAACATTCAGCCGGACTGGACCTCTCCTGCGACATCCTGAAGATGCCCCATCACGGAAGCCGATATGCATCGAGCGCTGAATTCATCGACGTGGTCGCGCCGGGGTTGGCGGTAGCTTCGGCCGGCAGATACAACCGGTTCAACCTTCCCAATCCGATTGCCATCGCACGCTATGCGCGACGGGGAATCCGTGTTCTGCGAACGGATCACGATGGATCCGTCACCGCGACGGTAGGGAAATCAGGAGAAATCAGCCTGACCTGTTCGCTCGGCTGCCAACCGTGAGCACACACGGCGAGATCGCTCTGGTGAGGTCTCGCCTGACGCGCGTGCCGATGGTGCTGCCCGTCTCGGCTCAGCTCTCCGCGTAGAGCTTCAGCTGCTCGCCGACGACGTTCTCGGTCAACCCGGTGCGCAGACTGTCTTGCAAACAGTCGGCGAGGGTGATTTGCATGTCCTCGACGCCGCCGTCTTGCATTATCTTGTTGAGGAGGGCGCGCGCCTCGCGGGTGTCCTCATCGCGAAGGAAATCCTTGACCATATCGATCGTAAGCTCGCCCGAAAAATCGAGCATCGCGTGGTCAAGGAGAAAGGCGATGAGCTGTTTCACAGGAACCTCCGGCAACTGAAATTGGAAAGCGAAACCTTGCTAATACCTCGAAAACGCAGCACAAATCAAGGCGATTGCTCGACCCAAGAGACGATTTGTGCGTAACATACCGACACTGGCCTACTTGGCGTCCTAGTCTGTGCTGTTTTCGGCCGCGGCAGCGAAACAGCCCAGGCTTTTTACCGGGCCAAAACGCACGATAGACCATCGACTTCTTGACTGATTTCCAAGATTTTTCTACCGTCCAAGTCGTGCCGCCCCGTCGCCACGTTCGGGCGCTCGCGCTGGGGTTTCTATTCCTCCTCGGCTGCGGGCCCGTAGCGTATTTGAAAGAAGTGAGCAGTCGTGCGGCCATGGCCTTGGCGCAGGCCAAAGCCGATGGGGCGGAGAAATTTGCACCCTACGAGTTCACCAAAGCCACCCTGTACTACGACAAGGCACGCGAAGACGCGGGCCATGCCTATTTTCAAAACGCAATTGATTGGGGGCGCCGCAGCCAGGACTGTTCGGCCCGGGCATCGGCCTTGGCAAAATCCGCGCAGGCCAGGCACGCGGGGGATCTTCCTAGACCGAACCAAGTCTGCGGGGAGCTGTGAGCGTGGCGCTGCGGTGCCTTCGCTTGCCCGTTTTGTCGCTCGCGCTGGTGAGTGCTGTCGGCTGTGCAGGATCCGATTTGGCACTTCGTCTGGGCGATGTGCGCCAGGATCTCGCGCTCGCGCGGAGCCAGGGTGCCTATCGCTGCGCTCCTCGGGAACTGGCCGCTGGAGAGTCGAGCTCCGAATTCGCCGAGCGGGAGTTTGACAGGGGCGAGTACTTTGCCGCCAGGGACTATCTCGTGTCCGCGCAAGCTTCAGCCAAGGACGCCCTGCGCCTGTCTTCGGATGAGCGATTGTGCCCGAAAGTCCAACCAGTAGCTCGTCCGCATCGCCCCGAACCCATGCCCGATCCTCTGGCCGACAGCGATGGCGATGGCATTCCAGACCTCCAAGACCGCTGCCCGAACGAGCCGGAAGACAAAGACGGGTTTGAAGACGACGACGGATGCCCCGATCCCGACAACGACGGGGACGGCATCCTGGACGTCAACGACAAGTGTCCCAACGAACCCGAGGATTTCGACGGGTTCGAGGACGAAGACGGGTGCCCGGACCCCGACAACGACAAGGACGGCGTTCCCGACGCCAGCGACCGGTGCCCGAACGAGCCTGGTCCAGCGTCGAACGACGGTTGCCCGGTGAAGTTCAGCTTCATCAACGTCACGACGGAGAAGATCGAGCTCAAACAGTCGATCTTTTTCCAGACGGCCAAGGCTGTTATCATGAGCAAGAGCTTCGGCTTACTCGACGAAGTCGCCGCGGTTCTGCTCGGACGACCCACCATGCAAGTCCGCATCGAGGGCCATACCGACAGCCGGGGCGGCCACACCTACAACCTTCGCTTATCCCAGTCTCGCGCCGATTCGGTAAAGGCTTACTTGGTCGGCAAAGGAATCAGTAGTGATCGGATGGAGTCAAAGGGCTATGGTCCCGATCAACCCATCGACAGCAACAAAACAGCGGCGGGCCGCGAGCGCAATCGCCGTGTCGAATTCATGATTACCCAGCAATAGGAAGGAATCGCTACCATGGGCACAAAGGTACTCGGGCGGTCAGCCAGGCAGTTGTTTGCGGCTCGATGTCTCGCACTCACGCTGGGGTTTTCCGGCGTCGTGCTTGCGTTGTCACCCCGCTCGGCTCATGCCGTGGACGCAAACAAGGCGCGCGGCAAGATCGTCGATCTGAACAAGCAAGCCATCCTTTCCTACGAGGCCAAGGACTTCGAGACCGCCAAAACCCTTCTTAACAAAGCGCTCAAGGAAGCCAAACAGGCCGGGCTGGAAGACGACAAGATGACGGCGCGCACCTATGTCCACCTCGGTGCGGTCTATTGGGTTGGCTTCCAGGACCAGGCGACTGCGGTTCAGAACTTCGCGCTCGCCAAAAAAATTCGGCCGGACATCCAACTGACGCCGTCCATCGAGACTCCCGATCTGCGAACAGTCTTCGAGCTTGCCGCGGTCGATGCCGAGCCCACGCCTGCGCCCGAGGCGACGCCAGCACCATCGCCGTCGAGCCGGTCGGCAAAGGCCGCCGCTCGGCCGTCCGCTCCCGCCGCGCCGTCGCTCACCAGCGGTCCAGAAGAGGAGGGCGAGCCTGATCTGCCGGACACCATGGCCGCCCCGCTCATGTGTGCCGTGCCCGAGGACGCGCGCGCAGGCAAAGAGTTGGCCATCCGCTGCGCCCTGAAGCCGGGCATCAACGCCAAAATCGTGCAGCTCCACTACCGGGTCGAGGGCGGAGAGTCGTTTCAAGTCCTGCCCATGAAGCGAACCCCCAAGGGGTGGTATCTGGCGACCCTGCCCGGCCATATGGTCAAAGGCAAGAGCCTGCAAGTCTATTTCGACGCCCAAGGCGCCAGCGACAACGTGCTGGCCAGCAATGGCCAGATTGACAGTCCCTCGATCATCGAGATCCGAAAGAAAGGTGCTGCTCGCGGTGCCGCTGGTGGCGATGACGAGGATCCAATGAAGAAGATTCGCGACCAGCAAAGGGATGAGGCCTATGAAGCTGGGCTGCACCGCCGCCGCCAATTCGCGGTTTGGATCGGCCTGGGTGGCGGCGCGGGGTTTGGCGCCGTGCCGGGAGGACCGCTGGAATGGGAGACCGATATTCGAGTTACCTCCGTGAGGGCGCCTACCGGACTGTTCAATCTCTTGCCGGAATTGGGCTACATGGTCTCGGATACCTTCGCGATGTCCCTTCAGGCGAGACTTGAATTCATCCAGCAGCAACAGATTTCCGGGGCCTCAAGCATCCGAACGGGGGCGCCGACCACCAATGCATTCGCCCTGTTCGCGCGCGCGATCCACTACACCGACCTAACGGACGGTGGAAATTTCCAGCTCTCCCTGTCTGGCGATCTGGGCGGTGGGTATATCCGCATCCCGGTGAAGCCAATCGCGAAATACAACGGAACGGACCCCAACACCGGTCTGCCACTGCTTGACAACAAGAACAGTATCGCCAAGACAGACACGCGTCCGATCGGGCCGGTCCTGTTCGGTGTCAGCGGCGGCTTCATCTATCACGTCGCCCGCCATTTTGCCCTTGCACTCGATGCTCGCGTGCTAAGCGGGGTGGGCAACTATGGTGCGGTGATTGAAGGCATTTTCTCCGCGCAGTTCGCGTTTGGTGGCAAGGCCGGTCCCGCGAAGCCGGTGGGCGACGACGAAGGCGAAGTCGGCAACGAGCCGGCGTCCGATCAACCGCCGCCCGCCGAAGCGCCTATCGAGGAGTAGCCGCTGATACCTCGGCGACGTCAGGCATTCTCTGTTCTGGGTGGTCCGGTCGAAACCTGGGGCGAGCCCACGGCGGCTCGTCTCATGGGGTCGCTGTTCCAGATCGACCGGGGGCTTTCGCGTGCACTCACGCACGGGTTTCACAGCTACGCCGGGCGCATGCATCCGTCGACGGCCCGCGTGGCGATTGCGGCGCTGTCGACGCCCGGACAACGTGTTCTCGATCCCTTCTGCGGCAGCGGCACGGTCTTGGTCGAGGCTATGGCTGCCGGCCGGCACGCCACGGGTGGCGATGCCAGCCCGCTGGCCGTGCTCATCGCGAAGGTGCGATCGACGCTGCTTGACGAAGCTGCCCGCGAGCGCCTGGTCATGGCCGCGGAGGAAATCGCAACCGAGGCTGCCGAGCGCGCCCGCAAACGCATTCGCCCGGTGATTCCGGCCTGGGCGAGTCGCGAAAAGGAGCGTTTCTCTCCCCACGTCGCGCTCGAGCTGCTTGGCTTGCGCGAGCTGCTCGGCAAGACTGCCGAAGACGATGTCGGCCAAGCTCTGCGCGCCTGTTTCTCGTCAATTCTGGTGAAGTTCATGCGTTCGCCCGAGCCGGAGTCGAGCGAAGAAGGCCGCCAGCGTATCGGCCGCGGCGTGCCCTCGCGCTTCTTCGCGGGTCGTGCCAAGGAGCTGGCGATGTCGCTTGCCTCCCTCGCGCAGCGCACGCCCGCGGGAACGCCGGCGCCGGTGATTCGGCTCGGCGACGCGTGCAATTTGGGAACCCTGCCGGACCGCGGATTCGACTTGGTGCTGTCCTCGCCGCCCTATGCCGGCACCTACGACTACGCCGAGCACCACGACGTGCGATTTCTGTGGCTCGGCCTGCCGCGAGAAAATCTCGACCGCATTCAGGTCGGGGCGCGTTCCGAGGGACTTGGTTCGGCGGAGAAGCGCTGGCAAAGAGATCGGCGGCGCTGGCTGGGCGAGATGGCGCGGGTGGTTCGGCCGGGCGCAGCGGTGGTTCTGGTCGTCGGCGACGGCGTGGTGGGTGGGCACTCCGAAGACGCAGCCGAGGCGATTCAGTTCGAAGCACCCAAGGCGGGGCTCTTGCCTGTCGCGGGAGCGTCCCAGTCGCGGCCGCCTCGCGACCGGCGCCTCAGCGAAATCTTCGCCGGCCACCCGCGGCGCGAGCACATGCTGATGTTGCGCCGGGACGGCTGACCACAGCAGTCCTCAGCGCGGTGGCGGAAAGCTCGCCTGTTGACCCTCTTTCGCCTGGCGAATGAGCCGAACGAACGAGCTGGCAATCGCTGCGCAGACGGCCTGCAATTCGTGAACGAAGGCGTCGGGCAAACCGCGGCTGTCGCGGCCGTGCGCGTACACGAGGTTGATGATTCGGTTGCGAATGGCGATGGGAATCACAACCACGTCGGTTGGAACCTGACAGTGCAGGTACTTCCAGATTTGCGATTGCAAATGCATGCCTTCGGCCGGCGGCGGTCCGCGGAAGGTGGCCACGCGCTCCTTGGCGGTGCGAAACATCGACGGCATCGCCATCGGAAAGGCGATGGTCTCGATGGCGCGCGCCTCGACGCCGGGGGAGAAACCCCGCCACACGTGGGCGTTCACGCCGCGCAGGAGGAGGACGAGCCCGCAGCCGAAACGCGGCTGCATGAAGTCAATCAAGATGTCGGCAAGCTGCTCGCGATGCTCGGCGACCGAAAGGCGATGAATGGCGTCTTCGAGCGAGACGGCGACCGAAGAAGGCGCGGCCAATGTTCGAGCCGGCTCGGTCGTCATCGCGGCCATCGAAGAGAACGTCTGCCGGTTGGAAGCGGCAGACATTGTCGCTGGCACGGGAATTTCGCGCGACCCCGGCGCGCTCGCCGTCGTGTCCACGGCATCGTGAGTTGCGGGGCGCTCCAGCTTGAGATCGATGTTGTGAAAGCGCTTGAGGCTCCGCGCGATAGCGAGCTCCGCCGCGACCATGGGCTCGACCCGTGCGCCGAGGGCGAAGGAAACGTCGTCCACCGCCAGCACATCGAGCGGCGTCGCCATCGCCACCACGATGCGTTTGGGCCCGCCGCGGGCCGCCACGAGCGGCACGGCCAGATAGCGAGCCGCCAGGTTGGGCTTGAGCATGGCGACGATCGCGGGATCGGCCCGGTCGAAGTGCCGTTGTAAGGCCGCGGGCACGCCCATCTGACGGCCAAGGGCTTCCGAGACTTGATCCAGCGTGAGCAGCCCGCGCTCCACCAGCCTCGTGCCCAGCTTTCCCCCGAGCGGGCTGCGCTCGCGCAGAGCTTCGTCGAGCTGCTCGGGCGTGAGCATGCCGAGCTGAAGGAGGATTTCGCCCAGCTTCATGTCATCGCTCGGGTTGGGTGGTGCGTGGACACGCTTGTATCATCAAGTCTTGTGGGCGCGGTTTCAAGAGATCATCATCCTCCATGGTATGCCCGAATCAGCGATCCGAGTCAGCGAAACGCAGGATGGTCGACCTTTCGTTCCGTCGCGCGGGATGAGGCTCGGAGCGTTTGCGGCGGCCTTGCTGGAAGCCTATGGCCCGCAAGGCTGGTGGCCGCTGCTTGCCCACGCAGGTAGCAATCCGACGCTGACCGGCCGGTTGACCGGCTACCATCCCGGCGACTATTCCCTGCCACGCACCGATGCCGAGCGTTTCGAGATCTGCTGTGGCGCGATCCTTACGCAGAACACAGCCTGGCTCAACGTCGAACGGGCGCTCGGCCTCCTGAACCAACAGGTGCTGCTTTCCCCGGCGGCCATCTTGTCCGCGCCCGACGCCACGCTCGAAGCGGCCGTTCACTCGTCGGGCTACTTTCGCGCCAAGGCGAAGAAGCTGCGCGCGTTTTCGGAATTCTATCTTCGCCAGGATGGACGAGCGCCCACGCGGGACGAGCTTCTTGGCGTTTGGGGGATCGGGCCGGAAACCGCCGACAGCATGCGCCTCTACGCCTACAAGGAAACGGAAATGGTCGTCGACGCGTATACCTTGCGCGTTCTCTGCCGCCACGGGTTTTGCAGGCCGCCGCTCGACTATGGGCGCGCCAAGCGCTTGTGCGAGCGGCATCTCCCGCGCGGGCTGGCGAGCTACCAGGAATTCCACGCCCTCATGGTCGAGCATGCCAAGCGCTTGCGCGCCACAGATCGACAATCCGGCGCAAGCTAGCGCAGGATTTTGGCCAGCACGGCGTCGAGCTCGTCGAGAGAGCTGTAGTAGATTTCGAGATGGCCGCTCTTCGGGCTGCTCTCGGTGAGCTTCACTCGCGTCGCCAGCGCCTGTTCGAGGCGGTGGACCAAGTCGCGGGCGGCGGGCGATGGGCCGGTGGGCGGCGGGGCGGGGCGGTTGCCGTTTTCCCGCTCGCGCTTGACCAGCGC
>Ga0182027_10010094_pt1 | contig 13480 bp, 12 predicted proteins | sample 712E1DmetaG_FD_121300 | JGI IMG/M metagenome (GOLD analysis project Ga0182027, IMG submission 121300) | Permafrost microbial communities from Stordalen Mire, Sweden - 712E1D metaG (Illumina Assembly) | ecosystem: Environmental > Terrestrial > Soil > Wetlands > Permafrost | place: Sweden...
ATTGACAAGGATAGAAATCTGCTTTTCCTTCACATCCTGTGTATTCAAGATCAACCATTGACCATCCGGTCCCCAAACCGATGAAAAAGCAGTTGGAACTTCCGGATCAGCGACCAACTTGCGCTGTGAGCCATCCACGCGTGAGATGAAGATACCCCAATTCGTTGCACCGAACACACTGTCGGCAAAAACGATCCATTGACCATCTGCAGAAATGGCACCATAACCCGCCTTATTATGAATCGTAAACAAATCCTTTGTCTCACCGCTTTGCAGGTTATAAGTTGTAAATGTAAATCCTGCTCCGCCCATCGCGCCGTAAACAACGGTCTGGTTATCGGACAGCCAGCCCACCGAAGAAATAACCTGCGCCGGACCGGTATCTACTTTTCGCAATCCCGAACCATCTACATTAACTACATACAAATTAAAGGTGGTCGTAAACATCATACGCGTATTATCCGGCGACCAGATGATACGATAACCATCTGAACCAATTGCATAATTCTCTCCGCTTGAAAGATTGCGGACATGAATTCCATCTGTCACACTATAAGATAAGCGCGTGCCATCCGCAGAGAGTGAAGGCCATGTCGCAGTTCCCATCCGTGTCGAAACTGCGCCGTCAATCGTGCTGATATAAATCGCAGGCCATGGGCCTCCTTCGTTGACGGTCGTGAGGATTTTGCCTCCCAACCCAGACGGAAGCGGATCATTCCGCGTTGACAGTTGATTCCATTTATCGAGCGTGAGACACGCTCCAACCGCAGGTGTCGGTGTTGGCCCGGAAGTCAACGGCGGAGTCCAAGTAACTTGCCACGGCCCATTGATAACATAAGGAATATCCACACTGATTGTGAAGCGATGCACCCCATTGGGAATGCTCCGATAGGACGCCGCACTATAAAAGGTCGTTGGGTCCACAGGCCCGCCGCCTCCACCTCCGCCGCCACAACCCTGAACAGTGTGATCAGTGGTGGGTTCTGGATTAACATCGGTCACCATTGCGCCAATACCCGCCACATCACCTTTGAATTTGAATTCTAGCCCGGACTTCGAGCAAGTATCAGGAGGGTTTATCAGGCTGACAGATAATAGGCGGATCGTATGTCCGGCGACTACAAAATCGCGATTGATTTCCCAACCTTGTCCAATTTGCGTGTTCGGACCAATGTTGATTTCAAGGCTAATATCTGGCGCAGTCATCATAGTAGTGATCGAGGGGATGCTCAGCACCAGTGGTCCTGCAAAGGCTTTGCGATCTGTACGATACGACCACGATGTTTGATGTTCGGTATAAGGCGCATTGAGCGGCACGTTCTCCATGGGAATCTTTTGGCCGCTTGAATCGGTCAAAGTGGGAACTACCTCTTCTGAGATCATTCCTTTGCCGGTTGGGAATACTGAATTATCCCAGGATAAATTTCCGGTAAAGACAAAACCGTCATCCAGTTCAATTACATTATCCAGCTTGAACGTAAATCCGTTTTTGATCGCAATATCTGAAAGCGACGGCGCGCTTGTTTTTCCCACCACAGGCGTTGTTGTGACCGCGGAAACGGATGGCTGCGTCAATTCAAGGATCGGAACAAAAGTCATGTTCGGCGGCGCAGGTTTGAGACGAAAAGTCAGTGACCAGTTTTCGGCCGCCGCACCAACCGGCATATTTTGCAAAACAGGAATGAGCAGTGTCAGTTCGTTCACATCCGAAGAGACGGGCGGATAAACCAACCGCGACACATAATTCGGCCAGCCGCCTTCGGCGTGTATATTGTTGATCAATGGTTCAGGCGTGCCGCCGTAACCAATATCGGAAGTTTCTTTTAGTGTGCTTCCATCGGGTAAGCGTAATAATTGAACAGAACCAAAAGGATTCCCGCCGCCTTCGCCTTTTGAGTTGGCGGCTTGGATGGTGAGACCCTCGGTCCTATAAATGACAACCGTGCGTTCTGAATCAACGATGACTTGCTCAATAGTCACGGTGATACCCGCCTGTGTTTGACTAACAGGCTCGGCCAACACTCGAATTGGCGCACTTGGATTCACAAATCCCACACCGGGAATATAACCTGTTGCCATCCCAACCGCATAGACAACGCCTGTCAGGATCAACAGCGCCAATATAATGATGATAATCATCAACAGCGGTCGCGTACGAATCGTTTGCATGAGGGATTTCCTTTCGCCGAGTCGAGCTGAAATATTCGGCCATAAGTTCGTATTTTCTGGAACGCCGCGGCGAGCGATGGCTTCAAGCGCATCCATCATGCGATTGTTCATCATTCATCGCTCCTTTCCAGCAGACCGCGCAAGCGCTCGCGCGCCGCGTTCAACAGCCATTTGATCGTACCTTTCGCCGTGCCGGATTCCTTCGCCATATCGGCTTCACTCATCTCCAAAAAATATCTCTGGACAAGGACCGCTCTTTGGCGCGGCGACAATTTCTGCATGGCTTCCCATATTTGATTTTGGATTTCGATGGACTCCACCTGCGACTCAACCGATTCGACACTCACGGCCAATTCCGTCAGAAGAGATTCAGCCGCTTCATCCCCGACTTCAATCTGCCGTGCCGATCTCTGCATCATCTTCACCGACGCATTGACCACGCTCCGCATGAACCATGGCTCGAACGGACGCGTCATGTCAAAGCCACGGATGCCGCGATAGGCCCGGATGAAAGAATCCTGTACGATGTCCTCGGCCAGACCAAGGTCACGTGTGATTAGATAGGCGGTACGCACAGCTTTCACTTGATGGCATTCCACAAGAAATTCCAAGCCGCGGATGTCACCGTTTTTGAGTCGTTGGATGGCTTGTTTTTCGTCCATCTTCCTCCACTATATCTATCCTATCAGCGTGCGAAAGGTTGGGGGTATGTCGAAATACTTATCTTGTGATCCGTGGAGTAAAAAATGTTTTATTGGCCACCGTATGGTTGGCCTTGAAATTCCACGATGGACGATCCGGTGGAAGCATTCCAGAAACGAAGAATGGTTTGTTCTTCCTGATCTCCATACCGGGTTTCCAGCGATAGGAGGGGTTTATCCGGCAATGGCCATTCAAGCTGGGTATAGGCGGAATTGCCTTCCTGACCAAATGCTTTTATCATTTTGCCGGTCTGTGTATCCCAAATGCGAAGCGCATCCCCACCAGTAATCAGTTGACTTCCATCGGATGACCACATCAAACTGGAACGGCCATTTGGATTCGCTCGAATAAACCCATCACATTGATTGGTATCCACCGTCCAGAAACATACATCACCATTGTCGTGAATCGAAGCAATTCTTTTCCCATCCGGCGACCAGGCTAATTGCGAAGCGGCATCCAAGCGTAAGTCGTAAAGGCGGACCGCCTCATTGATGTCTATTCGCCAGCGGCGGAAACCATATCCCAGGTCGCCCGTGGCGACCAGCCGCGAGCCGTCGGGTGACCATGAAATGCTGTATGGATCAACCAGAAAGCCTTCCTGATGTGAGACAATATTTCCCGTTTGCAAATCGAAAACAACGACACCGCGTTCAAAAGCAGATGCGGCTAACAATTTACCGTTCGGCGACCAGGCCAGAGCACCATACTGAAGAACCGAGGTTTCCTGGCTGACTTCAGGTTCAAATATAACCTTCCGTGCTGAGAGGTCCCAAACTTTCAGATCCAATTTTCCACCTTCCCCATATTTGGAATCCACACCACCGACGGCCAGCATTTTCCCATCCGGCGACCAGACTACGCGGGACACATTTGCCGGTTCATCCAGCGTTCCAGTCAATTTGTGACTATTGAAGTCATAAAACATCACACCGTTGGAGGTTGCCAAAGCAATGGTCTTCATATCCGGGCTGATATCGAAAGACTGGATTCGCCCCGGCACTGTAACCACTGTGTCCGGCACAGTTTCAGAAAGGGGAATCGGGGCCGGCGCGCCATAGATTGAAGTCGAGAATACAGGTATGGAATCCTTTGGCGGATTCAATTGGATATCAAATTTCCATTGGCCCATATAGATATAGCCAAGCGCCTCAATGAATTTGCGATAGGCTTGTTCCTCACCCATACCTGCGGGAAGTTTTTTGTATTCGGGATAAGCACCATGATCCGCAACATGCCATTCCATCTCGATGCCTTGAGATTTAAGTTCTCCATACGCAAATTCGAGTCTGTCGGCAGGAATGACTTCAGGCAGGGATTGTTCGAGCGTGGGAACGGTCAAAGTCAACGATTGGGGATGTGCATCGCCAATTGGAAAACCAAGCTTGACACAGCGTCCATCCTGAACGGGTGGAGTCCAACCCTGTTCGCCGCCTTTATTGCCCTCGCTCATCGTCGAGTCATACAAAAGGCTGTAAGAATTTATCGCGGCCTGTTGGTTTCCAATTTTCAAAGTCGCGTCGCTACCCACCCCCCAATCGGCGTTATCCGGCTTTTGATAACACAGATAAACCTGGGTATAGGAGGGCGTAATGACGACTCGGTCCAGCAGAACTTCCAAAATCAGGGGAGAGATCGTTTGCTTCGGTTCGAACGTCAACGCGGGCGCGACTGGCAGATCAAGATCAAATCGAAAATCAGCATTGGATGTTCCATTGGCATCAGTCACTGTGAAGACCAATTGTCCCTTCAATCGGCTTGCCTTCCATTCTGTAGCGAGGCCAAAGTCCAAATATATCAATTTGCCGCTGCCCATGCTTCCAAACGATGAATTGATATCCTCCCCCCCGACATCTTTGAGTGAAGCCTGGTCGATGGTGTAATCCTTTTCCATACCATTGATCTGCAATGCAAAGACGACCCGGTTTGCATCCGCATATGCTCCTTCCATGTTGACGGAGATGTCATTGCGCATTTGGACTGGCAAATGGGGATCGGACAACGGAGGTAAATGATATGTACCAGCCGCCGAAGCGACCTGTACCCAGGCCCCGATAAAATAGGCTCCGGCTGATACCGCGGCCAACCCCGCCAAAATCACGGTTACAGTCAAAATGGCTTTGATTTTCATAAATTTGCTCCCTTCCATAAACAATGATACTTGAAAAACAATAAATGAAGCTGCAATCGTTGACGATTCCCGCGCCTTCGTGGTATCATTCGCCCGCTAAAAACCAGCCGAGGGCTGGGTTTGCGTATAAAATAGGAGAAGATTATCAGCGCCATTGAATTTCGAGTCAATGAGAACATTCGGGTTCCCGAAGTCCGGCTAATCGGGGCGAACGGCGAGAACGTCGGGGTGGTTACGATCAAACAAGCTTTGCAGATTGCGCGCGAGGCGGAATTGGATCTGGTGGAGGTTTCGCCGACCGCCACACCACCCGTGTGCCGTGTAGCGGATTTTGGAAAGTTCATTTACGAGCGGACCAAGAAAGAGCGCGATGCGCGCAAGTCGCAGACCAAGATCGAGGTTAAGGAGATCCGCCTGCGCCCCAAGACCAACGAGGCTCATCGCGGTTTCAAAGTGGACGATGCCCGCCGCTGGTTGCTGCAGGGGCACAAAGTGCGGGTGACGATCAAATTCCGCGGACGCGAAATGGATTATCCTGAAATAGCGCTGGAAGACCTGAAAGAAATTGCCGCGTCGCTGGCCGATGTCAGCACGATCGAGCAGGCTCCAATGATGGAAGGCAGAACGATGCTTGTGGTATTGGCGCCGGGGAAGCCATCCGTCAAGAAAAAGGAAAAGGCTGAAGCTGTGGCAGAAGTCAAGGCTGAAGTGAAAGAGTAAGTCCCAACGATGTGGATGTCGGCGGGAGAAAGTCAAAAGCCCGCCGTTTATTTTGTCTGAAAGGAGTAAGTTAAGGTGCCTCGTAAAGCCAAAACCGGCAAATTCAAGCTTAAGACCCATAAGGCGACCTCCAAACGATTCCGCCTGACGGGCGCAGGCAAACTGATGCGCACGAAAGGCGGCAAAAGCCATATGCGCCGAAATACTTCGAAGCGAACCAAGAAGCAGTTGGCGGAGATGCAGACCGTTCACGGCCGCAGTATCATCAGGAACGTAAAGCGTCTCGCTCCGAACATGGAAGGAAAAGTTCACCACGAAGGAACACAAAGAAAAGAAAAAGAGTCTTTGTGAACTTCGTGATCCCAACGGTGAAGATCGTATCCAAATTTTTTATTGCGGCTTCTGAGTGTATACAACTGGCGCAACCCGCCGACGCTCCGGGGCTTGCAGGAGATAACCAATGACTAGAATTAAAGGCGGCCCTTACGGGCACCTTCGCCATAAGCGAGTTTTGAAGATCACCAAGGGCCAGCGCGGCGCCAAGCACTTTTTGTTCAAGCGCGCCCACGAAGCCATGCTCAAGAGTTTGTGGTACGCCACGCGCGACCGCAGAGTCCGCAAGCGCGACCTGCGCAAGTTGTGGATCGCCCGCATCAATGCGGCGGCCCGGCTGAACGGCACAACCTACAGCCGGCTGGTCTCGGCGATGAAGAAATCGAACATCGCTCTCAACCGCAAGATGCTGGCAGACATCGCCGTCCGCGATCCGAAAGCCTTTGCAGCGGTGGTGGCAAAAGCGAAATAGATTGTCCCTTCGTAGGGGCAGGTTCTGTCGGGGCAGGTCTAGGACCTGCCCCGACATATTTAACAGGGTAAAATAGTTGTGTGAACAAAGTTCTCATGGAACGCGTTCTATCCACCGGTCAAACCATCCAAATCGTTCAGGGCGACCTCACCGCTGAAACGACAGACGCCATTGTCAATGCGGCTAATGAGCATTTGTCACATGGAGGCGGCGTGGCCTGGGCCATCGTCCGACGCGGAGGGGAAATCATCCAGCAGGAATCGGATGTGTGGATCCGCAAGCATGGAACAGTCTCTCATGCGCGTCCGGCATGGACTTCCGGCGGAGACCTGCCTGCAAGATATGTGATCCACGCGGTCGGTCCCGTGTGGGGAGATACTCAAAATGCGAGTGCAAGCGGCGATGAAGACAATAAATTGGCGGCGGCAGTCAAGGGATCATTGGAAGTTGCGGATGAGTTGAAATGCTCATCCATATCTTTTCCCGCCATCTCAACCGGCATCTTTGGCTTCCCCAAGGAACGCGCGGCAGACATAATATTTTCTGCCATCAAAAAATATTTCTTGCATCACGAGTCAGGAATCAAATTGATTCGATTGGTCTTATTCGATGATGCAACCATAAGAGCGTTTATGGATGTATGGTCTGAGAAGTCTCAGAAGTCCGAGAAGTCTGACAAGTCTCACAAGTCAGAGAAGTCAAACTGGTAAAACCATATGAACAGTGAGATGCAGGGATTCTAATGATCTCTTCCTCCCAAAACCCAAAAATCAAATTAGCTCGCGCATTGACAGGCCGCCCCAAAGAGAGGCGCGAGGCGGAGGCATTTCTCGCAGAAGGTGTGCGGCTGGTGGAGGAAGCGGTAAGTAGTAATTGGGGATTCCAGTTTGTGCTTTACGACGAGACATTAAGTGAACGGGGGAGAAAATTAGTCGAAAGGTTAGAAGCTAAAAAAGTTGAAGTTGAGAAAGTAAAGAGTGAATTGTTGCAATCACTGAGCGATACTGAAACCCCACAGGGCATCCTCGCTGTGCTCCAACTTGTCAATTTACCAATTACCAATTCCCCAAATTTCATTCTCATTCCTGACTCCATCCGCGACCCAGGAAATCTTGGCACCCTTCTGCGCGGCGCGGACGCCGCAGGTGTGCAAGCCGTGTTGATTCCGCCTGAAACAACGGATGCCTTTGCGCCAAAGGTCCTACGCTCTGGTATGGGCGCACACTTCCGGCTGCCGATGCAATCCATGAATTGGGATGAGATCAAACAGGTTTGCAAGTCGGCAAGTTTGAAAGTTTACCTTGCCGATATGGATGGTCAACCCTGCTGGGATGCCGACTTCAAGTCACCGCTGGCGTTGATCGTAGGCGGGGAGGCAGAAGGGGCCAGCGAACAAGCGCACAAACTGGCAAATGCTTTTGTTAAAATTCCGATGACAGGTAATACAGAGTCGCTGAATGCGGCTGTGGCTGGATCGGTGTTGATGATTGAAGTGATGAGGCAGAGAAGAAGTTAAACACAACCCTGAGAGAACGCAGGGCATAGGACACCACGAGCACGAAGGACCTGTTTCGAGTTTAGAAAAGACAAGAGAAATGAAAATTCGCTCGATCACTTACTTCTGCAATCCCAAATATCCTTTGGACGAGAAAATTATCAGACAGGCTGGAGAATTTCTCACCAAAGCCAAGTCCGCGTATGAAGCCGCGGGCTATGAAGTGCAAACCACACGGCTGGCGACGATTCCATTTTCAAAAATACTGGATGATAAACGAATTAGCAGTCTTCCAAAATTTGCAGAACAACTTACCCGTGTAATTCAGCAGGCAAACATCGGATTCGCTTCGCTGGGGCCAGCTTTACCAGACTTCGGAAGTCTTAGAAGCTATGAGGTGATTCCCGAAGCGATTGCCGCATCTAATAACATTGCTTTCAGCGGCTGGATGGCGGATAAAGCAGGTGGTATTGATCTGGCCGCGATCAAAGCTTGTGCGAAGATCATTCAACAAAATTCGACGATTCAAAGCAGCGGGTTTGCCAACTTCAATTTTGCGGCGCTGGCAAACGTCAAAGCGGGCGCACCATTCTTCCCTGCCGCATATCACGATAGCGATGAGCCTGCCTTTGCCATCGCAACTGAAGCGGCAGATTTGGCGGTCGAAGCATTTTCAACCAGAGATAGCAGGTCGGGGACGGTTGACGATGGGCGAAGACGGTTGATTGATGAGATTGAAAAGCATGGCAAAGTCCTCGCCAGAATCTCCAATGAATTATTCAATACAGGGAAACCTGGTGTTCGATTTAACGGGATTGATTTTTCGCTTGCACCTTTTCCCGCTGAGGCACGGTCGCTGGGTACAGCCTTTGAACGAATGGGTGTGCCACAAATTGGCCTGCATGGTTCGCTGGCCGCGGCCGCCATCCTCACCGAGTGCATTGACCGCGCCGACTTTCCACACACTGGTTTCAGCGGATTGATGATGCCTGTTCTTGAAGATGCGACTCTCGCCCAACGCGCCGCGGAAGGAACGCTGGGCGTAAAGGATGTCCTGCTTTATTCAGCAGTATGTGGAACCGGATTGGACACTATACCTTTGCCGGGCAATACGACCGCTGAACAGATCACGCCGATCCTGCTCGATCTTTCCGTCCTCGCGCTGCGTCTCGATAAGCCGCTCACCGCACGGCTGATCCCTGTCCCAGGCAAAAAAGCAGGCGAACCCACATCCTTTGATTTCGGTTTCTTCGCCAACAGCAAAGTGATGTCGCTCGACGCCCTGCCGTTGAATTCTTCACTGGCAGGGGATGAAACGTTTTCAATTCAATCTCGTGCAAAATAAAAATGGGCGGATGACCATCCGCCCTACGATTCAACGCGCCAATAATCTCCTCCACCGCCTTCGCGCTTCATCAATCCAAAGCCGACTAATTCGCGCCGCAATGAAGCCGTATCTTCGTGATACTGCCCAAGGATCTTATTGACTTGCTTTTCGCTATATCGTTTCCCCGGCTCAAATGCCTTAACAATATAACGTAAAACCGCTTCCAGTTTCTTCAGTTGGGCAGGGATGGTTTTTAACGCTCCGTCTTTGCGCGTGTAATCGGCGACGACTTTGCGGTCATACGTATCGAGGTCAACATCCTCGATGGCTGTCCTGAAATCCTCGCGGGAAAGCAGACGACGTGTCTTTTCTTCGAGCGCCTTTTCTTCGAGACGATATACGTTGTAATAACTCTCTGTCCGTGCGCTGACGAGGCCAACCTGAGTCAACCTGGCAAGATGATGTGAAACCGTTGAAGGCTTGAGCTTTAACAACGCCGCAAGCTCTTCCACACTGTATGCCTGCCTCGCCAACAAGCCAACGATCTTCAAACGATTCGCGTCTGCCAAGGCTTTGTAAAAGGAGACCAGTTCATCGCTCATGATGGTCTCCAGTATCTCGACCCATTACTTTCGCGTTGAAGCAGGCCTGAATCAACCAACGCGCGGCGGAGACCAGCCGTGTCTTCATTGAAGCGACGCAGAATCGTGTTGACTTCCTTCTCTGTATAATCCATGCCGGGCGTAAAAGCCGCAACGAGATAATCCAGGATGACACGAAGCTTGGCGGATTGAGCCGGAATCTGTTTGACCGTCCCATCCGGGTTGAGATGCGCTGCAAGCAATTTGCGAGTCTTCTCATCAAGCTCCAGGGCAGGGATGTAAGTTTCGCGTTTGGCGCTGAACTGAGCCCTGGATAATGATTCGAGCGCTTTTGAATCCAATATATAGTAATCATCTTTCTTTCGCACAGCGCCGACAAATTCAAGGTACGACAAGTGATCGAATGCCTGGCGAACCGTCAGATCCAGTTCCGAGGCAACTTGTTTGAGAGTCGCCGCGTGCTGTGCCAGCACACCGATGATCCGAAGCCGGCCGGCATCGGAGAGGGCTTTCACAAAATCGAGCATATTGGATGTTTCGTTCAAGTTTCAACTCCGTAAATCTAATTCGATAATCATCGAATTAGATTTTAATCAAAAAATTCAACCTGTCAAGGCCGTGGTTCACAACGCCCACAGCGGCATATAAAATGGGAAGGCGAATCGGTTATAATCCGCCCGTAAGAGCTGGTCTATTTCACCTTTGGAGGTGCCTTGTGGATCTCTCGAAGCATGCGTTCTTTGAGGGAAAAATCGTCCCGCTTGCGGATGCGAAAATCAACATTGCCACGCACGGCTTTTTGTATGGCACAGCTGTATTCGGCGGCATGCGGGCTTACTGGAACGAAGAGAAGAAACGTCTCTTCGTTTTTCGTCCCTGGGATCATTATCATCGCCTTTTGCATTCGGCGCGCATGATGGCGATGCAAACCAGTTATGACGAAGAGAGCTTGATCGAGCTCACGCTGGAGTTATTGCGCCTGGATGGTTACCAGCAGGATGTTTACATGCGTCCGACGTTTTATAAGTCTGATCTTGGGATTGGCGTGAAATTGCACGATCTTATAGACGAGTTTTGCATGTTCACGATGGCGTATGAAAAATATGTCAAGAACGACACCAACGCGCATGTGACGATTTCTTCATGGCGGCGAATTGACGACAACATGATCCCGGCGCGAGGAAAGGTGGCAGGCGCCTACGCCAACTCGGCTTTGATCAAAACCGATGCCAACCGCGCCGGCTTCGATGAGGCACTGGTGCTGGATCAAAACGGCCACGTCTCTGAAGGCTCGGCTATGAATATCTTCATGGTGCGCGACGGTGTAGTGATCACACCGCCGGTCACGGATAATATCCTGGAGGGCATCACCCGCAGGTCGGTCATCGAACTTCTTCGCAATGAAATGGGACTGCAAGTGACCGAACGTTCCATTGACCGCACGGAGGTTGCCATTGCGGAAGAATTCTTCATGACCGGCACTGCCGCGCAGATCATGGCCGTAACCAAAGTGGATTATCGTCCCATTGGGCGCGGCGAGATGGGTCCCATCACGGCAAAATTGCGCGTTATGTATGACAATGTGTTGCGCGCGAAGAATCCGAAATATAAACATTGGAATGTTGAGGTTTAAAAACAAACAGCGGCCCGTGGGCCGCTGTTTGTTTTCATTATCGTTTCTTAAAGAGTATAAGGATCAAATTCTTATTACAATCACTATAGGTGCTGATGTAGAGATTATCGGCAAGCGGCAAGCCTGCTTGATCGAGCAACTGAACATACAGTTGTTTGTTTGAGTTGATCGGGCTGGTATCGAGGGTAAACTCAAACCCTGATTTTCCGTAATCGGGGCTGACGCCGCTGACCGTTGTAAGATTAATCGGGTCGCCATTATATGTTCCAACGAGCCGAACTACCATGCCAACGATTGGACTGTTGCTGGCATCATCCACCGATCCGCCAACTCCCTGCCAGGCACAGCCCAAATCGGTGAGATGAGGGATGACCGTGCTGGCATATGCGTTTGCAGTACCAAAGAACGGCGCCCTCGGTGTTGCGCTCGGCTTGGGGGTTTGAGTCGGCGGGACGAGCGAGAAGGAAGTCTCAGTGGGAATCAAGGTAAAGGTTGCCGGAGGCGTATCGGTCGCGGTTATGAACGGAGGGTTGGTCGCGGTCCAGGTGGCGGGAAGTTGGATCGCTGTGATGGTCGCAGTGGGAAGCTGGAACGGCGGGGTCGGCGGAGGAAACGGATTCAATGGCTGGCTTGGATTAAGGAATATCAACACATAATAACCGGCGATGCAGGCCGTGACCAGCAATACCACGATGGATAAAATATCCCATGGATTGAGTCGCAACCCGCCGGGCCGACGGGTGGGCTGTTCGTTGAAGTCATAATTACTCATTGGAGTCTCTCCGTTTTCATGTCGTTGCGAAGCGGCGTATTTCCGCTGAAGCAATCTCCTGTTTCGCGAGGGGGTTGTTTCGCTTGCGCTCGCATATGCTCGCAATGACTTTTGAATTCTAGGGCGCCAGCACGATATTCGCCTGTGCTCTTTGCTGAGTGATCCAGTTCCGCAAGGCTTGTTCCTGCATGGCAAGATACGCGTCAGGCGATAAAGGATGCTGCGGGTCGCGTTCCAAAACTTTGATGATGTCATATCCAACATTCGTTTGGATCACATCGCTAATCTGCCCGACCTGCAAACTGAAGGCGGCTTGTTCCACATTCGGGTCAAGCAAATAACCCTTGGGGAACCATCCCAAATCGCCGCGTGCATTGGGATCATATTGCGCCGCCAGCGTATTGAAATCGGCGCCGCCTTTCAACTGCTGCAAGACGTTTTGCGCGTCATTCGCATTATAGAGCAAAATTTGCTGGACATGTACCTGATCTGTTATGGTCGGGACCGCGTTGATGATCTTATCCCGCATCCAGGCCGCGTCTATCGAACGTTTCAAATCAATCCGAAAAGACGCATCGGTATACCCGTGTTCGGATTCCCACTGCGTTAGTTTATCCAAACCGCCCTGTTGGGCAGCCAGCGCGTCCAGCCTCGACTGTAAAGCGGACACTGATATTTCATATCCCGCAGCCTTGGCGCCCTGTTCCAGTAAAATCTGGGCAATTAGATCCTCCAAAACCGCCTTGCCGGCATCTGTGTCCGATACACCCTTGTTTAATGCCTTTTGGGCGGATTTATAACTAGCGAGTTCGGCAGTATATTCCACAACCGTGAGACCTTCGCCATTGATCGTCGCGGCCATGGCTTGCGAAGTGGCGGTTGGAGACAAAGGTGTGGCGGTTGCCTCGAGGGGCGTGGGAGCAGGCTTGGTCCCAAATAATGAACCACAGGCGGAAAGGCCGAATGTGAGCACCAAGGCTAATGGAATCAAGGTCCTGCGTAAACGGAAAAACATCCTCCAGATTATACCAATTAAAAAAATATGGGACACGACATTGGCCGTGTCCCATAATGGAGCTGAAAGGTTTAGTAATCCATACCACCGCCTGGAGGCATAGGCATAG
>Ga0182027_10010095_pt1 | contig 13479 bp, 15 predicted proteins | sample 712E1DmetaG_FD_121300 | JGI IMG/M metagenome (GOLD analysis project Ga0182027, IMG submission 121300) | Permafrost microbial communities from Stordalen Mire, Sweden - 712E1D metaG (Illumina Assembly) | ecosystem: Environmental > Terrestrial > Soil > Wetlands > Permafrost | place: Sweden...
AACCCCTGGTTTCCTCAACGAATAGCGCGCAAGAGATTGTCTTCCAATGATAATGGGATAATACAGCGCTCGAACTATGGGAGAGTTCCAATGACGAAAATGATCTATAGAACCTTGAAGGTAATGCCCTTTGGGACCAACTGCTACCTAGTCGCATCGGAGCGGACCCGGGACGGCATGGTCATCGATGCAGCCGGAGAAGCAAGCAGAATCTTGAGTAATATCCATGAGCTGAATCTCAAGATCGGACTTGTTGTGGTTACCCATACACACGCAGATCACATCGGCGCTATTCGACAGGTTGTTGCGTAAACCGGAGCCAAGTTTGCCGTCCACACCGCCGAGGCCGAAATCCTGCAGCATTCTGACTTCAGCCGATTTATTGCCATGGATCCTAACTGTATCTCCACGCTCTTGGAACAACTCTTGAAGAGAATCTAAAATAACGGGAATGTCTCGTTCTTTCTGGTATTTATTGGTGTCCTCTGCTTTCATGTTCTTAACTCTGAGGATAAATATAACTGGTTTTATTAATAGCAATTTTTGGATGGGCGAATACATGGCAGGACGAAAAAGCACTGAAATCAAATCAAACTCTTGCGACTAAATTGCGACTAAACTAAACCGAACGCATTTTTACCCGACTGTGTTTGTGATCGACAAGGAAAAACCGGATTGATATATTTTGCAACTTCTTTTGACATCAGTAATCTGCGGTAGTAAAGTAAAACCGTAATGTCTTTTGTCCCGAATTAAGAACAGGAGGTATCCTCCATGAAGAAATACTTCGCGGAACTGATTGGCACCGCGGCGCTGGTGCTCGTCGGCTGCGGCAGCGCCGTCATTGCCGGCAGCCACATTAGCTATACCGGCATTGCTTTTGCCTTCGGTTTAACGGTGTTGGTGATGGTGTATGCCATCGGCCCGATTTCCGGCTGCCATATCAATCCGGCCATCACCGTGGCGATGTGGGTAGCCAACAAAATCAAAGGCAAAGACGCAATATTCTATATCATTGCACAGTGTATTGGTGCCATTATCGGCGCTGGCTTGCTCTGGGCAATTGCCAGAGGCCTGCCCGGTTACACCCTTGCGGTTAAAGGTCTCGGGCAGAACGGTTACGGTGCACATTCCCCGTCGGGTTATTCTCTGCTTGCCTGTTTTATCTTTGAAATCGTGTTCATCGCGCTGTTTCTTTTTGTCATCTTCGGTGCCACGCATAAGGATGCGCCCAAGGGATTTGCCGGTATCGCAATTGGCTTTACGCTGGTCTTGATTCACCTCGTCGGCATCCCGGTGGATGGCACTTCGGTCAATCCGGCCCGTAGCTTGGGCCCGGCGGTCTTCGTCGGTGGGGCGGCAATTTCACAAATATGGCTTTTTATCGTGGGCCCGATTGTCGGCGGTGTGATTGCCGCCATCTTCTGGAAGTACTGTTTCGAAGGGAAAGCAGAACAACCGGCCAAATAGGGATAAGAACCGTACTGAGCCATAAAAATGACGGAATTAAAATTGACCCCCGCTGGTTGATTCCTTGGGTCGACAACCGCAGGATTTTTCGGTAATTGATCTTTTAGACCTCCCTGTAATAAAAGTTTGTGCCGTATTTACCACGACACATGTCTCTAGTTTAATGGAGATTATTACAGGATGGCTCCCTTACCAACATCATGGCTAATTATGACCGTCAAGGTGTTTGGCTCTCTCTCACCGTACCAGTGGCTCAATTTGAACAATTTATTCACAAAAATTGACAGCCTCCTGAAAAGCTACTAAACTCAAACTCTAGCAATGTAGATTAAACGGTCAGGAGCAGCGTTATGGAAGAAGAAAATAAATTGCCGACTATCCTGAAATGTCCTGCAAGTTATGAGCTGATGGGAAATGATGATCAGGAAATTGCCCAAGGAGGAAGCGATTTAGTTTTAGACGCCGAAAAGTTGACTGTTCTTCCAGAGTCAGGCGACCCCTTATTTATTCCATATAGGGACATTATCCAAATATCAAGGGCGGGATATAAGATAAATGCCGATCTTGTCTCGAAAGAAAAACTAACCGTTTCTAATCTCGGTTATAAATTCGAGGATTTTTTCAGAAATTTTTCCAATCTTAACAACGAGGTCATTCTTAAAGATTTGTTGATGAACGAACCTATCCATAAATCAGGGGTTGCAGCAGATTTAGTGTATGGGGATAAAGATAAGACAGCGAAAACATTGGGGCAATGCGAGCTACGAATATATGAAACCGGAGCAGTAATAATTGGCGGCGATGGGAATTTTATCAGGATTCCTTATAGCGATTTGGCCCAAATCCGGATTGATACCTACAAACTGATTCTAGATACCGACTATGGTGACTCATATGTATTTTCAAGGATGGGGAAAGAACTAGATGAGTGCTTTAAAATGTTAAATGATTTAATCAATGCACTATCTGTAAAAACACAATTTTCACTGAAGGAATTATTACCAATTTATGACTCATCAGTAGTCAGGAAAATAGCGAAATTAATGAAAGATGGACGGGCGGCTAGGCGCTTTGATATTGACGCCATTTCTCCTGGAATATGGACAGAACTGGAAAAGAAGCTTGATTCTTTCGGAATTAAGGAACAATACGAATATTTGCAATCTATTGGGCAGGCTGAAAGAACGTGTATTGGCATTAAACGGGGTCTAATGGGCGACTTAACGGGTGAATATTTATGGTTTTTAGTGCCGATTTTTAGTCTTGACTCTACTCAACCTGGTAATGCAATTGCGATGGAAGCTTCCACTAATGATGGAAGTAGTAGAGCTACCTATTTTTTCAGAATAACCGATCTCAACACCTATTTGAATTTTAAAAGTCTGGAAGAACTTCAGGAAGCGGTTGATGAAACCCTAAAAATGATCACTCGCGATCTTATTAATGTGAATTTCCGGAGAGAGCCAATTTATCTAACCAACGAGCAGTTAAACTCAACAGCCTATGTGGGCTACCTCCGAACTATCGCAAAAGTTGCCTCTCTACGAGAGCTACGGCGCCTGTTTATTGGGAGAGTAATGCATTATACATATGAACAATGGAGCGGAGATATAATGCAATTACTTAAATCTAATTTACGCACAGCCTAACTAATTTTAGCGCCGCACTCACCACAGAAACGGGCACCAGCATTAATGCTTGCCCCACACTGGGGACATTTCGTCAAGGCTAGTGGTGCACCACAATTATTGCAGAATTTACCTTCACCTGCAGGTTTCCCACATTTTGGACATAGAGTTTGTCGTTGCTCTATTTTGCCGGTAAAAACCTCGGTAGTTTCGGCTTTGGCCTTAATATCGGCTACCATCTTTTCCGCCCGCGCAGCGGCTACTTCGGTACTCTCACGGGGAGCATCGGTTACACACAATCCGGCCTCTTCGTTCCAATCATTATCACAAACGTACTTTTTACACCGCGGACATCGATGGAAATGTCCCATCGCTTCATTTTGGGCTAACGCAAAAACGCTTTCGTGTTCTTTATGCCATTCAGGTGTCATACCCTGAAATCTATCGGTCAGAACGTTAGAACCTTGCTGCATTCCATACCCCACATTATTAAATCTTCCAGTCATCTGAGTTGCGGCACTGGCAAAACCACCCAACCCTTTTAAAAACCGCCCTTTTTTATATGATTTGGATTCTGTAAACTCGGTCTTATAGCCTTCCCGGCAAATATCGCAGAAAAAAGTGAATTGGAACCCGGCGTCCGTGCTATTGTCCTCAAAATTACTGGTAAAAGCTGTTAATGCCATTTTATTTCCTCCTAATTATTTGAGTGGTTTCCCACATTTGATACATTTATTGCCAACGGGAGGTTGTACGGTCTGGCATTTTCGATTTGGGCAGGTAACAACAAGTTGACTATTACAAAACTGACAATAATCACCGAAAAATGTTATCTTTTGGCATTTGGGACAAGGAATTTCTAAAGAAAGACCACACTTGCTACATGCCTTCCAATCTTTTTGAATCGGTGAACGGCATTTGGGACATCGTAAAGGCCCCACGGGGTTGACTTTACCGCAGATTGGACATACTGAGGAATCAGGCGGGATTATATTATCGCAATAACGACAGGGTAACATGTAGCCGGGCATTTTTCATCACTCTAAGCTAACTAATAAACCCTAATTTGACACTATACTAACTTATCAAATGTTCCCTGTCAATATTGATTCGGGCTCGCTCGAAAAGCGTCCTGTGGGTACGGAACCAAAATAGTACCCCTTCAAAATATCTAATGCCTCATTGGTATGACAGTTCCTGTGTAAATACAGCCATACAGAAGCGAAAGGGTATGCATTGTCAAGCGTGTAAGATTGCCACCAAGCGTATTGGTGTAAAGCATACACAACATCAGTGGATATCCCGATGATTGTAAGACCCTTGGAATTCCGTTGCCTTCCCTTGGCTATTGGGCAAAAGTTCAGGCTGGACAAAAAATACCCAGGACAGATTTACCAAAAGTAACCGGAGAAGTCAGGCATCATATCCGGAATTATTTTATTAAGTTCAAAACTCGGAGTAAAAAAGTCAGGCTTTCGGAGTAAAGTAGGCCACCCTTAGGACCAAATTGAAGATGTCTCCACCCACACTGAAAACAGATACCGTTTAATACATGTCTGGATTTTTCGATTGCTGTTTAACGCATTCTGGTCATGAAGCTGCCTATACCAACATTCTCTAAAAAAGAACCTCGACTTCTTTCCAATCCAGAGTGGTGTATGATAGTAACGATATAAACAATGGCTCCGTTCATAATTTGACATGGAAGATTAAGAAGGACGTATGGGTTGGCAGTTTTATTTGATATGGGTGGTTATAGCAAGCGGTATTACTTTTCTTTTGTATGGATTAGACAAAGCCCAGTCTAAGAACGGTGGTTGGCGCGTGCCGGAAGTCGTCTTGCATGGGTTGGCTTTGGCGGGCGGATTCCCTGGTGGTTGGGCCGGACGTTCGATATTCCGGCATAAGACTAAAAAGGGAATATTTGTATTTGTTTTAGTGGTCAGTACAGCGCTTCATCTGGGTTTGGTTTATTGGTTGTTTATTAGATAAGTTTGTTTGTAGGCATAGTGTTCAGACCTTTTGATTCTAAATCGCTAGTCGATCCTTGAAAGAAAACTAAAATAACTACCGTACCACCACCATTAGCGGAGGTGATAACTGGTAGTCAAATTACGGTTAAAAAGAAGTAGGGTAATCACTGGATGACTATCAACATAGATAGTTATCTCAGAAATCACAATATTAGCAATAACTAATAAAAGCCGCCGTTATTAGAAGATATCCTATTTCTTGGCTGCACCGATACGGAACATGCTCGTTCCACAAGTTGGGCAAACACCCTTGCTGGCTGGTTTACCATTTTTCATGGTAATAGACTTGGCGCTTTTCATTTCTTTCTTAGAGCGGCACTTCACGCAATATGCTTCCATCTTTTTTTCTCCCAATTTTCGGTTTTATACACGGTATTTAAAACACGGTGAACTTTTAATATCACCGGAGGTATTGGTAGGAACAAAGTAATCTTCTATTTTTATTCTAGTTCGCTTTTAGCCTGTGTCAAGAGGAGTAGACATATTTATTCATCACAGCTTGCATCAGTCCAAGTAACAACTGGCTGCCGCGCGATACTTCCAGCAAACCTATATCTGCATAAAATGTTGGTTTTTTATATAATGGTGGAAGATTTCACCGAGGAGTAGAAATGAATATTGGAACCATACCTTTAATTTCAGCCATCGTTTCTTTCGTATTCGGCATAACAGTGATAGACCAGTATTATGGCAGGAGACAACTATTTCAACTTCTATGGACGATCGGCCTTTTCATGTATGGTATAAGCGCGTTCACGGAATTTTACACCGAAACCTACGGATTACACTTGATTATGTTTCGCCTTTGGTATTTATTCGGAGCAATTTGTGTCGCAGCTTTTCTTGGCCAGGGTACAGTCTATCTTCTTACCAAACGCCGCACTGCTCACATCCTGATGGCAATGTGAATGATATTGAATATTTTCTAGTATTGGCAAAACAATCTTACAACATACTCATAATTTGTCTCTATGTAAATTTCTGATCACGCCCCATATCGTCCAGCGGACTAAACCTGGTAACTCATCAATGTTGCCACTTAATTCTAAACCTTGAAAATTTGTCAATGTTATTAGCTGCCATAAGGAGGCAACCACGTCATGTTATTTTAGACATATGAAAGACATATTTGACGAAGCTGGTATTAAAGTAATCGAATCCAATAAAAAAGAAATCGACAAAGCGATCCACAAAATTGTCAACGTTTCCTACAAGAATTGCCCGGAAACTTGGAAAGAAATAAAGCTGGGTGTTGCTGACAAGCAGAAACGAGAGGAATTTATAAAAAAGTTAAAAAGCGCAATTCTAAGCTGAATCCACGATTAGCTTGACCAATTTTAACAAAAATTTAATGTAAACATAATCTGCCCTTAACCAAAATACAAAAATTCCATGATATATTAATAATTGAAACAAGATATTTAACGCCCTTGGTTGAAATAAAGCTTACAAAGCTGCCGGGGGTATATGAGAAGCCTCTCGGAAACATCGAGGGGTTTTCTGATTTTTAGGGCTTGAACGTCAATCGTATCATTCGTTTATTAACTCATGGCTCAATAAAATGTGTAGACATTTGACTTTTGTTAATGGCATACTAATAGGGAACCAGTTTTTGAGAAATCGTCACAGATTTGAAATAACTTCGTACAGAATTTTATTATTATTTTAGTAGCTCAAAATATAATATTTGCGTAAAAGCTAACTTTGACCTGAACATCGACGATTGGTTCGAAGGAGAGATATGGCAAAGAAACCGAAAATGATAAAGTGCGAAAAGTGTGGACTTGAGTACCCTGAATCTGTGTTGTCGGAAGAGCACGCAGATGCAGCCTTCATATGCAGAGATTGCCGTGGCGCGATTGGGCCAGACCCAAGAATGGCCGACGCTCTGTGGTCTCTTCAGAAAGAACAAAAAGCTAAACCGCACGATTGGTAGTTGACATCTTCGTTTATTGATTTCTATGACTTGATATTGTTCAGAGGACTGCATCTCTTATGTGCTTTCGCCGCGTCATCGGCGTTCAAACTCTGTAGATATCGTTGAGTCATAACCAGCGTACTGTGTCCTAACAAATATTGCAAACTGAATCCCTCGCCCCCGGCTCTCAGAAAGCTAAAAGCAACATAAGCCGGCTTCCGTGCCCATCAAGCAAATGTTTAGGGCAAAAGCGATTATGCGAATTTCAGATCAATAAAGTCAGAAAACTGGCGACATCGGGTCTCTACTGAATTTACGTGTAGAATAATCAATATATTTCCATTCTATAAGCACAAAAATAATGATTATGCATGTAATCATCTAATGCCGTTTGCCTTTTCGATTGAGTTAAAACCCGACTAAGCTCGAAGCATTTTTTTAAATAAACTATTTAATATATTTACAAGGGACAATTTACGGTCATAATATAATTAAGAGGTTCATCAGGGTTGGTTGGAAACAAGGCAGGACAAGATCATGTTGGACGCAGAAGTGAAATCAGAGTATTTAGATAATAGCGAGAGATTGTGCAAAAAAATAACTGAAATTCTCCTACTACTCACAAGTGCGGAAAAGCAAGGACAAAATCTCTATAGTCCATTCAAACAAATAGAACGTGCCTTAAATGATTTGCAGGATGAATTTCTTTTAAATCTGTACCAACGACTCTTGCATGGTTTCAGTACCGCAACTACAAACGATCAAACTTGGGCTAACGATTATTTTACATTCATCTTGCGGCTGTGTAATCTTCTTAACAAAGTTAAAGCGAAGGTCGATCAAGACAAGCCAAAAACGAATGTAGTTAATTGTTTTGTTATTGCGTAAACCTTTGTCGACTTGAAGGATTAAATGACTTATTTGGGATTGTAATTCATGCTATTACTTCTATTAAACCTATCAGTTGCTAGTCATAAACAAAGTAAAACCAGCAAATAATTTGAAGTGAATCTGATTGAAATCAATTAACGCCGAGGGAATACAAATGGGCAAGCTATTAACGGAATATGTAGATCTCAGCGATATCAAACTTGCTTACAGAGAACACGGAAATGGTCCTGCGGTTATACTGCTGCATGGCAACTCAGAGAATAAGAAGATATTTGAAAAATATCAATTAATATATTTCAGTGAATACAAAACCATAGCGGTTGATAGCAGAGGCCATGGGCAGAGTATTTCGAACGACAATGAGTACTCCATCAAACAGTATGCGGATGACATCGTAAGACTATGCCAAGCAAAAGGAATTAAGGAATCATATGTTATCGGATACAGCGACGGGGCCAACATTGCCCTAATACTTGCCTTTATAGCGCCACAAATATTCAAAAAGGTATTAGCAATATCACCAAACTACCTTGCAAGCGGCGTAAAGGATAGTTATTTGCGGCTGACCAGAGGTGGAGTGAAAATACTTGAGTTTCTCGGGAAATGTGGGTTTCATACACAAAAGGCAATAGTGCGATTCATGCTAGTGCTTAATGATATAGGGATAACTGATGCTGAATTGAGTAGTATCCAAACAAGCCTGAAAGTGCTGTATGCCGAGAACGACGCGATAAAAGAAGAGCATATCAAGCACATCGGGTACTTAATACCTCATTCGATTATAAAAATGATCAAGAAATGCAATCACATGACAATTCTTAACAAGGTAGAAACCGTAAACGAAATTAAAGAATACTTCGGCAGATCCTGAATGAGCAGGATAACATGCGGTTGGAAGTTGACGCCTAGGTTGGAGTTCAAACAGATACAGATACAGCAATAGAAATAGTGTTTGAGCAAGAAATCCAGGGAGAGTCAGGCTTAGTATCCCAGGCGAGTCACGGGGACCATGCTTTTTGCGTGAAGCCATAACGTATTTATTTCCAAATAGGTTGATGATTACTTGACCAGAAACAAAACTAGTAGTGGTTCAAATCCGGTGTCTGTCACTTTATTTTTGTTAATTTTTTAGCTTTTACTGCCGTTCGCTTAACAGTTTTGCCGCCTCATTCACACCCAGTCAATAGATTAAGCAGATTCCACCAATCAATCCACCCACAAAGGTCCATCCAGATATAATAGCATTCTGAAATTTTAAACAAAGAAGAAATTGTAGAATTCAGAACCTAGTGGGCTAAACTTCCTAGCGACAAGACATCCTAAGTCGTTTGGAGGCGTTGTCGTATAGTTGTCACTCGTGCCTATACTTTTTGGAGGAATTAGCTTCTAGAACAATTATACTAGAACATTATACCTTCCCATGGCGTCAGATTCCGTCTAGAATAAGGGGTTAAAAGATTGGATGGCTGACAAGGTATAAAAAGGTGCGAGTCATTTTCATCTGGCCCATAGGGGGATAAGAGTGAAAGAAGGACAGGCAAGCAAGACTGCGGAAAATGTGGCAGCCTTTAGAGCATTAGAATCTTTGAAACCAACAAACGAACGAATACTTGACGATCATTACGCAGTACAATTCCTAAGCGGGACATACAGTATCATCGCTAAATTTAGATTTCTGCTATCGAGCCGACTCTTAGTTAAAACAACGGACTGGTATATTTCCAATTTTATTCCTGGCGGAATCAATTTCGATGTTGTAAAAGCAAAGTATATTGAAGATTATCTCAGCCAATGCATCGAAGATGGTATTGAGCAATTGGTACTTCTCGGCGCAGGATATGACTCAAGGGCATTCAGATTCAATGCATTAGAGGAGAAAGTCAAGGTATTTGAAGTAGATCACCCCGATAGTCAAAGGGTTAAGAAAGAAAAGGTCAAAAGGATATTCGGTTCTCTTCCTGACCATGTCATCTATGTCTCCTTTGACTTTGACCATGGGAAGCTTGATGAAAAGTTGTTTGAGAACGGTTACTCTAATAATCTCAAGACCTTGTTTATCTGGGAAGGTGTGATCTACTACCTAACCGCCGAAGCAGTTGATGAAACCCTTGCTTTTATAGCCAACAATTCAGGTGAAGGCAGCTCTGTTATATTTGACTATGCTTTTGAATCATTTGTTACTGGCGGTGTGAAGGAAGCAGAGAAAATGATAAGGAAGCTAGCGCAATTAGGTGAGCCTTTAACCTTCGGGATAAAAGAGGGAACTGTAGAGGAGTTCCTCACTAAGCGAGGATTTTGCCAAGTGAAGCAAATGAATGCCCAGTCGTTGGATAATACATATTTCAAAGGTACGAACCGCAAATCATCTCCGTGTTGGGCGGTAGCACATGCGACGGTCAAACCACGGGAAAGGATACCGTTACTGAGCATTCCTTTTTATCCTGCAACGAAATCACAACCACTCCCGATAAAGTGAAACCTAGCCTATTAGTGGGTAACAATTCAATTATTTGTATAACCGGTTGCAAGAATCGAGGACAAAATTGCACAGATCATTTTCGAGGTATTTGCTTCTTTGGTGTTGGCTATTAAGCACAACGATTTCTGCACACACTAAAAAGAGCGTTCAGCTCCTCACCAGTTTCAAGAGATCCGAGGCTGGATACGGCACAAGGAAATAGCTGCGCTGGGGGGCTTTAGCCGAGGCTGACTCAATGCTATTGTTTCAACGCTGGATCAACTTCTCCTCATAAATCTATTCTACGTTGAAGTAAAGGAGTTCAAGCGCACCCCATTCATCATCAGCAACGATAGTATAGATTCCCGCGATCAGAGGATTTAGTTGTAATTGGGTGTAACTGTCATATATAGACGCCAATTCACCGCTTCTTCGTTACTCGTCGTCTTGTTTTAGGTTGTCTTCTCAATCCCTTCTCCAAATTTCAGTGCTCTATTTATCTCCGGTACAGAAGTATCTTCCATTATTTCCACAATGCCTCCGCACTTTTCACAAATTCTCTTAACCGGGTCATCGAGCGCCCAGCCATGAAAGATGGCATCGCACTTACGACATTTTCCTATCATAAAAGTTAGCCTCTTAACCTTGTTACTTATTCGCTGTTATGTTTTGTCGTTCGGACTTTTCTTTCGCGTCAATGTGTCAGTGGTCAGTTTATCGATCTGTTCCGGATCACGACTGTACTTCAAGGCCGTCTCCTTGGTAATGACGCCGTCCCAATAGAGTTTGAACAGGGCTTCGTCAAGCGTTACATTACCACCCCGTCCGTAATCCCGAACTGCATCTCCAAGCTGAGATAACCGGCCTTCGCGAATCAGATTCCGGATCGCGGGACTTACTTGCATGATTTCTACCGCCGCGATTCTGCCCGAACCGTCTAACCGGGGGACCAGTGTTTGGCAGAGGACGGCATCAAGCAGCGATGCCAGCCGCATCTGGACCAGGAAACGCTCGTCGTGAGGGAAGAGGTCAATGACCCTTTCCACTGTCTGCGCGGCGTAGGGGGCATGTCCGGTAGAAATCACCAAATGGCCTGTTTCCGCCATGGAAATCACCGCCGCCGCGGTTTCACTGTCCCGCATTTCGCCTACCACAATTACATCCGGATCATGCCGCAGAGCGTGCTTCAATGCCTCAGCGAAGGAATAGGTGTCACTACCTAACTCCCGCTGGGTAATCTTGGATTTGATATTGGTGTGGGAGTATTCAATCGGATCCTCAAACGAGAGAATATGTCGTGTCTGGTTGGCATTGATATAATGAATCATCGCGGCCTGGGTTGTCGATTTACCACTGCCGGTCGGTCCTGAAATAATAATCAGACCTCTTTCCAGTTGGGTAAGTTTCTTGCAAATATCCGGTAACTGCAGTTCATCGATTGTCGGTATGCCCGCGGAAAGAATACGAATCGACAGACTCAATAGTCCGCGCTCCTGTGCGGCGTTACAGCGCAAACTTGTGCCATCCGGTAAGATATATTTGAAGTCCAGCTCGTGGTCCTTTTGGAATTTTTCTATCCCCTCAAGCGTTGTGATCTGCATGAAAACAGATTTGACTTCTTCTTGTGTGGGAGGAGCAAATTCTAACATTTGCATTAGATCCCCATTGACGCGAATCAGTGGTGAGCTGCCTCCCGACAGATGTAAGTCAGATGCCTTTTTCGCCCTGGCTGCTGCCAGTATTTCAAATATATCCATAACAACCTCCCTATTTATTTCATGCCTCGTATCCTATAAACAATAAAACCGGCTCGATAATCTTATCTCGGCCGGTTTCACTGTTAGCTCCCTGACATCCAAGTGACCATATACGGACAGCAGGTGATCGCTTCCTAATTGTCCCTATTATTTTTAAGTGTTGTAAGGTTTGAGCTCACCTCCTGATTCTCAATTCAATTATCCCGAGTTGGGAATATTCATTTCAAAGAAAATATCAATATCTTCAAAAGGGGTTGGAACGAACGATATGAACGAAGCCATTTTCCTTCTTTGATTTTTTCGGTTTCTCTGGCCAGGATGTGGCCTTGTTTATTTAGAGTGAATCGCAGCGTCTCGGAATGAACCCTCCGGTCGCCCTTGCTTGCGCCGAGTTCGACGCATCGCCTGATTTTTTCTTTTACTGAACGTAAGGCTTCCTGGATGGTTTCCCCGTCTACTACTTTCTTTTGGCATATTATCTCCTTTCTGTGAGAGTTGTTGTTCTAAACACGACGCTTTAGCTCATTTCCCCCATACCTTGCTTCAGACCAAGACTCCTAAAAATAATTGAACAAATGCTAAAGTAGTAGTATGCAGTCCCAGCTTTCATAATAACTTCAGAAATTCATCTTGATCTAAGTCGGTATCCTTCATTATTTTTCTTACTAGCCCTCTTCCTACGGACTCACCTTTATGCACTGGTACTACCGTAGCCCGACCATCCGGGTGCTTCAGGTAAATGTGGCTACCTCTTTGCCTGAGTATTTGGAACCCGGCCTTGGCGAGTGCTCTGACAATCCGATCACCAGTTAATGAAGGTAAACTGCTCATACAGCGATTCTCTGAACACCAACAAAGTGGAGTTCGTCTTCTCCAACTTCGCCCTCGGCGTCAAGACACAACAGTACTGCTTCTTTCATGCGTTTCATCAGTTCATCAAGAGATTTAGCTTGAGTATGACAACCCTTAAGTTGGGGAACAGTCCCGACAAAATAGTCATCTTCGTCTTTTTCGATAACCACAGTAAACTCTCTCACCATACTCCCCTCCTAAGATACGCACTTAATCTTCTACTATGTGCAAGTTTATCCTAATATTGGCGGTTTTTCAACTGTGTGACTACTCTGAATAATCTTTTAAGAACGTGGCCATCATTTACTTTATAAGTGCATTTAGGTAAAATTAATTCTATGCCCGATACAGTTGTCGAAGTTAAAGATCTCTTCAAGGCCTATGGGAATGTCAAAGCTGTAAATGGGATCAGTTTCAGCATCACCAAGGGCGAAATCTTTGGTATGCTTGGACCTAATGGCGCTGGAAAAAG
>Ga0182027_10010096_pt1 | contig 13479 bp, 6 predicted proteins | sample 712E1DmetaG_FD_121300 | JGI IMG/M metagenome (GOLD analysis project Ga0182027, IMG submission 121300) | Permafrost microbial communities from Stordalen Mire, Sweden - 712E1D metaG (Illumina Assembly) | ecosystem: Environmental > Terrestrial > Soil > Wetlands > Permafrost | place: Sweden...
CTTAAATATACTGAACCTGAAGTTTATCAAAATATTGCTGATCGTTTAAAAGAAAGTGAAAAAGAAAGAAACAGGTTTATTAATAAATTTATCCTTCCAATAAAAAAAGCCCTGAGCGAGCAGGAAATGAAATTTACCATTCTTGCCCGTACAAAATCCATTCACTCCATTTGGGAAAAAATGAAAAAAAAGGAAATTCCTTTTGAAGAAGTATTCGACCTTTTTGCCATTCGGATTGTGATTGATTCTTTACCTGAAAATGAAAAATCAGATTGCTGGAAAGCCTATTCAATAATTACAGATTTTTACACACCTAACCCTGACAGATTGCGCGATTGGATCTCCACACCAAAAGGAAACGGCTATGAATCGCTCCATACTACTGTCATGAGCGACACAGGACGCTGGGTTGAAGTACAGATCCGTTCAGTGAGAATGGATGCCATTGCGGAAAAAGGGTATGCTGCGCATTGGAAATATAAAGATATACCTGCCGGAGGAACAGCTGAAAGCGGTCTCGATGAATGGTTAAATAAAATCAGAGAACTCCTAAAGAGCCCTGAATCCAACGCACTTGACTTTATCGAAGATTTTAAACTGAATTTATTTTCGGATGAAATATTTGTGTTTACACCAAAAGGTGAAATGAAATCTCTTCCAAAAGGATCGACAGCACTGGATTTTGCTTATAACATACATTCACAGATTGGAAATAACTGTATTGGTGCTAAAGTGAATCATCGACTTGTTCCACTTAGTTATCCACTTAAAAGTGGTGATCAGATAGAAGTGATTACTTCTGTAAAACAAAAACCTAAAGAAGAGTGGCTGAATTTCGTAACTACAGCCAGGGCTAAATCCAGAATCAAAGTCACGCTTAAAGAAGAGAGAAAATTATTAGGGGAAGAAGGAAAAGAAATACTGGAGAAGAAGCTCAAACAGGCTAAAATGGAATATAATAATTCTACTATTAACAAATTAATGAATTATTTTTCCTGTCCAACTCTGCTTGATTTATATTGCGAAGTGGCTGAAGACAGGATAGGTTTGAAGGAACTTAAAACTTATGTTCAGGAAACTGAAAAATCAAGATGGCTCAGATATCTCACCAATCCATTTTCAAAATCTAAAGATAAAGAATCTGAAAAAAAGACTTTTTCTCAGACCATTGTCGAGAGTTTGAAGAACAAACCCGAAACGCTTGTGATCGGTGATAATCAGGATGAACTTGATTATACTCTATCCGATTGTTGCAATCCTATTCCCGGTGATGATGTATTTGGATTTATCACAGTTGATGGTATTAAAATTCATCGTTCAAATTGCTCCAACGCAATGAACCTTATGTCGAAATACGCCTATCGCGTGGTCAAAGCAAAATGGACTTCCAAGGAATCCATTGAGTTTTTATCGGGTATTAAAATAATCGGAATAGATAAAGTAGGACTGGTACATAATGTCACAAAAGTAATTTCAAATGACTTGAACGTGAATATCCGGTCTATCAGTTTCGATAGTAATGACGGTACTTTCGAAGGAACAGTGATGGTTTTTGTTCATGACACACAACATCTCCATGATCTCATTCACAATCTGAAAAAAATCAACGGAGTTGAAAAAGTATTCAGGCTTGATCGCAATGAATGATACTAATTATCATAGAGTTTTTTGTTAAAATAATCCTAAAACTTTGCAAATTGTTTTTAAAGCAAAAGAAATGAATAACATAAAACAAGAAATATTTAATGACAAACGAAAAAGCCAAATATGATCTTGAAGAACAGCTAAAAACACTTTAGCATTTTTTGTTATGTGTTAAGTGTTATTTTATTGAAAAATATTTATGTTCTGAGTAGTAACAAATTATTTATATATGAAAGCAGATATTTTAATCGGATTGCAATGGGGAGATGAAGGAAAGGGAAAAATTGTGGATGTGCTTACTCCCAGATATAATATTATCGCACGTTTTCAGGGCGGACCGAACGCCGGTCACACCCTGGAATTTAACGGACATAAACACGTTCTTCATACTATCCCGTCTGGAATTTTTCATGAAAACACTATGAATGTTGTAGGAAACGGTGTGGTGATTGATCCGGTCATTTTTGTAAAGGAATTAATTAAACTCAGCGATCATCAAGTCGATTATGCAAAAAATCTTTTTCTTTCAAGAAAAGCACATCTTATTTTGCCTACACACCGCCTGCTTGACGCGGCAAATGAAGCAGCAAAGGGAAAAGCAAAAATAGGTTCTACATTAAAAGGAATTGGCCCCACATATACGGATAAAGTAAGCAGAAACGGCTTGCGCATTGGTGATATACAGCAAGAAGGTTTTGATGAAAAATATCAAGCCTTGAAAAAAAATCATCTTCAACAGATTGATCATCTTCATTTCAATATAAGTCAATATAAAATTGATGACCTACTATTAGATGATTATGAAAAATTATGGTTTGATTCGATTAAAAAAATACTAGAGCTAAAACTTATCGACAGTGAAATATTTATAAATGCATCGCTTAATAAAGGAAAAACAATACTTGCAGAAGGAGCACAGGGAACAATGCTGGATATTGATTTCGGTTCTTATCCTTTTGTTACCTCATCCAACACCATCAGCGCCGGAGTTTGCACCGGACTTGGTATTGCACCCACTCGCATAGGAAATATTTATGGAATTTTTAAAGCATACTGCACAAGGGTGGGTAGTGGCCCTTTCCCTACTGAGTTGAATGATGAAACCGGGGAAGCCCTGCGACAGATAGGTCATGAATTTGGTTCTACTACAGGTCGCCCCAGAAGGTGCGGATGGCTTGATTTGCCCGCCTTGCGTTACTCCATCATGCTGAATGGTGTAACACATCTGATGATGATGAAGGCAGATGTGCTTAGTGAAATGAAGACTATCCGCATTTGCACACATTACAAATACAAAGGTGACCTGATCGATTATCCTCCTTTTGATGCAAATGAACAAGATCTTATTCCTGTTTACAAAGACTTTTCAGGATGGAAAAGCGCCATTCATGAAGTTGATTCTTTGGATAAACTTCCTAAAGAATTGATTGATTATATCGCATTTATTGAAGATACCATGAAAGTGCCGATCATTTTGGTTTCTGTAGGACCTGACAGGCAGCAAACCATCGTGAGAAAAAAATTCTAAAAAGAGAACTATTTCTGTTTTTATTCGTTTACAGTCTGATTATGATCATCATTTTTGCTAAATGTTGTTCGCTTTATTAATATCGGCATTTTATTTGTAACTTTGTCATTCATATAAATCAATAAATACTCTATTATGAAAACAAAAATTTTTCTTTTTGTTTTTGCTTTCATCTTCATAAATGGAAAATCATTTGCGCAGGTTTTAAAAGAAAGCGATTTGCCTTCAGCAGTCTTAAATAATTTCAAATCACAATATTCTGATGCTGACAAAACCACCTGGAAGAAAAATAAAAATTTCTTTGAAGCAGAATTCATAATGGACGAAGCGAAAACCTTGGCTGATTATAATGAAGATGGTGAATGGGTGCAGACAAAAACACCGGTGGATGAAAAAGAAATTCCGGGCCCGATCGCTACATACGTGAAAGCTAATTTTAAAACCGAACGTATGCACACCATGGAATATACCGAAAAACCAAATAAGGAAATTTTCTATTATATTGTTGTAAGGAATGATGGTCTGAACCAACCGAATATTGAACTGTTTTTTACCAAAGCAGGAAAATTCATCAAAAGAGTCGATCCTGTGGAACAAAAAGTAAACAAAGATATTGCTGCAGATACTAAAACTAACAAGGATACTGTCAAGACGGTAACCACAAAAGATAACGAAGTAAAGACCAGTGACGTGGTGACTACAAAAGATAATATCCCTGGTGATGACAATGATGTGAAGGCAGTAAAAAAAGCAGGTGATACTATTGCCCGCTACAAGGTAAATGAAAAGGAACTTCCCGGACCTATCATGACTTATGTGAAAAAGAATTTCAAGGATGAAAAAATTAAGTTGTCTGAGATACAGGAAAAAGATAACGGAAGTAAATCATATTATCTGGAAATGAAAAAAGACGGGTACAAACAACCAATTACCCAGCTTTATTTTAATCTGGACGGGAAAATATTACGCAGGATTGATCCTTTGGCACAAAAGGTGGAAAAAGATGTTGACGAAATGAGTAACCCCGACAATGACAAGACTAATAGCGATTTCGTCGAAGAAACTGTTCCATGGAAAGAGTTGCCTACACCAATCACTTCTTATGTGACAAAAAACTACAAAGGTTTTAAAATGAAGGAAGCGCTTATCACCAAGAAAAAAGAAATAAAGTTATATCAACTCTCTCTCAGAAAAGACGGTACTACAAAAGACATCATGCTTTATTTCGATTTGAATGGAAAATACCTGAAACCTGAAGATATCGAATAGGATTGATTCCCCGTGTATCCGGTTTAAAACTTCTTGAAAAAAAACAATTTTTGCTTTTTAATAAATGATTACTTTGCAGGTTTAATTTCAAATCTGAAAAAGTATGCCATCTACCAAATACATCTTCGTGACGGGGGGTGTAACATCATCTTTAGGAAAAGGAATAATTTCGGCATCCCTTGCCAAACTTCTTCAAGCCAGAGGTTATAATGTCACGATTCAAAAACTCGACCCTTATATTAACATCGACCCCGGAACGCTCAATCCATACGAACATGGCGAATGTTATGTAACGGATGATGGAGCAGAAACTGATCTCGACCTTGGACATTATGAACGCTTTCTGAATGTGCCGACATCTCAGGCAAATAATATTACTACAGGAAGAATTTATCAGGCTGTGATTGAGAAAGAAAGACGTGGAGACTATCTGGGCGAAACCGTTCAGGTAATTCCGCATATTACTGATGAAATCAAATACCGCATTAAACTGCTGGCAAGCGACAGCAATTTTGATTTTGTGATCACCGAAATCGGAGGTACAGTGGGCGACATTGAATCATTGCCATATATTGAAGCTGTACGTCAGATGCGTTGGGAAATGGGCGACAACAACTGCCTTGTGATACATCTTACACTCATTCCTTATCTTGCTGCTGCCGGAGAACTCAAGACAAAACCCACACAACATTCAGTAAAAGCATTGCTGGAACTGGGAGTACAACCTGACATCCTGGTGTGTCGCACGGAAAAACCGCTGAATGAAAACATAAGAAACAAAATAGCATTATTCTGTAACGTGGAACCCACCTCAGTTATTGAATCTATTGATACCAAGACTATATACAATGTGCCAATATTGATGCGCGATGAAAGACTCGATATTGTCGTTTTGGAAAAAATGAATAAACCTGTGACTCCTGAACCCGATCTTGCACGCTGGCAGCATTTTCTGGACAAGTTGCATAACCCGGTTCATGAAGTAAAAATAGGACTGGTAGGAAAATATGCAGAATTAAAAGATGCCTATAAATCAATTCTGGAATCCTTTATTCATGGTGGTACTATGAATGAATGTAAGGTGAATGTTTCTCTTATTCATTCTGAAACAATTCTTCCTGAAAATGTTTCTGAAAAACTCAAGGACCTTAATGGAATCCTTGTAGCTCCTGGTTTTGGTGAACGGGGTATCGAAGGAAAGATCGCTGCAATCGGTTATGCCCGCAAGAACAACATACCGTTTTTAGGCATTTGTCTTGGGATGCAATGTGCCGTCATTGAATTCGGACGTAACGTGCTGGGCTTTGAGGATGCACATTCCACAGAAATGAATCCCCGTACCAAGTATCCTGTCATTGACATTATGGAAGCGCAGAAAAAGATTTCCTGTAAAGGTGGTACCATGCGGTTGGGTGCTTATCCGTGCAGGATCAGCAAAGATTCCAAATTGTTCGATATTTATAAAAAGGAACTTATTTCCGAACGCCATCGCCATCGCTATGAATTCAATAATAAATACCTGAAACAATATCATGATGCCGGCATGATCGCCGTTGGTATAAATCCAAAAGATGATCTGGTGGAAATTATGGAATTAAAGGATCATCCGTGGTTTGTGGGTGTTCAGTTCCATCCCGAATACAAAAGCACAGTGGCTAACCCGCATCCTTTATTCGCAAGCTTTATAAAAGCCGCCATCGAAAACAAGAATAAATAGTTTCCGGATCAGTTTTTCGTTATTTACTATTTTCGGATTACAGTTCTTGTTGCAGAAAAGTTCCCTAAAGCTTTAATTAATTATCTTTGCCCCATGAAGAATGTATTTAAAATGCTGAAATATATTCTGTCCTATCGCATACTGCTGGGCACAGTGGTGGGATTTAACCTGCTGGCTGTAGTGTTTTCGATGTGCTCATTGGTTATGGTCATTCCTTTTCTTGATTTGCTTTTTGGAAAAGCCGCTATTATTCATGACTATCCGGGATTTGTATTAAGCTCAAGCGGAGTGCAAGTCTTTCTGAAATATTATCTAAGTCAAATTATTTTAAATTATGGTAAAACAGATGCATTGATTTTCATCTGTGTTTTGGTTGTTGTTTCATTTTTTTTCAAGAACCTGAATAGATATCTCGGATTATTTTATATTGATGCGATCCGAAATAATATAGTTTTAGATATCAGGAACAATCTTTATCACCGCATCCTCATCCTGCCTCTCTCTTATTTCACAGAGAATAAAAAAGGAGATGTGATGTCACGAATATCTAACGATGTGCAGGAGGTGGAATGGTCCATTATGAGTTCGCTGGTGATGATTTTCCGTGATCCCATCAGCATCGTGGCATATCTTATCATTCTCATTTCCATCAGTCCTTCACTTACAATAATAGTGCTCGTGTTGTTACCTGCTACTTCATTTTTAATAAATCGAATAGGAAAAAGCCTAAAGGAAAAATCACTGGCTGTGCAGCAACGTATGGGGCTGATTGTTTCGGTAATTGAAGAAACTATTGCCGGACTCCGGATCATTAAGGCTTTTAACGCTATTGACCATTCGAACTATAAATTTAAAAAGATCAATAAAAACTACACTGGAAGAATGATCGGTGTTTATCGCCGCCGTGATTTGGCTGCGCCTTTAAGCGAAATGCTCAGTGTATTGGCAATTGTTATTATCCTGATGATTGGAAGTGCGCTTGTGATCGGTGGTAAAAGCACACTTGAAGCTGATTTGTTCATTGCTTATATTCTTGTTTTTTCACAGATCATTCCTCCAATGCAATCATGTACTTCAGCATATTACAATATACTTAAGGGCTCAGCCTCGGCCACACGTATTCAGGAAATTTTAGATGCCAAAGAAGTGATCATCGAAAAGCCCGATGCAAAGCCGATTGGAGAGTTTAAACAAAGTATTGAGTTTCGTAATGTGAGTTTTGCCTATGAAAAAGAAACCGTGCTGAACCATGTTAATTATACTATTCCAAAAGGAAAGACCATTGCCATTGTCGGGGCTTCAGGAGCCGGTAAGTCTACGATGGCTGATCTTATTGCGCGGTTCTATGACACAACTGGTGGTGAAATTCTGATTGATGGAATTCCCATAAAAGATCTGGTGATTCCTGATGTGCGAGCTCTGATTGGCTATGTACCCCAGGAACCGATCCTTTTCAATGATTCTGTATATAATAATATTTGTCTCGGCATTGAAGAAAAAGTGGATATTTCAAAAGTGATAGAAGCGGCGAAGGCTGCCAATGCTCATGAATTTATTACAGTACTTGAACATGGCTATGACACTGAAATCGGTGATAGAGGCTGCAAGTTATCCGGTGGGCAGAAACAACGCATTTGCATTGCACGTGCCCTCCTTAAAAAACCTCCTTTACTGGTGTTTGATGAAGCAACTTCTGCCCAGGATTCAGAGTCGGAAATGCTTATTCAGCAATCGATGCAAGCAGTGATGAAAAATCGCACCGTGATCGTAATAGCACACAAACTTGCCACCGTGCAATATGCAGATGAAATTGTCGTAGTAGATAAAGGTGAGATTGTGGAAACAGGCAGGCATGAAGACCTTATAACCAGCAAAGGGATCTACCAACGTTTATACGAACTTCAGACTTTTATCTAACTATGTCTAAAAGGATTCCTTTATATTTTCTTAAACAATACGCTTTCTGGATGCTGTTCTTTGTCATTACCAGAAGTGTTTTTATTCTGTACAATCTGAAGAAAACTGCTGAAGCAGGAATACAGGATGCTTTGCTCAGCTATTGGCATGCCTTGTATCTGGATAATTCTATAGTTTGCTATATTCTCGTCTTTCCCTTCCTTCTCCTGTTTGTACAAACACTTGCCAAAGCGTCTGTCCTAAACAGAATAAACCAGTACTATACCTTCCTTCTCATATTTGTCATTGCGGTGATCACTGTTGGAGAACTTGCTGTATATGAAGAATGGAATGTAAAACTAACCTATAAAGCATTGTCCTATTTGGAGAACCCCGGAGAAGTGCTGCATTCAGCCAGACCAAAGATTCTTGTCTTTGGAACGTTGCTGATCGGAGTTATTACATTCATTGGAATATTTGCTTTTCAGAAATTAATTTTTCTCCGGTTCTATTTGCAGAAACGCAACTATTTTATTTCCGTAGTCTTTTTTCTGATCACACCTGTTCTTTTATTTTTAGGCATCAGAGGTGGTACCAGACAGATACCCATCAGCGAGAGCAGTGTATATTTTTCGAAAAATAATTTTATCAATAACGCCACCGTAAACACCACGTGGAACCTGGTGAGCAGCATTGTGAAGAACATGCGTTATATGAATGAGAACCCTTATAAATTCTATGATTATAAAGAAGCTAAAAGAGTAGTCGATTCATTATATGCTGTAAATAAAGATACAACGGTTAAAATCCTTAACATCCCAAAACCCAATATTGTAATGGTGGTGCTCGAAAGTTGGTCGGGTGATCTGGTGAAATCACTTGGTGGCCTTGAAGGTGTGACACCTGAATTTGAAAAATTGATTGCTAATGGTTTGCTTTTCACAAATTTTTATGCCAGCGGTGAACTGTCGGATCAGGGACTGGGTGCGCTGTTGAGCGGCTTCCCTGCTCAACCTACTACTTCCATTGTGAAACAACCGGACAAATTTCAGTTCCTTCCTTCCCTGCCGAAACGCTTGCAGAAAGAAGGTTATTACACTTCCTTTCATTTTGGCGGACAATTGAACTACGGAAATATTCGCGGCTTTATCTTTTTTCATAACATGGATAAGATCATGGAAGGAGCAGATTTTCCTTCGTCAATACCACAGGGAAGCCTGGGTGTACACGATCAGTATCTTTTTGCACAATTATTAAAAGACTACAACAAATACAGACAGCCCTTCTTTGCAACATCATTTACATTGAGCAGCCATTCGCCTTACGATGAACCAATGGAGGACGTGATCAAATGGGGCGACGAACATAAACCATTTCTTAATTCAGTTTATTATGCTGATAAGTGTATTGGTGATTTTATGCGTGAAGCAAAAACCCAAACATGGTACAAGAATACACTTTTTATTTTTGTGGCTGATCATACTCATCTCACTCCTAAGAACCGAAGTTATTTCAGCCGCGATTATAGGCACATTCCATTGTTATTATACGGACCAGCGCTTAAAGAAGAGTACCGCGGAAAAAAAGATACAACCATATGTTCTCAGACTGATGTTTCCGCCACACTGCTGGCACAATTAGGGTTACCTCATAAGGAATTCCACTGGAGCAAAGATGTATTTAATCCATATTCCCATGAGTTTGCCTACTATTCATCAAAGCTTGGCTTTGGCTGGACCAGTCCTGGAAATTATTTTGCCTATGATTACGATCATCAGGAAATTGAAGAGCCACAATTTGATTCTAAAGCTTCAGAAGGAAAACTTGTGAAGTGCGGGAAATGTTTCCTTCAGGTATTGTTTGAAGAGTATTTGAAATATTGAATCGTTTTTAAGAAATATTTTTTATGTGGTTTTTCTAAAGGTCAGTTTAATGATTTTTATATCGTCTCTTACAAGGTGTTTTTATAGCAATCGATTATTTTTTTTGTAACACTTTCACTTGAAAATTTTTTATGAGCATAAAAATATCCATCTTCTTTCATTTTTTGCCTGTATGCAGAATCTGTCAGTACTTTTATGATACCATTTGACAATTGCTCCGGACTGTTTGGGTCAATATATAAAGAACCAAGGCCTCCTGCTTCCTGAAGAGCAGATGTGCCGGACGCAATTACGGGTGTTTTACATAACAGAGCTTCCACCACAGGCAATCCAAATCCTTCGTAAAATGAAGGGTAAATTAATGCTAAAGAACTTTGATAAATTGATTGTAAATGCTCATTATTTTTTAAATTCTCAATCCATAAAACAAATGACCCAACACCTGTTTTTCTGATTAATTTTTCCACTTCAAGTTTATAAGCACCTCCCCTTCCAATTATAACTAATGGTACTTTTAAGTCCTCCGGAAGAAATTGAAAAGCCTCAATAATAGTTTTTAAATTCTTACGTGGCTCAATACTTCCGACATAAAGCAGATATTCCTTTGGAATATTATACTGTTGAAGTATGATATCATTTTCTTCCTGATTTTTTTGTTGATAATATAAAGGATTACATGATTGGTAAATTACTTCTATTTTATCGGGATCAGTATTGTAATATTTAATAATATCCTGTTTGGTATTTTCACTGATTGCAATGATTTTATCTGCATGCTGACAACTATATCTGAATTTCAAATCATAAATTTTTCTATCAATTGCACTGTATGTTTCAGGGTAAACCTTAAATATTAAATCATGTATCGTGACAATACTTTTTATTGATGACTTGTCAATATTTACAGGAATTTCGTGGCTCAAGCCGTGATAGAGTTGAATATTGTCTTTTTTCAATTGCGAAACTATTGAATAACTTCTCCAATAGGATTTAAAAAAAGTTTTAGGCAAATGATTATAAAAACATGAATTTTCAATAAATTCAAGTGTTTCAGGAGTTTTATTAATCTTCGTGGTATATAAGTGATACTCGTTTTCAGGAAAGAATTTACCTAAATTTCTCAATAATGTCCGACTATAATTTCCTAAACCTGTGAAATTACAATAGAGCCTTTTTGAATCAAATCCTATTCTCATTCTTTTCTATTGAAATATTTACACTTATTTCTTTTTTGCAAACTCATTGTAAAGCCATCCAAAAATGTGAGAGGACTATAATAATACATTTGCAATTACTTTTCCAAAACTAAACAATTTAAAGAAACCAACTGATTTTAATAGAAATTATTATTACGATAAGTTTGCTACGACCTATGATCAACTTTCTCTTCTTGGATCAGGAATGAGAGGGAGCTTGGCCATCTTTTCCACTTCGATGCTTGGAAATCCAAAATCCTCCACCACTTTGCCCAATATCAGATACAGGCCATTTCCCCTGAATGGCGAATGTTTTAATGAAGGAGGAAAATGTACCGTATCAAAAAATTCATTGTGCATATCCACGAAAGTTCCAAAATGCATCCACTCTTTTTTAACAGTTCTCACATACTTGACAGTAACAAGTAAACCAACCATTCTTACTCGCTTTCCAATCATAGTATGTAATTTTGTGGCAGCAATTTCTCCACGAAAATTAGTTTTCAGCATATCGAAATATGAAATGGAAACCGGAAATTCCAGCAGTTCAATTTCATCGTATGCATCTTCGATAGTATAATGCACCAGCACAGGCAGTGTGAAATTTTTCACGGGTGCATTAAATAAATACTGATTATGTACTACAGGTTCCTTTTTCCCGAAAAGCAAATGTACTTCCCAAAGTAGCTGAGGTTTTGACTTACCTGTGAATTGAAATGCCCCGATGCGTATCAGCAGCAGCATGGTGTCAATACTGCATTTCATCCGTTGAAAGAAATCATACAATCCCTCAAAGGCACCGTTTATTTTTCTCTCCTTTTCAATAGCGGTGGCTAATGTTGCATCCAGGCTCCCGACATGAATAAATCCGATGTAGATGTCATTACCATACACGGTGGTTTTGTATTCGCTTCGGTTCACGCATGGCAGATGTATAGCAGCACCGCAGCGTCTGGCTTCATTGAAATAAACCCATGTCCTGTAAAAGCCTCCGAAGTTATTGATCACTGCCACCATGAACTCCACCGGATAATACGATTTCAGGTAAAGGCTCTGAAAGCTTTCTGCTGCATAGGATGCAGAATGCGCTTTGGAAAATGAGTACCCTGCAAAGGAATCAATCTGCCGCCACACTTCATTGATAGTATCTTCAGGATATGCACGCTCACGGCAGTTGGAAAAAAATTTATCCACGATGCGTTGCAATTCCTTCTTCCCACGGAATTTTCCACTCATAGCGCGCCTGAGCACGTCAGCATCTGCCAGATCAAGCCCGGCAAAATGATGGCATATTTTCAGCACATCTTCCTGAAACACCATTACACCATAGGTTTCCTTCAGCTGTTCCTCCATCACAGGATGGATGTATGAAAAACCATCCGGATTATGAAAGCGCTGAATGTATTCGCGCATCATTCCGGAACGCGCCACTCCCGGGCGAATGATGGAACTGGCAGCTACCAGGCTGATATAATTATCACAGCTGAGTTTTCTCAAAAGGCCTCGCATGGCAGGGCTTTCTATATAAAAGCAGCCGATAGTCTCACTTCTTTTTAACTGGTTCTTTACCTGTTTATCCTTCTTGAATTTCTCTATCTGGTGCACATCCACATTGATATCACGATTGCGTGAAATTATTTCCGCACATTCCTGAATATGTCCAAGGCCTCGCTGGCTGAGGATATCCAGCTTTTCGTACCGGAGATCTTCAGCCACATACATGTCCCATTGTGTGGTAGGAAAGCCTTTTGGAGGCATATCCAGCGCCGTATAATAAGTGACGGGTTCTTCGGAGATCAGGATACCGCCTGCGTGAATGCTGCGTATATTGGGAAAATCTGCGATATGTGCAGCCACGGAATTAATCTTGCGGATCACTTCATCATTGCCTGCGGCGTGTTCGGGGTAGTTCACCAGATCATCGATCTCTCCTTTCGGCAGACCATATACTTTCCCCAACTCACGGTAAATGGATTTATTTTTAAAGGTGATCGTGGCGCCTAATAAAGCAGTATGCCGTTTTCCATAGCGCTTGAAAACATAATCAGTCACCTCATCCCTGTCCTTCCAGGAAAAATCAATATCAAAATCAGGTGGGCTGCTGCGCTTGGGATTGATGAAGCGTTCGAAGTAGAGGTCAAGTTCAATGGGATCCACATCGGTTATCTTCAGGCAATAAGCTATAATTGAATTGGCACCGCTACCTCTGCCCACATGATAAAACCCGCGCGAAATACTGTAACGAATGATGTCCCATGTGATCAGAAAATAAGAAGAAAATCCGAGACGATCAATGATCTCCAGTTCGTGCATCACTCTTCGTTTTGCTTCATTATTATTTTTTCC
>Ga0182027_10010097_pt1 | contig 13477 bp, 14 predicted proteins | sample 712E1DmetaG_FD_121300 | JGI IMG/M metagenome (GOLD analysis project Ga0182027, IMG submission 121300) | Permafrost microbial communities from Stordalen Mire, Sweden - 712E1D metaG (Illumina Assembly) | ecosystem: Environmental > Terrestrial > Soil > Wetlands > Permafrost | place: Sweden...
AGGCGACCGATCTGGTGCCGGCGGAGCCGACGCCCGGCTCAGTCAAGGTTTGCCCGCCATTTCAGGCAAGTGCTCAAGAACCGAGCGACTTGCGTCGATGCCAATTGAAGATGCACGTCCCCCGGCGCCTTGCGAGGGAGGCCGGGGGGACGTGCACCTCATCGTCTGGTCAAAGCCTGGACACGAGCCCAGCTCGACCGAATCGGACCGAGGCCTGGCCCTACGCAGCCGGAGGAGCGAGTATCTCCGCGGTCACAGGAACCTTTCGGGAGTGCCAGAAGCCGAACCCGACCAGGAGAAGCATCAGTCCAGCGAGGATGAACGCTGCGATCCCCGCCCAGAGCGCGATCTGGCCGAATGTCCAAAAGGCGTAGGCCTCGAGAAGAAGGCCGCGAAGCGTAGTTCCCTGGAACAACAGCTGGACCTTGGCCTCGTCCGCCGCATAGGCAGACGACGTCGGGGACAAAGCCAGGGCCTTGGCAGACATCTCGGAGTAGGTGAGTCCACCGCCGATTTCTTGCAAATGGATGGCGATGAAGTGATCCGCGTAGGCTTCGGCCTGCTGACCGGTCACCAGCTGCTGACCCGCGTACGGTTCGAGGTAGGGCAGCATTCCAGGGGTGATGTGTGTGTTGGGCTTGGCCGTCGCGAGCTGTGCCCTGGTGGGGAAGAAGATCTGCTGTTCGGAGAGCTGGTTGTGGACACTCGAGTTGGTGAAGCTGTAGCCCCACATCAACAGGGCACCTGCCACGACCAACACGGCCACTACCAGAACACCACCCGCACTGACCAGGACATCAAATACCTTGCGTCGCATCTTGACCCTCCATCTTTCTTTCGATTATGTGCGAACCAACGGTCCTTCGTGAAGTGAGACTTCCTGCTCTTGGGCCCAATCAAACTGAACCCACCCACGCACAACACACAACAACCATGTGGACCGTCGACCTAGCTGCGGTCTGATGCGTGAAGCGGGAAGGGGAGATACGAAACTGCCTGTCATGCCCGTGGTTCCGCGGGATCCGAGCGTGCACCCCCGTCGGTATCTCGAAGTCCGCGCTCCGAGCGTTCTTCAGAGAAGGCAGTTGTCCCCGGTGCGGCGTTCATGGTCTCGTCCGCCACGGCATTCGCCACGGCGTAGAACCATCTATTGCCTGAAAATGAAGGCCGTACGGGCTGTCAAGCAGTCCCCCCACGCGTCCTTACGACCCCCTCCTTCCGTAGAGATCCACAAGCTGTAGCTGTGCCGCGTCCAAGCGAGCAAGCATTATCGAGGCAAACCGCTTGATCAGCTCGTAGCCGAATACCGGATCGGACTCTGCCTTTGAGCGAAGGCAAAGAGCGTCCACGGCGATTGCCCCGACAGGTTCGATGGCGCGTGCGTCGAACTGCCAACGATAGGGCGGAAACAGCCACGACCACCCGAGCCCGGCTCCGGGCCCCAAAGTCTCGATCACGACTGGAGTGCGTCCTGGGGCCTGTGTTTCCAGAGACACGCGGCCTCTGCGCAACAGGTACAGCGTTTCGGCCGTCTCGCCTTCGACCAGCAGGAACTCACCCGCCTTCATGGCCACGTTGCGGGCACAGCCCGTAACGAGCGCAGCCATGTCGCCTGGGAGTCCCGCGAGCAGCGGGTGACTGGCTACCAGTGCCGCAATGTCCTCAGGCCCGTGCGCCTCGCCTTCGCCAGAAGGCCCGATCATCTCCGGCGCGTTCTGTGTCACCGAAGCTCCCTCCCCATGTGTGTCCATCGAGCTGACCTGAGACAAAGGCTGCACTCTTCGTGACCGCCCTCGCTAGGGCCGTTTGGCCCAATGTGGAGAGGCTGCCGACACCCTGCGACCAGGTCCTTTCGTCAGAGTGCTGACGAGTCACAGACCAGCCAAGGAGCATCTTAGGGCGAAATCGAATTACAGGAGCGCTTTTCTCGGCGCCCCCGGCTTCCACTGCAGACGACCCATGGCCGGTCTCCTGGGTGGTGTCGGGAACCCAACCGCGTCATCCAGCGCCTCAACTATCTCGCCAGGACACGAGCGCAACATCTGGCTCGTCGCTGCCGGATCTACAACCGAAGAGGAGCCTCCATCTGCAGTGGGCGCCACGCAGAAGCCCCGGTCAAGGCTTTGTGCGTGAATTCACAGTGCCAAACCCTTGGCGGCCCACGTGACTGAACGAACTTGCCCTCCACCTCGACCAACAGGGTGCTCGACAGGCTTTCGGTGCTCCTCGGCGATCCGAATGGGCTCGCCCACTGAAGACCCAAGACCGAGGTTTCGGCAATCAGCTTGATGACGTTATTGCTGTGTTGGCGTCCTCACGCTCTGAGGTGGGTGCTGTGCGGCTAGGCCGATCACTCGGCTCGAAGCACCAGCGCCGTCGGAGTACGGGCGGCGGCCCGCCCGGGGAGCGCGGCCACGAGGTTGGCAAAGACAAGCGCACCTACGCCAACGAGCAGTACCGACAGGCCTGGAACGGTCGGGTCAGGAACCGCGTTGAGATTGTGGGCGAAAGGCGTCCAGAGCTGACGCCCGCTGACCACCCCGAGAGGGATCCCGAAGACAGCCCCGACGGCTGCCGTTAGCGTCGCCTGCCAGGCGACCGCGGCAGCCAGTTGACGTTGGGTGAAGCCGAGTTCCTTCAAAAGTGCCAGGTCACGCCTGCGGCGGCGCACCGAGGCAGCCAGGGTGAGACCCAGAGCGATTATCGCCCCTGCGGCGAGGCCAACTGCAAGGATGACTGGAGTAGACCCGATGCTGCGGTAGCTCACGATCTGCGCTGGGTGCTGGACGCCGAGAACAACGACGTTGTTGCCAACGGCATTCGGGTCCTTGGCGAACACCTTGTCAGCCACGTTGGCAATGCGCCGCATATCGGCCGGGCCCGCTGCGCGCGCGACCCCACTTCGGAGCCGCACGAAGACCAGTTCGGGATCTCTGAGATTCGGGTCCGAGCTCGCGATGACCCGCTGGAACGCCGGCGGGAAGTTCGCCTCGGAGAACAGGGCGCCGGTTCCCATCGAGGTGTGGTCTGCAACCAGGCTTTCGTATCCCACCGCAAGGAAACGTTGCGGTACCTACTATCACCAACGGCGTCGGCGGGATGTAGGCGGGGGCGTCCGCAGAGGTCCCATAGCTCACCGACACCGTGTCGCCGACTCGTTTGTGGAGCACCGCCAAGGTGGCGGCTCCAATCACGATCTGATTGTCAGCGTCGAGGCCGTGGCCCGACAGGATCGGCGCCGATACCACCTCGCTGAGTGATCGTGCGAAGAGGACCGGGACCGTCTGGCCATCGATCTCGACGATGTTGTAGTCGTACCCACCCCACACAGCGACGTCGGACTCGTGTCCTAGGACCTTCAGTGCTTGCGGGGGGAGGTTATTGGTCGGGTCGAGCGCGTAGCTCCAATTCCACCCGTAGAGCGGTGGACGTGAAACCAGAGTGCTCAGGCTGCTGGCGAAGGTGAGGGCGCCCACCACAACGATGAGCGCCAGAACGGTGCCGACCATCGCCGATCGCACCGGCACAGCGCTGCGGTTCGTGCCCGGTTCCAAGGCGAAATGCACCCCGACAACACAGGCCACCGGCATTCCGGTCGATTCTGCGGTCCGGGCGACGCGTCAGTCCGTCTCGGGTCCGCCATCCGACCTTGCAAGACAGCAGGACGGTCCTGGTCGAGCAACATGCCATCCAAGCTCCCCAGAATCGTGACCCGAGCCAAAGCACCAAAACGCGGAGCACCGTTCTTCGAAACGGGCACCACCTGAGGTACGACAATCGCCCTGACGCGCTTCACCTCCGGCAGCTTGGCGATGCTGGTTGTCAACGGGGCCACCGCGGCACCGGAGTTCGTGGCGTACACCGACACGTTCATGTCGGACGGGCTGGTGCTCGCGAGGAACGTCGGATACGAGGACTGGGTGCGACGCGCCGCAGCGATCGACGCCATGGCGATTCCACCGATCAGCCCGATCAGCAGGACCAAGCTCAGGTACCCGCCCCAGCTGCGCCCGAAAGAAGCCCGGAAGCGATACCAGGCGACGGCGAGAATTTGACTCATACCACCATGGACCCCCCACCGGGCATCAGAGCAAGCGTTTGCTCATGGAATTCTGGTTTCACGGGTCCGAACGGTCGAGGTGGGTGGTCGCACCCGGTCGCCTCGTGCTAGCACCCCTTCGGTCCTCCGCCCTTCACTTCCGGCGTCGTTGCTGACGGGAGGCAAGTCCGGTCGAGCTCTCCGGGATTCGGCAACCAAAGACCGCGTGCGCGCAGATGGGTCACTGTTTCCTACCCATGTTTCCCTGCAGTCGCCTGTGCCCATGAGCCGGTGACTCTGTCATCGCGCAGGCTGTTGTTGCGGCTTGTTCCGATCAGCACGAAGAGCTAGCCCAACTCGCAAGTGCGCTCATGACGATGTGCCTGAAAATCGTCCTGTGCACGATCACCCGCGTCCGGGGTGACCGTGAGACTGTGTTGCCGGGCTCAGGCTTCGATCGGCTGCGGTAGCTCTGAGTTGACCGTGATCCAGCAGCGCGTTGCACCAGAAGATAATCCCACCAGGGCTATCGGCCCCACCGCGGCACTCGAGTTAGTTGCGACCGTGTTCGCCATGGTCGAGTTCGTAGCTTTCACGAGCGGCGAGGTCGCGTCCATGGGCCGGATGGTGGTGGGACCTGAGCGACCGCAGACTCCGAGCGGGGCTCGGTTGTCGTTCGGGTAAAGCAGGTTGGCCGGCGAAGCAGTCTTGGCGGCAGTCGTCGCGTCGCTCTTGGTTTGCGACTGAAACCTCGGCAACACGATCGCGACCAAGGTCCCGATGATGAGCAGGACCAACACGAGCTCGATCAGCGTGAAGCCCGTCTCCCCAGCCCTCTCCAGCCTGAGACGACGCACGCGGAGCCCGCCAGGAGCCTGTGACATGGGACCATCCTTCGCAAATGCAAACTGCTGTCCCTATTTGCATCGGTATTCAGCTCCGAAAGCCTTAGTGAATCCTCGGCCGATTCGCCGGCTGAAACCCACGCGGCACCCTCCTCGGCGAGGCTCACGACGCCGCTGTCCCCGCGGAGCAACCACCCACGCGACGGCACGAGCGCCAAAGCGCGTCGCCACGTGGGCTGGCGCGGACACAGCTTCGACCGCTACGCCGCGGCTCGGCAACCCAGTCCCCTCGCAGACACGCCTCATCCTTGCGTCTGAGCCGTCCCGACCTGGGAGTACGACGGTAGCGGCAAAGAGGCGGCCGGGGATCCTCGAGCCAATCGAGGTGTCGTCTAGGCATCGCAAGTTCTACCGACTTTCTCGTCGTGGCAACCGGCAGTGACGCGATCCACATGGCTGCTGACACCAAGACTCCAATCCTTTCAGCGAGCGGCGCGCCTACCACGACCGCAAGGTCGCTGAGGCCAAGGGCGGAAAGGAAGCGTTCCGTGCGTTCAAGCGCCGGATCAGCAATGCGATCTTCCGACGACTCCAGATCGATTGCGCAGCGCTCGAAAGCTGCTTATGGGCCCGGAGGCGAACCAGGGATGCAGACTGCGCACTATTCGCTGCAGGCGTACCCTCCCCAACACAGGACTCCTTGCGAGGACTCTTGGCAGATGACCGCCTGTTGTCGCCGCTCTCGCCTCGACGCCTCTCGCCGCAAAGAGCGCAACGGCGCATACACCAAGTTGGGGGACGAAGACGATGCGAGAGCCGAAGGTCCATGAAGGACGCGCTGAGCGCGGCCCAGATGCTGTGGCGGTTCGGGACCGGGGGGACAGCGCTCGAGCGCTAGCACCCACCGCAGTCGTGCGTAAGTCTGTCGGTGTTGCACTGCTCGGAGTGGTCGTGGTGATGGCAGCCGCGGGCATCCGCCCTGCCTCTGGCCAGGACGCTGACGTGACCGTACCCACGAGCGGTGGTCACACGCTCCCAGGAGGGTCTGCGTCCTCGGCCTTGGCGGTGGGGTTTGGCCAAGGCGCGGCCTCGCCGTCAGAATTCACGCCGCGGCGAGTCTTGCCAGGTCTCGCCCCGACTCCGCTCTCGGTTGCGTTCAGTCCGAGAGGCTGGCGGCTCGGGGCCACAGATACCGATTACGGCGCGGTCTGGTTGTTGGCGGTCACCCCGAGCATCAGAAGCTTCTCTGCCGGGCCGACGCGACTTTCATCCTCGGGCGGCAAAGTGGAATTGGAGGCAGTCGTGCGCGGCGCCGCAGAGTGTCGCTCAAGTGGAGTTGCCGATCGCGCAGTATCCCGTTGCGCCGGGCGACCAGATCGCGGCCTCTGTCAACGTCACCAACTCGATCTGGACGCTTACGATCACGGACTCGACGCAGGGCTGGGTGTTCAGTATTAACGAACCCGACACGACGCCGCCACTCGACGAGTCCGTGGCACAGGTCTTTACGGAAAGCTCGATTGGTGAGGTCGCGAACTTTGGCGCGACGAACTTCACCGCGGCGACCGCCGCCCTTAACGGCCGGTCGGGCCCGCTCGGGGCCTTCTTTCCTGCGGCGCAAGCGATGTACACAGGCTCCACATCGCTGGACGTCCCCGACCCGTTCGACCCTACTGGCGAGAAGTTCACTAATACCTGGGAGGGGTACTAGTGACGTGTCAGCTTGAAGGACCGGCAAGTCGTGCCGGCGGCAATGACACATCCTTCACCTATTAGAAGACGGTGATCGTTCCTGGTGACAACATCAGCGACGGTACCCACCGCCGTCGTGGTCCTCTTTCTCGCGACGAATGAAGTGCGCCGGGGACGCGCTTTCGCGTTTCTCGGGACACTGAGCGGAGCGCACGCTTGTGTCGCAGTCGGACGATGACTAGGACGCAACGACTGCCACGCAAGTATTGGACATCGGCGGCGCCACTGTTCAGGTGCTTGGACTGTTCTTCGAGCTAGCGCGGACTTCGACTCGCAACCCCATTGTGATCGGAGCCTCTGGAGATGACCGGGTGCATTCGAGGACGACCCGGGTCTGCTGGGACGGGAACTGCCTGTGTTCCTCGACATTCTCGAGATTCGTTGGCTCGGGTGGGGCACTAATCGTGCGGGACCGCCCCTTATTCCCGCGGCGCGCTGGACCTTGACGTGTAAACTGTCGTTGAAGTTCTCAGCAGGGACGCCCCGTTCGGTTAGCGCGACCTCAGTTTGCCGCCCGGGTGCACGATCGACGCCTCTTCTGATCATGCCGACGAGGAGGCTCATGTCCCCAGACGATCGGGCCGTGCATGGCCATGGTCGCCCGGTTCGGGTCATTCGCTCTCGCGGGAGTTTTGGGCTTGGCGCGCAGCTAGCACCGATCGATGACGAAACTTGGAGATGAAGATGGACCCGGAAGTAACACTCGGCGCCAGACTTAGCCGCGCGCCGATCGCCGACCACTACGCCAGTCGCTCGAACGCGGATGACCTGCGGCTCCTTCACCTGACCGGGGCGCGACGACAGCATGGTCGAACGAGCGGCGACGGAAGTGGAATATCTTGTCTTGAGGCTTCCAGCCCGGGCATGGCCTTCGCACCCTCCGCGGTCATGCCTGCGCCGACAGTCACATTCGTAAGCACCTACCCGCCGACGGTCTGCGGACTGGCCACCTTCACAAGCAATCTTTCGGCGGCGATCACCGCTCCCGAGTGGGATTGGCGCGCTGCGGTAGTCCGAGTAGTGGACCAAGTCGAAGCCACCGCACAAACTGAGGTAGTCGCCCAGTGGATCGTCGGCGACCGTGCGTCTCTCGCCCGGGCGGCGGCGGCCATCGACTTGTCGGATGCGTTAGTGCTCCAGCACGAGTACGGGCTGTTCGGAGGGTCTGACGGGCAGGAGGTGCTCGATTTGATCGCCGCCGTGCGAGTCCCGCTCGTTGCAGTGCTGCACACCGTGCTGCTGGACCCGACCCTCCACCAGCGTTACATCCTTGATCAGATAATGGCGGCAGCGTCATTGACTGTCGTTCAGAGCGAGGCCGCCCGTAGCCGTCTGATAGCGGTGCATGGCGCGGATGCCGAGCAGGTCGTTGTCGTACCGCACGGTGCAGTCGCCAACTTCGTGGGACCGGTGCTAGCCGAGATCGAAAGACCGGCTGTCCTGACCTGGGGCCTCCTCGGCCCCGGCAAAGGGATCGAGCATGGGATCTCAGCGGTCGCTCGCCTGCAGCAACGTTCTCCTGCACCGGTGTACATAGTTGCCGGGCGGACCCACCCCAAAGTTCTCGCCACACAAGGTGAGAGCTATCGCAACCAGTTGCGGGACCAGGCAAGCGCCCTCGGCATTGCGGACCGCGTGCACTTCGACGACAGCTACCGGGACTGGGAGTCCCTCCGCGCGTTGATTCGCAGCGTCGATGTTGTCCTGTTGCCCTACGACTCGCGTGACCAGGTCAGCTCGGGTGTGCTCGTCGAAGCCATCGCATCAGGCAAGCCGGTTGTCGCTACCCGCTTCCCACACGCCGAAGAGCTGCTTTCGCGGGGCGCTGGGCTCACAGTGGACCAAGGCGACTTCCCCGCCATGGCAGCTGCTCTCGACCGTGTGCTGTACGAGCCCGGCTTGGCAGCGAACATGGCCGCCGCGTCGCGGCGGGAGGGGGCCGGCCTGCTGTGGCCGGCGGTTGGTGCAACCTACCGTTCTCTAATTGCCGAGGTCTTGCCGGCGCGGGCAGTGGCGTGACGGCACCGCCGAGGCCGGCACTTCGCCATCTGGTCCAAATGTCCGATGCGATTGGGATCTTCGAACATGCCGAGCTGGACCGCCCACGGCCGGAGTGCGGCTACTGCACAGACGACGCCGGGCGACTGCTCGCCGTCGCGTCCCGGCTTGCCACCGACCCTGACGCACGCCTGCTGACCGAGGCCGCCCTCGGCTTCCTCGAGCGGGCTCACATTCGCGAAGGCAGCTTCCACCTGCGGCAGCACGTCGACGGCTCCTGGTCAGATGATCGACCCAGCGACGACGCGTCCGGCCGTGCCATCCTCGGTCTCGGGACAGCCGTGGCGCGCGCGCCATGGCCAGATGTGCGCTGTCGCGCCTTCACGCTCTTCGGCAAGGCAGCAGCATTCCGTTCCGAACACCCACGCGCCGTTGCTTATGCTGCCCTCGGCGCTGTCGAGCTGTTAGAGGCCGTACCGAGCCATGGGGGTGCGCTCCGCCTGGTCGGTGATGCCGCGGATAGTCTGCCCGGGCCGGTCGCGGACGAAACCTGGCCGTGGCCGGAGCCCCGACTGAGCTACGCCAATGCGCTGTTGCCCGACGCCGCCCTTGCGGTAGCCATCTCGATGGGGAGAAAGCACGCAGCTGCCGATGCTCTTCAGCTTCTGGGATGGCTCGTCGACAAGGAGATGCTCGACGGTCACTTCAGCTTCACCCCGGTAGGTGGGCGCGCCCGAGGGGGGCGGCAACCGGCATTCGACCAGCAGCCCATCGAAGCCTGGGCGATGACGGAAGCCTGCGCGAGAGCATTCACCTACACGAGGGATGTCCGCTGGGCACAAGCAGCACACGAGTCGGGTGCTTGGTTCCTCGGAGACAACGACGCGAGGTTGGCGGTCTTCGATCCCACAACGGGCGGCGGATTCGACGGTCTCGAGCTAGATGACGTCAACCGCAATCAGGGAGCGGAGTCGACTCTGGCCTTCGTGGGCACCATGGCCCAGTTGCAGGGTCTGCCATCCGAGAAGGCAGTCGCAGTCAGCCACTTCTGAGGTCTCCTCACGCCGCCGGGTTTCGGGTGGCCGCACGCAGGGCCACGAGCAGGTGGCCGATGTTTGCCGTGGCCACACCAACACAGCGGTCCGCAGCACCGTAAGTGAGGTATACGTCTTCGCCGTCGCAATGTGCTCCCTGAATGAACACGACGTTGTCGACATCTCCCCTGCGCTCCCAGTCGAGCTCCGGCTCGAGCAGAGGTTGCGGAAGACGGCTTTGCAACCGACCGGTGACCCGGTCCAACAGCGCGAGATTGATCGTGTACGAGCCGTCAGCGCGCCGTTCGTGAAAAAAGAGCAGGAACCCGTCCTTTGTAGGGACTGGCGGAGCCCCCGCGCCGACACCAAGTGCTCCTGGTGCCGGTCGGATCAAAGTGTGCACATCGAGGTTGGCCATGTAGGCATCCCAGTAGTCGGGACCCGCGTGCCACAGGTGATCGAGATCGTCGAACACGGCGAGTTGCATATCGGGATGGATGCGGTGGATGAGCGCGACGCGGTTGTCTGAGAGCGTGAAGATGACCGCGTCCTTGTTTTCGACGTCCGGTGGCCCGAGCAGCTGGCCCGACGCCTCTTCAAGCTCGAACTTTTGGCCGTCCCAACGAAGGCGGTGGGCGCCGATGCGCCACGGTCCCTCACCAGGCGGAGGCACTTGCGTATAGGTCATGACCAGTCGTCGGCCGCCGCGATCGTCCACCCACTGAACCCTAGGGTCCTCGAAATTCAACCCTTCCCCGCTGTCAGCGCTGGCAAGGACATAGCCGTACTCGTAGTGGTGCCCGTCTGCGGAGGTGAAGACCACGATGTCGGACACGTAGTCGACAAAACGCGCCCCGGTGCCATCACCGGGGCGGTAGCAATCCCGAACGGCCCGAACGAAGAGGTGGTAGGCACCGGCGTGATGCAGAACGCCAGCGTTGAACAGCGGTCCGTAGCCGTGCACGGCGCCTGCCTCCACAATGGGGCGATCGCCCAACCGACGGACGAGGCGCGTCGGGACCGCAATCACCGAGTCGTCGTGCACTCCGCCTCCTGCTGGGATCGATAGGGTACTTACACGGTTGTTATCGACATGATCAGAGCATGGCTTGACCAGTTAGGTGGTGGATGCCAATGAGCGACAGCGCGGACCCGCGTGAGCTGTTCCAGCGTTTCGAGGGCAATCCGATCCTACGGCCGGACAACCTCCCCGAGATGGTCAACGCGGTGTTCAACCCTGGTGCTACCGTCATCGACGGCCGAACGCTGCTGTTGTTGCGCGTCGAGTACCGCACAGGCCTGTCGTCTCTTGTCGCGGCGACAAGTGAGAACGGGCTGACGGGTTGGGAGATCGACCCACTTCGGGGGTTACAGCAACGGTCAGACCGTTTCGAGGAACACTGGGGGATCGAGGACCCGAGGATCACCCGCGTCGGTGACGAGTACTACGTAGTCCATGTCGGATACTCCACCGCTGGACCGCTCGTCTGCCTGGCCAAAACACGCGACTTCGTGGAGTGGGAGCGCAGCGGCGTACTCCAGCCGCCCGAAGACAAGGACGCCGCACTGTTCCCGACCACCTTCGGCGGGCGGTGGGCTCTGATCCACCGGCCGGCGCCGGCCATGTCAGGGTTGGGTGCTCACATCTGGCTCTCGTTCAGCCCTGACCTGATCCACTGGGGCGACGCCCGCGTGCTGCTAGCCGCACGCCACGGAGGTTGGTGGGACGCAAACAAGATTGGGCTCGGTCCCCCGCCGCTGCTCACGAAGGACGGTTGGCTGCTCTGCTACCACGGGGTTCGGGTCACCGCAGGGGGGTCGATCTACCGGCTCGGGCTGGCATTGCTGGACAGAGACGACCCTACCAAGGTTCTAGCGCGCGGCAATGAATGGGTGTTCGGTCCCCGCGAAACCTACGAACGATCGGGCGATGTGCGCGATGTCGTGTTCCCATGCGGCTGGGTACTGCGTGACGACGGTGACACCCTCCACCTTTATTACGGCGCGGCAGACAGCGTGGTCTGCGTAGCCGAGGCGAGCCTGGCGAAGCTGCTCGACCACCTCGACGAGTACCCCTATCCGGCGGACGACGAGCACCCATACCCTGTAGAGACGAGTCGGCTTCTGAAGGAAACCTCCAGTCCGGCGTAGTTCACGTGCATCGTTCCTAGCTCTGCGCCAAAAGAGGCCTTCGGAACGAGCAGCCGTGAGCCAGACGGACGGGAGGCCTGTTTCCGCAGGGACACAAGGCCTGTGTGAGTCCCGACCCTGTATACGCGGCCCTACCTCAGGGCTCAACTCGGCGGCAGACCGAGGTCGCTGCGGACAACGTCGCCCGCTTCGATTGCCTTTCGCCCATTGGCCTTGAGTTGAGGAGCCTCTTTCACAAGGCTGGCCACGGTTTGCGTGCTCACCGAGTCCAGCTCCTTGATGACGACGCGGTCATCGCTGACCAGCGCCTTGATATCGGTTGCAACCTTGCCGGTGACGGCGATGCGCGAAATCGCGTCGTCGAACGTCGTCAACTCGGCTGCATATGTTGTGCAAGGGCCGATCGCCTGGCTGACCTTGGTGTCGCTCGCGATTGCGGCCTTCCACGTCTTGTAGTCGACGACCGCAACGCTCCCGGCTGCAAGGTATTGCTGAGCCGCCGTTGTGGACGGGACTGTCGTAGTTGGCGCCGTCGTTGAAGTCGGACCGACTGTTGTCGATGTCGAAGTCGGGCTGACTGTGGTGGATGTTGAAGTAGGGCTGACTGTTGTCGACGTTGAAGTCGACGGCGCCGCCGCAGGCTTGGGACTGGAACAAGCCGCCGCCAAGACCGCTAGCCCTACCACGATGATGTATTTCGCCTTCATCGATCCGCCTCTCTCGTCCACCCGAAACCCCGTTCCTTGCTGGAGTTTGCTCGCGCTAGTTGTCTCAGGTTTGGTCGTTCGTCGGTCATCCTGCGCCTCAAGTGCGTCGGCCGTCAGGGCCGAATGTCACAAGGGCTGTGTTCCAGGTGTTGTCGCTCAAAGAGGCGCTAGTGACTGAGGGCTGTTGGGACGGTCTGCGAGCCGTCGGTGCCAAGCGCCGGTCGCGCGGACTGCAGCCAGGCGGGTAGTACCCACTTTGGAAAGCCGCAAAGAGATTGGCGTCGGCAAGACCCTCGCCAAGGCACTGAATTTGAGATCGGAATCAGTCAGTGTCACTGACTGCTATCGCCCGAAGCACCCGCAGCTCTCCACCGAGTCAAGCGGCCAGCTTGGTCTCCTTGAACTATTCGCCGCGACGTTCGGTCGGCCGTGATGGACCGGCACACCCGCAGCACCGAAGGCGGGCTTCCGGCGCGGTTGGACTGTACGCAGGGGAGGCTGCTGGTAGGCATGGCCGAGTTGTTCATGTGGTACTGGCTCACTCAGCGGCGCGGTGACCGCCCCGTTTCCGCCACGATGAAGCTCAGCAAGAACTGGTCCGGCCCTGCGCTCGGCGGAGAGACTGTGCGTTGGTTCTTGCGGGCCGGGGAACCGCCGACCAACGCCCTGATGACTCTGCGCTGGACCCCGGCGACAAGCTACGCGACGGTCGCCGAGCAGGTGCAGTTTGTGGTCGGCGATTAGCCACTGGTTCTCGGCTATGGCTCCTCGTGTTCCCAAGCCTTGTTCCGAGCTGCGACGCGCTCCCGCCAGTTCTCAGCGTCCTCCTCGGTCAGGTACGGGCCCATTCGATCCCTTTGGTGGCACTCATGACGCGTTTCGACCTTCTCGTGCTTAAAGCAGTAGTACCACTGGCCTTCTGCATCGCCGAGGCGCACTGATTCGTCGGTC
>Ga0182027_10010098_pt1 | contig 13475 bp, 9 predicted proteins | sample 712E1DmetaG_FD_121300 | JGI IMG/M metagenome (GOLD analysis project Ga0182027, IMG submission 121300) | Permafrost microbial communities from Stordalen Mire, Sweden - 712E1D metaG (Illumina Assembly) | ecosystem: Environmental > Terrestrial > Soil > Wetlands > Permafrost | place: Sweden...
CCGGGCGCGAAGACCCCGGTTGACCACTCCGCCAGTCCGGCAGCGTTGAGCGGCTGCGTCGAGGTGATCGTCGCCGATCCCAGCTTGTCGGTGAAGGTGACGGTTCCGGTGGCCGGGGTAGACTCGCTGGCGATGGTGGCGTTGGCGCTCACTGGCTGCGCATCCAGAAAGATTTGCGCTCCGTAGGGCAGGGTAATGCCGGAGGAAAGCGCGTAGAGATTCAGGTCGTAGGGATTCCATGCCCAGCCAGTAGCGGCCAGCGTATCGTTTTCCGGTGTGACGGTGACGGTGACGGGCGCGGATTTGCTGGCGGCGAAGCTCCCATCGCCTCCGTAGACGGCGGTGAGCTGGTAGGTTCCGCCGGGCAGGTTGTCCACTGACGCGTAGATGCTGCCCGCGGTCAGGGTCAGGTCGTCAATGGCTGCGTAGTGGGTCATGCCGTCATTACCGGTCAGGCTCACCGCGCCGGTGGGCGTGCCAGTTCCGCTGGTGGACGCCACCGTGCCGGTGACCGTGGCCGTCTTGCCGTGGACCAGGCTTGTCGGATTCACGCTCAGAGTGGTCGTGGTGGGCGTGAACGTCACCGTGTTCCAATACTTGATCAGGTTGGCGACGTCCACCGAGCCCAGTCCCGTGGCCAGGTCATAACCCGTGCCGGCGGCGTAGCCGTTTTCCACGGAATAGCCGCTGGAGTTCGTCGCTGAGGAGCCGGTCACGCAGTTGGCCGTGCTCGGGTAGCAGAGCACGCGGTTGCCGCCCAAGGTCACGTCATGAAAGGCCGTTGTCTGTTTGGCGGCCAGCGGGTAGTAGATGAAGTCAGCCTGTCCGGCCCAAGCGCTGGTACTCTGGTTCACCAAGGATTGGATGGCGGCCATCGCCGGAGAGCTGGCGGAGGTGCCGCCCACACCGGTGATAACCACCGCCCCGGTTGAGGTCAGGTTGGCGCTGGAGCAATCTCCGGGGTTGGCGCAGATCGGATAGTAGCTGTAATTGTAGCCATTGGCGGCAAACAGTGAGAGATCGGGCAGGTCGCGCACCTTGTCGGCGGGGACGCCGGCTCCCGTTTGCCAAGCCGGCTTGGGGTAACCGGCCGCGCTCCCGCTGGGATAGACCGCGGCGCTGCTGGCTCCCCCGCCGCCGGCGACGATGATTCCGCTGGACAGATTCGCGGGATTGCCGCCATCGTACAGGTTGAAGCCGAAGAAGTCGTTCCATGCCTGCTCAGGAATGGTCTGCTTCAGGGAGACGGCGGGCGCGGTGGTGGAAGTGGTGGACCAGTAGGTGCCCAGTTGCGTGCTGATGGCCGAGGACGAACCGGCGTACTGGCTATAGTAGAAGTCCGTGCCGCCGACGGCGACGTTGTAGGGCGTGGAGGCGAGGCCGTTGACCTGAAGCCCGCTGTATGCGGCTTGCTGCGTGTCGTAGTCGTCGCATCCAGCCGAGCCGCCGTCGCCCGCCGAGACAAAGACCGTCTGGCCTTGTGCGGCGGCCTGCTGCCAGAGGGCGCTCCAGAAGGAGTTGCCGCTTTGGCCCAGTTCCATCTCGCACTCGCCGTAGCTGGCGCTGATAATTCCGGCCTGATCGTCTTCCACGGCGCGCATCGCCGCCAGGGCCAGACCGTTGGTCAGGGCCGTTCCGCCCGAGGTGTACAGAATCACCGTGGCGCCGGGCGCAACCGAGCCCGCAATCTCAATGTCCAGGTAAGCCTCGGTGGCCGCGCTGTTCTGGCCAGGGTCTTCGCCGTCCACCACCACCTGCGGCAGGTTGGCGCTCAGCCCGAAGAGGCTCTGATAGGCCTGAACCAGGCTCAGGTCCACGTTCGATGCGCTGACGATGGCAATTGACTGCCCCGCGCCGGTGATGCCTGCCTTGTAGACGGAATTGATGTCATACTGCGTGGCAAAATCGCCAGGCGTCAGCACGAAGCTGACTCCGCTGCTCCCCGGATAGGTCCATTGGGGTGTGGCCTGGTGGGTCTTGGGGTTGAACTGGGCCTGTCCCAGCACCTTCAGATGCGACTGGGGATGGAAGTCGTTCATCGCCAGGCCGGCAATGACCGGGGCGAGCGCGGCGGGAACCGAGGGATCGGTTGCGTTGGCCAGATGCGTCGCGCCGATCGCCTGGTAGCGGTGAATCTGCGTCTGAAATGCCTCGCTCACCTGGCCCGCTGTTCCACTGAACTCAATCGCCAGCCGTCCCGCGTGAATCTTGTTGATGGTCAGGCCGTGCGACTCCAGCCAGGCTGTGGCGGCGGCCACATCCGAGCTGGCCGGCCCGTAAAGCTCGCCAAACTCCTCCGGCTTGAGCCACTGGTGAAAGGAGGCGCTGCCCGGCGTGTGCGCGGCCTGAATGAAATCCTCGAGCGTCGCCTCCTGCTCCGGGGAGCGTTGCAACAGAAGCAGCATCCGGCCGGCGGGCAGGGAGTCTTCAACCGCGCCCTGGTCACTCCCCGTTCGCCCCGCCCCAGTTTGGACCAGCGGGTGAGTATTGCCCTGGAGAACCACACGCGCGGCCTCATCGACGGAGCCTTGAACCCGCGGCGCGGCCTCGGATCTCGCGCCCGATTCAGCGGGATTGCGCGGCGCTGCCCACGCGGTTGCGATGGCGAGGTTCAATGCGGCAAAGAACACGGCCCGGACGATGGAACGATGCAGATTCATGCTCGCATTATCGGCAGTGCGCGCTGTGGGTTGTAGCTCAAAGAGAGGAAATGACGGGACGTTGCCGGGGTGTGCGTTCAAAATCAGGAAGGCTTTTCAATGCGGGAATCAGCGGGCCACAGCGTTTTCGATTCTGCTCTTTACAGAAAGCACACAGTCAAGTGGCTTTTTCCTCTCCAGGGTCCCCACCGAGCGGACTTTGCTCGTTGGGGTGGAAGTAAAAGCCACCCTTGATGCGATTCAATATCAACAAGTGAATCGAAAACGCTCTAGCATCTCCAGCGCCACTTCCGCAACCCGCTCAATCGCGCCGTCCGCGCCGCCCACCCGCTGTATCTTCAGCAATCCGCGCATCCGAGCCAGCTCGTCCATCATCGACTGACGCTGCGGGCCGTCGGGGAGCAGCCGTTTGACTTCTCGTACGATATTTTCCGCCGTGAACTCGCTTTGAATCAGCTCTGGCACAATTTGCTTGCCGGCCATCAGGTTAGCCATGGCCACGTGAGGCACTGTCACCACCCGTTTTGCGATGGAGAAGGTCAGAGACGAGACGTGATAGACAACAACAAAAGGATTGCCGATCAGCGCCGCCTCCACCGTGGCCGTGCCGCTGGCTACAACCGAGGCGCGGGTGTGAAAGAGCGTGGCGCGCGCATCGTTCACCAGCCGGAGAGCCAGACCGCTGACGTGCGCTTCGGCGAGCCGCCGCACTTCCTCCCGCTGCGCTGCATTCAGCGTCGGCGCAAGCGGCACGATGAACTCGAAGTGGGTCGCCGAATCCGCCAGTCCCCGCGCAGCCCGCAGCATCTCCGGCAGATGGTCGCGAATCTCCTTTGGACGGCTTCCGGGCAGCAGTCCAATCCAGGTCTTCGCCGGGTCCAAGCCATTCTCCGCCGCAAACTGCGTGCGGCTGACGGTAGGCATTGGCAATTCCGCCAGCGGATGACCCACAAATTCGGCCTGAACGCCTCGCTCCTGATAGAACGGCTCCTCGAAGGGAAAGATCACCAGCATCCGGTCTACAAATTTCCGCACCAGCCGGATGCGCTTCTTCTTCCATGCCCACAACTGCGGGCTGACGAAGTAGAGAACCGGAATGCCCAGCCGGTGCAGCTCCCTGGCTAGCCGGAAGTGAATTTCAGGAAAGTCGATGAGCACGGCCACGCTGGGCCGCCTCTCGCGGATGGCCTGTTTCAGCCGGCGATACTCGCGATAGATGCGGGGCAGATGGCGGACGATCTCGGTCAGCCCCATCACGGCCATATCTTCTGAGCGAACGACGCACTCCACCCCGGCCTCGGCCATGCGCTGCCCACCCATGCCGAAGAAGCTGGCTGTCTGGCCCGCCGCGTCAAGACGCTTTTTCAGCGCGTCGGCCAGCAGCGCACCATAGTGCTCGCCGCTGGCCTCGCCTGCCGAGATGAAGATGCTCTGGGGCATGAATAGGTTCGCGCCGCCTCGTCCTGCGCTGCTGACCATCATACCGGGTTTCTCCACGGGCGCTTGGCGCACTGGAGCCCCGCCGTTCTATTGCCGGGCTGCTTGCAAAGTGCTGCGCCTGGCCCGCACAGCGGCAGCTAACTCAGCCAGCAGCGTGTGGGTCTCCGCCCAGTCGATGCAGCCATCGGTGATGCTCTGGCCATAGATGAGCGGCTGTCCTGCAACCAGCCGTTGCGCGCCGGCCACCAGATTGCTCTCGATCATCACGCCCAGAATGCGGCGGTCGCCTGCCGCGATCTGCCCGGCGACATCGTGGCAGACGACTGCCTGGCGGCGATAGTCCTTGTTGCTATTGGCGTGCGAGAGGTCAATCATGATGCGCGGCGGAAGGCCGGCTTTTTCCATCTTCGCCGCGGTTTGGGCCACGCTCTCGGCGGTGTAGTTCACCATGTTTCTGCCGCCGCGCAGGATGATGTGGCAGTCGGGATTGCCGGTGGTAACGAAGATGGCCGATTGCCCATGTTTTGTATGTCCCAGAAAGGTGTGCGAGTGAGCGGCGGAAAGAACCGCATCGACGGCCACCTGCGCGTCGCCGGAGGTGGCGTTCTTGAAGCCCACCGGGCAGGAGACGCCAGAAACCAGTTGGCGGTGAACCTGGCTCTCGGAGGTGCGCGCTCCGATGGCCCCCCAACTCACCAGTCCGGCGATGTACTGAGGCGAAATCATATCCAGGAATTCGGTTCCGGTAGGCACGCCCATCTCGGCCAGGTCCAGCAGCAGGTGCCGCGCCAGGCGCAGGCCGTCGTTGATCTTGAAGGATTGATCGAGATAGGGATCGTTGATGAGTCCCTTCCATCCGACGATGGTGCGGGGCTTCTCGAAATACACGCGCATGACGATGCGCAGGTCGGCGGAGAACTCTTGAATCGCGGCTTTCAGCAGGCCCGCATACTCGCGTGCGGCCTTGGTGTCGTGAATGGAGCAGGGGCCGGCCAGAACCAGCAGCCGAGTGTCTTGCTGGTTCAGAATTGCGGAAATTTCCTGGCGGGTTTCAAAAATCGTTGCCGAGGCGGCTTCGCTGACGGGACGTTCCTCCTCAAGAAATACAGGGGGAAGGACAACTTTAGTCCATTTGATGTGGAGGTCTTCCGTAGTGTGCAACATGGCTCTTTCCTTGCGGCGCGCGCCGCGGTGCGAGGCGCGCCGACGGTCAAGATCAACTCAACCTTTCTTAGAATCTATCAGCCCAGGCGCGATGAGCCGCGCTGAAGCCTCTCCTGAGCAGAGTAGAAGGGGCGAGTCCGCGCCAAGCGAATCCCCGCCGTTTTGCGTCTAATAGAATATCGGGCTGCTGGTGCACGGAGCGCCAGCAAGACACTGTGCGCGTCCAGGCGGTACTCTGTGAGCAGGTTCCCCGAGAACGGCTCAGTCTGAAAGCGGTGCATGAGGAGTGGAGATGAAAATGGGAAACTGGGCCTGGTTGCTGTTTGCGGCCGCTCCGCTTCTGGCAGGTTGCGGAAATTTCTGGCAGGCGCCCGGCACTACGAGCACCGGCAGCGGCACCTGCACCACGAACTGCACAACCGCGACGAGTGGCAACTTCTATATTTTGAACAACGCAACATCGACGACATTCCAGGTCGCCGGCTATTCCATTGTTTCCGGCAAATTGTCCGCACTTACCAGCACTAGCGCTCAGACTGGCCAAGCCTATTCCATGGTCATCGCCCCCAATGGCAAGTTTCTGGTTGTCAGCACAACCTCCGGCGTCTTTGCCTACCCCATCACCGGCGGCGCGTTGGGCACCGGCGTCGCCGTTTCAACGGATCAGGCCTATGCCATTCAGGTGGACTCGAGCAATTCGTGGCTGATCGAGGCCATCCCAGCCACCAACGGAGTGATGCTAAACGCGATCCCCATCAATTCCTCCACCGGCGCTTACACGAACGGCACGACGCATTCAGCATCTTTCACATATCAGTACAATGCTGCAACTGCCGCTGTTGAGCCGAATCAAATGCCCATTTCCTCAAACGACAATTACATCTTCCTCGCCGTGGGCACGGGCGGTACGCTCGTCATCCCATTTAACGCGAGTTCAACGGCGAGTCCGTTCGGTTCCAGCGCCACGGAGATTCCCGTGTTGAATTCCGGCGGCGCAGCTCTTTCGGTGGCCGTGGACCCTGACAGCCGTCTGTTCTATATCGGCGAAACCCTTGCCAACTCCGCCGGAACCTCCGGCGGGCTGCGCGCCATAACCTACGCCTCCTTGAGTACTTCCACGCTGGTTCAGGCCGCCGGTTCTCCCATCGCCAGCGGTGGCTTGGCGCCCAATTTTATCCTCCCCGTTACTACTCCGGATTATGTGTATGTTGCCAACGGGGCCGGCCAAAGTTCAGCGGGCAATATCGCCGGATTTGCAGTCACGGCCAGCGGTACGAGCTATTCGTTGACGGCGGGCAGTACCGTCGCGGCGGGCGTTCAGCCCCTCGGCTTGGCCGAGGACTCTTCCAACGCCTTCGTCTTTACCGTGGGTTCGCTCGGCAGCCCCTACTTCGACGCCTACACCTTCGACACCACCACCACCGGCACGTTGGACTCCCAGGTTACTTCCACATCCTCGGCCGGCTCCATCGCCATCGTCGCCGCGCCGTAAGAGCAGCAAACAGTTGACAGCTGCGGGCTGTTAGCTGTGAGCTGTCCGCTGTTCACTGATCTGCTATCCTCAAGAGGATCGCAATAGGCTGTGCTCACGCTACCTTCCATCTCATTTGTCTCATTCGTGCGGCGCTCGCGGACTCTCGTCCTTTGGCTGCTTCTCGCGTCTTTTCTTGTGCTTTCTTCCGGGTGCAGCCGCTTCCGCCATCACCTGCATGAGACGGTGTACGTCTCCGCGCGGCAGATGTACCTGCATGACCGCGTCGCCGCCGTCTCCAACCGCGTGGCCGAGGTGACGAACGGCCAGCCGCTGCAAGTGCTCGAACACGGCCGCCGCTTTCTCAAAGTGAAGACCGAGAAGAACGAAATCGGTTGGATTGAAGATCGTGCGGTGATTGACGACAAGACTTTCCAGGCCTTTGACCAGCTTGTCAGCCAGCACAAGGATGATCCGGTGGTGGCCACCGGCGTTCTCCGCGACGACATTTACCTGCATCTGGTGCCGGGCCGGGACACGGTGCGGTTTTATTTGTTGGCCGCGAACGCCAAGGTTCAGCTTCTGGCCCGCGCCTCGGTTCCCAAGGTTGAGTCCGGTACGGGGCAGTCTACCAAGCCGCCCACGGTGAAGCCTGCTCCACCGGCAACGCCTCCTCCGGCAAAAGCTCCCGCTCCCGCTTCCAAATCCGCCGCCAAGCCCGCAGCCCCGGCCCCCGCGCCCACTCCCAGCTTGCCCGCGGCCGAGCCGCAGCCAATGGAAGACTGGTGGCTGGTGCGCGATGCGCAGGGCCACGCCGGTTGGCTGCTCGCCGGCCGCCTGGATGTGGATGTGCCCGATGAGATTGCCGCTTTTGCAGAGGGCCAGCGTTACGTGAGCATCGCCGTCTTCAGCAAGGTTGTGGACCCCGATGCCACGACGCCTAACCACGAGGTTCCGCAGTATGTGACGGTGCTTTCGCCGCCCAAGTCCGGTCTGCCTTTCGACTTCGACCAGGTGCGCGTCTTCACCTGGAATATCCGCCATCATCGCTACGAAACGGCTTTCCGGGTACACCCCATCCAGGGCTATCTGCCGTTGCGGGTCACGTCTGCCTCAGGCAGCGGCGCGCCCACCTTCAGTTTTCAGATCGCCAACGGCGAAAATGTGTCCACCGATCCCAACACCGGCATCACCCGCCCGGCTTCGTCGCGCACCATTACGTTTGAGATGGATGGCACGCGCGCCCGGCGCATCGGCTCCGACCAGTGGCCGATCCCCGTCGGCCACCTGGAAGGCGAGAAGCCTAACTCCGCCAAAGCAGGGAAGAAGAAAGCCAAGTAAGCAGAACCAAAACCGGCAAAGCCCATCACCTGGCCTGGCGGCAGGAATTTTCTGGACAAGATTATATCTATATGGGCATAATCGAGGTGTGAATCAAACATTCAAGCCACTGTGCTGGATTGGATCGGCCAAAAAGGACTTGTTGGCGATGCCGGATGAAGTGCAGCAGGTCTTTGGATTTGCCTTATATCATGCGCAGACCGGTTTGCTTCACCCGGATGCAAAGCCGCTCAAGGGCTTCGGTTCGGCGGGGATTTTGGAGATCGTGGAAGATTGGCGAGGCGATGCGTACCGTGCTGTGTATACCGTGCGGTTCGCAGAGGCGGTTTACGTGCTGCATTGCTTCCAGAAGAAGTCAAAGCAAGGGGCAGAGACCCCCAAACCGGAGATAAATTTGATTCGTGCGCGCTTGAAGGAAGCTGAGGCACTGGCTAAAGGAGGACACCGGTGAGCAACGTTGAAGAGGGCATGAATGTATACGCGGAGCTTGGCTTCAAGGATGCTGGCCAGATGCTGGTGAAGGCGCAACTGGTGGTGAAAATTGCCCAGATCCTGCGCGAACGGGGATGGAGCCAGCAGCAGGCGGCGAAGGTGCTGGGTTTGACGCAACCGAAGCTCTCGAAGATGCTGCGCGGCCAGTTTCGCGGCATAAGCGAGATGAAGATGATGGACTGCCTCGTGCGGCTTGGACGCGGCGTTAAGATTGTTGTCGGACCTGAGGGCGAAGCCGCAGATGAGCGCGTGAAAGTGGTCGCGGCGTAGAACCTGAGCGTTTCATCCGCGCGGGAAACAACACCCCCCGCTTTTCGCGGAAGATTACCCTTCTCCAGCGCACAATTGGAATAGAGAGAGGAAGAGCAGTGAAGAATTGAGGTCCCCTGCGACAAGTCTTTATCGCTGGGGTGATGAACCTACTGGGGTGGTGAAGAAGTGTCGCCGGATTGTAAACTCATGCAAAATATCGTTCAACCCGCGCCCGCATACGCAATTTCCAGCCCGGACTCCCTCAAACCCTCCCCCCATCCGAAGAAAAAATTCAATTTTAGCTGGTGAAACTGTGGGGCAGTACTTAACCAAAACAGAATCAAAGGTTTCCACTGACCTATTTCACGGAAACACAAAACTATAGTTACAGTGAATCCGTGGAGCCCAACCTAACCAATGCAGAATCAATAAGTTCCACGAACAGGTTTCACGGGGACACAAAAATCACTGATTCCGTGAAACTGAGGACCTATCCCCGCCGCCGCAACTCCAGCTCCACCACGCGCAGCATCTCCGCTTCGGGAGCGGGTTTCCCGGTCCAGATTTCGAACTGGCGTGCGCCCTGCTGGACGAACATCTCAAGGCCCGAGATCACCGGGATGCCGCGTTCTTTGGCCAGCCTGAGGAGCGGCGTTTCCAGCGGGTTGTAGACCATGTCGAAGACCAGGCCGGCGTTCAGTTCATTCTCTGCGATGGGTAGCGGCTGCTTGCTGCCGGCCATGCCGCAAGGGGTGGAGTTGATGAGCACGTCGAAGCGGTTCTTGCTGAGTTGATCGTGTTTGAGCGCCTTGGCCTTGGACTCCTTGGCCAGCTTTACGGCGTTTTCGTGGGTGCGGTTGACGATGAAGACCTCCGCGCCCTGCTCCACGAGGCCAAAGACGGCCGCCCGCGCCGCGCCGCCCGCGCCGAGGACGGCAATGCGCGCGTCCTTCAGCTTGAGGCGTTTTTCCAGTGGCCGGATGACCCCGGCGACGTCGGTGTTGAAGCCGTAAAGCTTGCCGTCGGCTCCTGTGCGCAGCGTGTTGCAGGCGCCGATGTGTGCGGTGATGGGGTCGGAGTTGGCTAGGTAGGGCAGCAGTTCTCGCTTCAGGGGCATGGTCACCGCCGCGCCGGCCAGCGGCAGCTCGCGCGCCAGGGTGAGCAGGTCCGCGAGAGTGTTGGTTTTGAGCGGTACGAACACTGCATTAACGCCTTCGCGGCGGAAGGCAGTGTTCTGCATCAGCGGCGAAAGCGAGTGGGCCACCGGGTTACCGGCCACGCCGAAGATGCGCGTTGCATAGTCAAGTTGCTCGACGCGATAGAGATCGCGCAGGGTGCGGGCGGGCACTTGACCCGGAGCTGTTTGGATTCCAGGGCCGGTCTCGCTGCCGTCAGAGGACGAGGCGAAGGTGAACGCCGCGCCGGCTCTGAGGCCCAGCACGCGGCTGACCAGCCCCTCCTCGCCCATGGCGATGCCCACCACCTCAGCCGAGCGGGAGCGGTCCGCTATCAATTTCAAGACGGCCAGGTTGTCGGCCAGCGTGCGGGCCGTGGAGACCACTTTGACGAAATCCGGCTGGAAGGCCTCGATGCGTTGCGCTGCCTGTTCCAGGTTCTTGGTGTGGGAGAAGTCGTGAAAGCTGATCAGCAGCGCCGTGCCCGCGGCCTGTAGCCCGGCCCGGAACTTGACCAACTGCGCCGCCGTGGCCTTCTCGGCCGACTCGACCTCAAGATCGACGATCTGGCAGCCAACCTCTGCCGCCTTCAAAAGTACCTCCAACTCCGCAGTCAAGGACCCAGCGAAGTTGCCGCCAAAGTGCTTGCGCCGGCAAGTGGCAATGATCGTCACATCGCGATGGCCGGCAAGGAACGCCTTTACCTTGGGCAATGTCGGGGCTGGTTTGGGCAGCGAATCCAGGCGGAACTCAAGAAACCTTGAATCGGTTAGAGCAGCCTGGGCACGCTCGAGCAGCTCCGCCGGGGAGCTGGCTTGAATGGCCACGCACAGCTTGCCCACGCGCAGTCGCGGGATGGGCGGCGCGGGCACGGAAAGAGGCGAACTAGAGTTGGAAGGAGGCATAGGTATCAACTGACGCATCTTATAGGGATTCTAGTCAGGATGCAACAGCAGAATGGCGTTGTGCGGCGTAGCCGCATCCTATTGAGAGCGGCATAGCCGTATCCTATTTAAAAAGGGCGCGGACTTTTCGGTTGAGGAAAAAGGGGCATTGAACGGGACTACGGCTGCCGACTTCAACCCAGCGCTTCCAGTAAGGAGAACCACTTTGTACCTCGCCAACGAACAACGTTATGAGACCATGCAATACCGCCGCTCGGGCCGGAGCGGCCTGCGCCTGCCCGCCATCTCGCTGGGGCTGTGGCACAACTTCGGCGGCGCGGATAGCTTTGAGAACAGCCGCGCCATGCTGCGCCGGGCCTTCGATCTGGGCATCACCCACTTCGACCTGGCCAACAACTACGGCCCGCCTTACGGCAGCGCGGAGTCGAACTTCGGCAAGCTCCTGCGCCTGGACTTCGCGGCCCATCGCGACGAGCTGATCGTCAGCACCAAGGCCGGCTACGATATGTGGCCCGGCCCTTACGGCAACTGGGGCTCGCGCAAATACCTGCTGGCCAGCCTGGACCAGAGCCTCAAACGCATGAATCTCGAGTACGTGGACATCTTTTACTCGCACCGGCCCGATCCCGAGACGCCGGTGGAGGAGACGATGCGAGCACTCGATCAGGCGGTGCGCTCAGGCAAGGCGCTCTATGCCGGCATCTCGCGGTATAGCCCGGATGAGACCGCCGAGGCCGTCAAAATCCTGCGCGAACTCGGCACGCCCTGCCTTATCCATCAGATGAAGTACTCGATCTTTGATCGCACATTGGAGAACGGGCTGCTGGATGAGCTGGGCCGGGAGCGCGTGGGCTGCATCGTCTTCTCTCCGCTGGCGCAGGGCCTCTTGTCGGACCGCTATTTGCAGGGCATTCCGGCGGATTCGCGCGCCTCCAAGGGGCACTTCCTGAAGACGAGCGAGATCGACGAGCATCGCCTGGCGCAGATTCGCGCACTCAATCAGTTGGCCGGCGAGCGCAGCCAGTCGTTGGCGCAGATGGCTCTGGCCTGGGTGCTGCGCGACGGGCGGATGACCTCGGCGCTGATCGGCGCCAGCCGCGTGGAGCAGATCGAGCAGAACGTGGCCGCGCTCAACAATCTCCGTTTCACTACCGGGGAACTGGCCCGCATCGACGCGATCGTGGGGCAGGCGGGCTGAAGCTTTTGCCGCTCACTGCTGGATGCCCGCCACCGGCGACAAGCCCTCCGCCGGAATGATGCCCATCTCGCGGTAAATGGGCCGAATCTGGCGCCGCACCGCCGGCAAGCGCGTCGTGAACCACGCCGTGCCCGCCAGAACCACTGAGCCGCTTACAACCACCGTCCATGGCGCGCCCATTGCGTGCGCCATGGATCCTGCTAGCAGGCTGCCAAACGGCGCCATGCCCATGAAGGCCATCGTATAGTAGCTCATCACGCGGCCACGCTTGTCGTCGGTCACCAAGGTCTGAATGACGGTGTTGCTGGCGGCCATGCCCTGCATCATGCCCATGCCCGCAATGAGCACCATGACCATCGAGAGCCAGAAGACCCGCGACAAGCCGAAGCCGATCAGCCCCATGCCAAAAACAGCCCCCGCGATGGGGATCATCCTCACCAGCCCTCGCACGGTCTTGCGCGCAGCCAGCGATAAGGCTGACACCAGCGCGCCCAGTCCCATCGACCCCATCAGGAATCCAAGAGTATGCGGGCCGCCGTGCAGCACCGTCTTGGCGAAGATCGGCATCAGCACCACGAATGGCATACCCATCAGGCTCATCACCGCAAAGAGCAGAAGAATCGTGCGAATAGGTAAGAACTCCGAGACATAGGTCCAGCCGGCCTTCAACTCGGTGAACGTCGAGGTGGCCAGCCGCTTGACGACAGGCGTATGCAAACGCATCGCCAGCAGTGACGCAATCACTGCGATGTAGCTGATGCCGTCGATCAGAAAGCACCAGCCCTCGCTGGAGACCGCGATCAACATACCGGCCAGCGACGGGCCCACCAGCCTCGCCATGTTCACCATCGACGAGTTGATAGCGATGGCATTCTGCAGGTCGCGCCGGTCGTCCACCATCTTCACCATGAAGGATTGGCGGCCGGGCATGTCGAAGGCGTTGACCATGCCCTGCATCACACTCAGCGCCAGCAGCCAGGGAATCGTAATCCTGCCAGAAAGCGTGAGCGCGGCCAGCGCCAGCGACTGGACCATCGACAGGGTCTGCGTCCACACCAGCACTTGCCGGCGGTCGAGCCGGTCAACCCATACGCCGGCAAAGGGCGCCAGAAAAAAGGTGGGAATCTGCCCAGCAAAGCTGACCGTGCCCAGCAGCAACGCCGAGCCGGTCAGCCGGTAAACCAGCCAGCCGGTGGCCACGCGCGTCATCCACGTGCCGATCAGCGAGATGCTCTGCCCGCCAAAGAAAAGCCGGAAGTTGCGATAGCGCAGTGCCCTCCACGCATGGGAGACGCCGGAGGTCACGCCCAACTCCACCTCGCTGGCGGCCTCGACCACGTCCACGCGCCCAACTGGATCCGTATCACTCAAAATTGC
>Ga0182027_10010099_pt1 | contig 13475 bp, 13 predicted proteins | sample 712E1DmetaG_FD_121300 | JGI IMG/M metagenome (GOLD analysis project Ga0182027, IMG submission 121300) | Permafrost microbial communities from Stordalen Mire, Sweden - 712E1D metaG (Illumina Assembly) | ecosystem: Environmental > Terrestrial > Soil > Wetlands > Permafrost | place: Sweden...
AGTTCAGATTCCGGAAAATGCAGGTTTGGATTACACGGGGCACGGTTGGACTTGCAACAGGGGTTATCGCCAGCAGGAGTATGGGTGTGTCATAGTTCAGATTCCGGAAAATGCAGGTTTGGACTACACGGGGCACGGTTGGACTTGCAACAGGGGTTATCGCCAGCATGAGTTTGGGTGCGTCATAGTTCAGATTCCTGAAAATGCAGGTTTGGACTACACGGGGCATGGTTGGACTTGCGATAAGGGCTATCGCCAGCAAGGGTATGAGTGCGTCCGGGTTCAGATTCCGGCAAATGCGAGTTTGGACTACACGGGACACGGTTGGACTTGCAACAGGGGCTATCGCCGCTACGGGGACGAATGTGCACCGTGAGGGGCATCAACCAGATGATGCATAGCAACGGTCAGAAAACATGAGCGGCCCAAAAACATCCCGATATCGTATAACCGCAGCGCGCCGGAAGGAGCAGGAGCGTCTGTTGGCAGAGCAACGCAGGAAACGAAAGGAATTGGCCGCGCGGGTGGCCGCAGCCGAGTCAACTCATATCCAACTGGAAAAGAGGGCTGCGAGGCTTTCAATGATTGTTGAAGAACTACGTCAGAGATTCCCATCGGAGAAAGTGGACGTGGCGATCCCCGACTGCAGAGCCCCGAAAACAGAGGACCCTGCACGGCTTGAGGAGTTTGTGGGCAAGCTCGAAACAAGTCTGCTCCAAGCCGAAACGGCCTTGCAAATTGCTGGGGAACAAGTGAAAGCCAACCAGGATTTTCTCAGCGCCACGAGAAGTGCAGCAAATCTAAGCAGGGGAACTGCGAGTACCGTTGAGGCAGCGATGCGACAATTCATCGAAGCCAAGGCTTCCAAGTCCCAGGCAAACTCTATGATCGCCCGGCAGACCGAAATCGACAGGATTTTCGGGCGGCGTGGTGGGAATAAGTGGCGCGATGCCACGCCAAGACTGGAGCGTCTTGTAATGGAAGCCCTTTCGGTTGAGTCCGAGGATAGGTTCTTCGCGCTAACCACGGAAATCCGACTTCAATTGCAGGCGATGAACAGCCTTGAGGAGAGACGTAAGGCTGACGCCGCGAAGGCAAAGGTTTTGCTTGACCGCCTTGAACTCCAGATTCCCTTCGGCGAGGAATCGCTGAAGCAGCGCTTGGAACTGGTTAGGGTCGGGGCAATTCCTTTTTCCGAGAGTTTCAATGACATGGCTAGCAGCGCCCTCGCCAGAGCCCATGAGGCGGAGAAAGCAAAGCTTCAGCAGGCCGCCACTGACATCGTCAGAGGCACCCTAACGGATCTTGGATATGAAGTCGCTCCAATAGAAGAGACCTTGTTCGCCCGCGGCGGCAAGGTCTATTTTCGCAAGTCGGGATGGAACGACTATTGTGTCAGACTCATGGTCCGTCCAGAAGAAGGTACTATGAACTTTAACGTCGTTCGGGTCGCCAATGGTACTACGGAGCAGTCATCTCGTGAGGCCGATATCGAGGCCGAAAATGCGTGGTGTTCGGGTTACAAACAGCTCACTGACACGCTTGCGGCCCGCGGGCTCGATACCCAACTGACGCGGCATCTGCCGGCGGGAGCGGTTCCGGTCCAGACTGTAGGTTCCGGCGAGGTGTCTATGTCGGCGTTCAGTGTCCGGAAGAAAAAAGGGAAACCAGCAATGCACGCGAAGACACTGGGAAGTGATGACAAATGAGCGCTGAGGAGATTGCGCCGACCTCAAAGCAGAGATGGCCACGCTGGATCAACGACATTGATCGGCTTCTGCCGATTCGCTCCCAATTCATATTGGCGGGCAACGTCCGGGATGTGTTCCTCACACCTTCACCGGGCGGAGCATATCTGGCGCCGCTCCTAAGTTGTCTCTGGGCTCATCTTGAAGGCCAAGGATTCGAGTTCGCGCTCGTCTATGATCGCATCGATGGAATCCGCGTGATGCCGCAATTGGCGACAGCGCAGGAAAAGGCTTGCCAGTTGCTTGGGATTAAGCTACACGAGGGGGCGATGCCGGCCAACCTCGAAACTCTTGAGTCGATTGTCCGTAGAGGGGCTACGCTCAGAGACACGAGAGTCGCAACGGTCATTGATTATGCTTCCCGCTTAACAACGACCCCGCAGACCCCGGAAGCGAATGAATACAAATTTTTTGCTGCGATGGAGAAACTGTCGTTTATCGCTAACCCCGTCATCCCGAAATTCGACCAAACGTCACAGCCGGCGCAACGCAAGCCATTCTTCAATGCACTATTCTGGCTGCTTAACCGCAGGCAAGACATTCCATCGTGGTTCTCGCTCGACAGCGAACGCATAGCTTCGATTGCGGTGGTCCCCCCCGAGTATGAGACACGTCTGAGCGCAGCTGCGGTCCTGGCTCCGCAATTCCGCGACGGCGAAACGGCATCCTCGGAGGCCAGGGCGGATTTTGCGGCGAAATTCGCCGGGGGCACCGACGGAATGTCACTTCAGGCGATGGTGGACATTTCTCAAATTGCCCGGACCCAGGGCATGGACGTCGCAGAGGTCGACAATGCGGTGCGATGCTTCAAAGTAGGCGCCATCGAGAACCCTTGGCGGAAGGATTACCTCAAGGAGAAGATCCGGAAGGCCGAAGACCAGATTGAAGTCCGCGTCAAAGGGCAACATCAGGCCTCCGTGAAGACAATAGATATCCTAATGCGATCAGTGATGGGCCTAACCGGTGCACACACAAAGTCCGGGGCAAATCGCCCCAGGGGGGTCTTGTTTTTCGCTGGCCCCACCGGCGTCGGCAAAACGGAGTTGGCCAAAACGCTTACGGAAATACTCTTCGGGGACGAGAAGGCTTACATTCGCTTTGACATGAGCGAGTTTGCCGAAGAGCATGCCAGTGCTAGGCTGCTGGGAGCGCCTCCAGGATACGTCGGATACGAAGCGGGCGGTGAACTGACCAATTCGGTTAAGCAGAGGCCATTCAGCTTGATCCTGTTCGATGAAATAGAGAAGGCGCACCCAAGGCTTCTTGATAAGTTCCTGCAGATTCTCGAAGATGGGCGACTCACCGACGGGCGGGGCGACACAGTTTATTTCTCTGAGTCAGTCATAGTGTTCACGTCCAACCTCGGCATTGTCGTCGAGGACGAGAATGGCGAGAGGATTCAAAACGTTCACCCTGAAGACCCGTACGAAGTGGTCGAGAGTAAGATACGCGCCGCCATCGAGGACCATTTTAAGTTCAGACTGGGGAGACCGGAAATCCTCAATCGCATAGGCGACAACATCGTGGTGTTCAACTTCATTAGTCCCGATTCCGCGCAACAGATACTGCGTGGCATGATCTCCAATGTCGTGGCCCGGGTCAAGACCGAGCACAAATTGGAGTTGAGCATCTCCAGCGCTGCAATGGCGAGGATCGAGTCATGGTGCCTTAAGGATCTTTCGAACGGCGGACGCGGCATCGGGAACCATCTTGAGTCGATCTTGGTCAACCCACTCTCTCGCGCGTTGTTTCAGGGGGAAGACAGCCGTGAGGGTTCCACAGTATTCATCGAGGATATTACAGAAACCGATCGCGTCTTCTCCGTCAGGCTTACATGAGAATTCTTGTAAACAAAGCCCACTACCCCGTTTCAGTGCTCGGATACGGGAAACGGATAGGCGTCTGGCTCCAAGGTTGCTCCATCCATTGCCGCTCGTGCTGCTCCCTCGATATGTGGGAGTTCGACGGCGACCGTGGTATGGACGTCGCCTCGCTTGTAGGCTGGTGTCGCGATGTATCGTGCGGTTCCCTTGATGGCGTCACCATCAGCGGTGGCGAGCCTTTCGATCAGCCAGAGGCGTTGATGGAGCTTCTTGAAGCGTTCAACTCTTGGCGGGACAACGAGGGACTGCGATTCGATATCCTGCTCTACTCCGGATATATTGAAAGCCGACTCAGGGCGAACTTCGCGGAACACTTACGCTATCTCGATGCCGTTGTGGCTGGCCCCTTTCTGGAGAATGCAGGTGCAGTCAAAATATTTTGTGGATCGGACAACCAGCAACTACTCAAATTCACGTCGCTTGCCGAGGAACGCTACAGTGCTGAGAGCCTAGCCTGCTGGAAATCGGGGATGCAGGTGGCTGCCGACGGCGAGGGGCTATGGATAATAGGCATTCCGAAACCAGGCGACCTTGTGAGGCTTGAGGCAGGTTGCGCGGAAAAGGGGTTGGTTCTTGAGAAACCTTCATGGCGTTGTTAGGAGTGGGTGAATGACGTTAGTAAAAACCTGTCCGACGTGCGGGTTCGGAAATCCACCATCGAGCCCCTTTTGTTCCCATTGCGGCGTCAGCATCGTCTTTATCGCCCCAATCGAAAGGATCGACGGCGCAAGTGTTCCTTGCACTCCAGATTCTAGTGCTGAAGAAAAGACCGTTTGCTCGGATTGCAAAGCGGAGAATGACAAAGGTTGCGAGCGTTGCGTCTATTGTGACTGTACCCTGTGCCCCGACAACTGTGATGATGAACCCTTCTCCGTTGAATTAACTTGGCCATGGGGGAAGGAGTTCCTGACTGAGACGATGAGGATTGGTAGGGATTCTCCTTCGCCGAAAAGTCTAATTGAGGCTATCAACGCCCGAGGTTATGAGAATGTATCCCGTTCCCACGCAGAACTCCAACGGGACTCAGCGACAGGTGGAGTTTCGCTGATCGACCTTGGATCGACGAATGGAACATTCGTCGATGGAGTTCGAATTCCAGCGAATACCCTTGTCCGGTTGGAATCGGGATCGGTGGTCAGGTTTGCTGCGAATCTTTCTGTTGTGATATCGATTGCAAAGCGCCACGATTGATCATCTTTTCGCAAGGACGCTTCACAGTCGCGATTAGGGCGGAAGTGTCCGGTGGCTTCGTGGTACGCGCTGTCATAGGCATCATGAAACGCCTGCTTACAGAGGTTGCAGAGCGCGACGACGCTTTGAAAGAGATCGCCATGTGGATCGATCATTCCTGGATTCCTACCGAGGCCGAGGACGATGCTGCCTTGGAGGACCTCCGCAACCAGATCATCAGAAATTATCCAAATACGAACAGCATTGACTGTCCGAACGAGTCCGATCTACGCAGAGTCGTGCTTGGCGATTTCAATGAATACTCCGATTCCGGGCGCTTGATGGTATGCGTCAGAGCAACACACCTGTTTGTTGACTTCGGTTTGTGATGTTCTGAAGGCATGAGCGATGGGACAGTGGGATTGGTGCGGCGTCGGCGTTTCAGTCGCGAGGAAGCGAAGCAGCTGGTTGGGGAGTATGAAGCGAGCGGGTTAACACGGCAGACATTCTGCGCCGGCCGTGGGCTAAGCGTGGCAGCGCTGGATAAGTACCGCCGGCAGGTCGCCGCGGCGACTCAGAGAACAGCGAGCAGTGAAGGGCGGCTGGTGACGGTGGAAGTAATGCCGGGCAACTCGGCGAGCAAGGTCGGCACCGCTTTGTACGTCGAGTTGGAGAACGGGCGCCGGATCGGCGTTGGGAGTGGATTCGACGCGGCTACGCTGGAGCGTTTGCTTGCCGTACTGGAGCAAGCGTAGCTGATGTTCGGATTTGGGCCGGCAACGCGGATTTACGTGGCGACCGGGAAGACCGACATGAGGAAAAGTTTCAACGGTCTCTACGGGCTGGTGCGCGACAGGCTGGGCTGCGATCCAACGAGCGGCCATGTTTTCTTGTTCACGAATGCGCGGCGCAACCGCTTAAAATTTTTGGTTTATGACGGAAGTGGGCTTTGGGTGGCGGCGAAAAAACTGGACGGCGGTAGATTTCGCTGGCCCGAGAGCAACACCACGGCGACCAAGATTGTGCTGAGCCATGAGGAACTGGCGCTGCTGGTGGGCGGCATTGACCTGGTCGAAACGCGGCCGAGGAAGTGGCATCGCAAGCCACTGGTAGAAGCATCAAGAGAGTCACTGAAAACCGCATAGACACTGAACATTTCGCATACTATCCACAGAGATTTTTGTTATGAAAGAAGCATCGTGAGTGCGCCTCTCCAGCCGACACTTCCCCCGCACTCAGAGGCCTTTCTCGCCGAGATCAACGCACAACTGAAACAACAACTGGATGCGAAGACGCGTGAGCTGGAATATGCGCAGATGAAGATCCGGGTGCTGGAAGAGCATCTGCGTCTGCGCCGGATTGCCAGGTACGGACCGGGCAGCGAGAAGTTGAGCAATCTCCAGTTGCAGTTGCTGGAAGAAGAGCCCGGTGTCTCGAGTGAGGAGGTTCAGGCGGAGGGCCAGCGCGAGGCGTTGCCGAAGCCGGATGAGAAGAAGCGGCAGCGGCGCGCGCATCCCGGCCGGCAGACACTTCCTGCTGACCTGCCCCGCGTGGAAAAGATCGTCGCTTGCACGGCCGAGCAGTGCGTGTGCGGCAAGTGCGGCGCGGAAAAGAAAGTGTTCGGCTACGACGAGAGCGAGGTGCTCTGCGTGAAGCCGGCCGAGTACTTCGTTGAAGTCATCAAGCGCGAAAAGCGGGCTTGCAAGCAGTGCGAGGAGCAGGGCGTGGCTATGGCGCCGCTGCCCAAGCGGATCATCGACAAGAGCCTGGTCTCGGACCGCATCATTGTCGACACGATTGTGAACAAATACACGGCGCATCTGCCCTTGTACCGGCAGAGCGCGCTGCTGGAGCGGGACTGCGGCATCGAGATCACGCGGGCCACGATGTGCGGCTGGGTGATGACGGTGGGCGAGATGCTCTTCCCGGTGGTCGGCGCCATGCGCAAGGAGCTGCTGGCCAGCGGCTACATCCAGGCCGACGAAACCCCGGTCGATGTGCAGATGCACGACAAGCGTGGCAAAAAATCATCAAGGCTATCTCTGGCAGTACGGCACGCCGGGCAGCGGCGTGGTCTTCGATTTCCGTATGAACCGCGGGCGCGAAGGGCCGAAGCAGTTTTTGGGCGCCTTCGCGGGGATTCTCCAATCCGACGACTACATCGCTTACGAGCGCGGCCTGGGCGGTCCGGGCATGGTGCACGCCTGCTGCTGGAGCCACGCGCGAAGGCACTTTGTAGACGCGGTCAAGCTCAACAAGCAGGATGCCGGCTCGATTCGCGCGGTTGAGCTGATGGACAAGTTGTTTTCGATCGACGCCCAGGCGCGTGAGGAAAAGATGGATCACGCCGCACGTCATCTTTTGCGCCAGGAAAAAGCGCCGCCCGTACTCGACGAAATCCGCGAGCACATCGTGGCCACGCGCCAGACCGTGCTGCCCGGCAGCAAGGCCGGTCAGGCGTGCAGATACACGCTGACACTCTGGGAAAAACTGACGCGCTTCCTCGAGCACCCCGAACTGGAGTTAAGCAACAATCTCGCCGAGAACTCGATGAGGCCAGTGGCCCTTGGCCGATCCAACTGGATCCATATCGGCAGCTCACAGGCTGGACCGCGCGTTGCCGCCATCCTGTCCGTCATCGAAAGCTGCCGCCGGCTTAAAATCCGCGTACGTGACTACCTGACCCAAGTCCTACCCGGCCTCGGCGACACGCCCATACAGCGCGTTGCCGAACTCACGCCCGCTGCCTGGGCGGCCAAAGCGCAATCCTGAAAACTTCTCTCATCCCCGTTGCCCCGCCGTCAACTGTGTACTTGGCCGGTCTTGGCCGGACGCATACGCTTGATGTAGCACATCCTCACGTGCGGTCCTTGCACGCGGCAATTGGGCATACTTCTGAAGGAGAAAGCGCGACTATCCACAATGAGCTCAGCTCCGATCACGACGGGACACATCTTGTCTCCGCCGCGAAGATGCGCGGCCGATTTGTTTTCATTGGAAACTGGCGCCGCCTCACATCTGCGTCAGGCGGTGGATGCTTGCTGTTTTAGCACATTTGCGTGCATCGTGATGAACTGCTTGGCAAGGCGAAGCCCCTCGTTGTCCTCCGCCGGAGAATCCGTGACAAGCCCATCCCCATAGACGCCGGTCAGCGCTTTAATAAGCCTTTCTGCGTCCACAAGCGAAACAATGGCGTCATACTGCTGCCGGAAGAAAGGCGTCTCCACGGGAAGCCCCGTCTCTAAATTGGTCCCTTTTCCCTTATATGCACGAATCAACACAATGGCGCTGGCCTCGTGAGCTTCGACCCATTTGCTGCCATACTCGTGAGCCATCTCGTTTCCGCCCCCCCACTGTACGGCATTCATGATTTCTCCAATCTGATCCAGAGGAACGGAACAAAACGGGGTCTCATGTTTTTCCATCAAAGAGACAATCGTTGTGGCCCCAAATTGCCTCATCGCAGCTTCTTCCTCTGGTTCCAAAAGTTTCACATCATCTTCGCCACCACTGCTCATCCACGTTATGCACTGCGCGACAAAAAACGGTTCCTCGGACGCCTGAATAATCTCCTTGGCAACATTCAACCGTTCGGAGGCGGGGAGACACTTTAATGCGCGAGCAATGAAAACCACGGACTGCACTAGCGGTCGAGTCAAACCCGCCATTCCTGCGGCGCTGGGCAGACTGCTGCTGCTCGAAGCAATGGCTACCGATATGCGTCGGACTACGGCCGGAGCAATGCTACCTTCACGATCTCTCAGTTTTGAAACAAGTACGCTCGCATTCTTGCCCGTAAGGACTGAGCGAAATTTGTCTAGGTAATCAGTGTCACTCAGTTTGCCCGAGTTCAACAGGTCGTTGAGAGTGTAATCAGATACATCATTGGATCGAATCGCATAGGAGAAATAACGGTCAAAATAATCGATCGCGCATATTCGCTTTTCTCGGCTCCACTGAGCATCCCAATCAGGTCCATGAATTACATCCCTTGTTCGGGGAAACAGCATTTGGAGATTGCGAACTAGACCTCTCTCTTCATCTTGAGCAAGAGTTGGATTGTTCTCTCGAACAAACTTGTCGATGTCGAACTTGCTATCCCGCCGTCCCTCGCCCTTGATGAGAACCGTTTTGTTATCCCTGATTGCGAGATAAAACTGCGGATAAAGGGTTCTAATACCTTCAATCATCATCAGATCGATATATCGAATCTCGCCCTGCAATATTCCCAAAGAGAATTGGAGCGCATTCCCGTACCGTTTTGCCATACGAGGAGTTCTGAGTCGGGGAGCAAGCCCCATCAAAAAGTTGATGGAAAACTCTGTGGCATCATCTTGGGGTAGATCCACCCCCGAGACTTGTAGCGCCTCATTGATTTGGTCGAATGCATACTCTCGAAGTTCATCGACTCCGGCGGGTGGAAGGTGGAGCCCAACTTGCACGATCTTTTCCAGAAACTTTGTTCCAGCAACATGATACTGAGAAGCCTCTGAGGAGTAGCGTTCTCCGATTGCGGCAGCTACCATTTCCTCATCAAACGCCAGAATGTACGCGACGTAGTCAAAGTCGGCTGTTAGCTTCACCAATCGGAATATAGCCTGAATCTCAACTTTCTCCAGCCGGTCTATGTCGTCTATCGTGACGATCACACGCTTCTTCGACTCTCGCAGGATCGAGCTGATCTGGGAACGCAGCTTATCGAGCGATTCGGACGACAAGATGGACCCAGTTGCAGAAGCGATCCCTTCGAATTCTTTGACGACGGGCACTGGCTTGAGCAGGAAACTGTATTTCTTGAGAAGGTCACCGATTTTCTCAGTCCTAGTCTTTAATTCCGCGTCGAGAGCATCTGCAAGCGTGGAAAAGAAACCAGTGAGCAGGGCGTCCTCACCATCCAATCTCCACGGATTGAAGTTCACGCATACAACGGCTTCTTCTTTCTGCAAATAGTCGCGGATGAAATTCAAGACTGTCGTTTTGCCATCGCCCCAGGCCCCGTAAATGGCGATGACCATCGAAGCTGGATCTTTACGCCGGACGAGCGTCTCTGCGATTCGGCGCGCAAATGGTCCTCGGTCGAATCGATCGTCCTTGGGATCTTGTACAGGGGCATCCGAAGTGTAAGAGATGGTCGGTATTGATTCAGTGTTATCCACTTGTACAGCCTACTCCTGCAAAGTCTGCATCACGACTGGGAGATCGCGATCTACCGCATCTCGCAAATCGGCGTTGCCTTGGGCGTTTTCAAGTACGCACGCTGCTAGAGGCTGAAATTTTTCCTGATATGCCTGAACATGATCCCGGTTGGAGACCGTTTCAAGCGGCCCGATTCAGCATTGAACTCGCGATGCTTGGTCAATAGTTCTTCAACTTTTGACGTTCCCAGCACAGCGCCAACAGCACCCAAAACACCGAGCAGTTTATTGCCCGACAACACGGCAGCGATTGAAAATCCACCGACTGCTATCGAGCGTGAAACGTCCAGGCCATAGAACTTGAGGCGAGAATCCTTCAGCGTTTCCAGTTGTCTGGCATGCTCCGACAACGCATTATCGATGTTTTCGATTACATGGTTTGCTACTGAAACGAGGTCTGCTTCTGTAGCGGAATCGACGTCATCGATTCCGCGACGTATCGTCTCTCGCAGTTCGCTGAGTGCTCCATTCTTTCGCAGCTCGATCAACGCCTCCGGCGGAATCCCATTCAGCATCCTTTGTTCCCGTCCATCCAGGGACAGTGCCTTCGAGATTAAAGTGTCACGCCTAGACGCTGACTCATCTGGAACAGGTTTTTGCTGATATTCATTCCTCCATTGGAAATAGCGCCATGATGTCGGAGCATCAATCAACGGATTGCCACTTAGTCGGATGCCCCTCAAGGCGACGTCATTCGCTAACAGCAGCCTTCCCATTACCATGTGTTTGAGAACATAGCCTGGCCTGGACGCTGCCGGATCGTCTTTCAGGAATCCATCCTCGTATCCCCTGAATTGCTCTGGAAGGGGTGCATTCGATTCTGCATCGAAAAGTATCCGATCTGGCTCAACAGCTCGCTTCAGCAGCGATTGGAAATCAGACAGCGGCTTCAGAAACTCATTTAGCTCCGACTGCGCCGAAAAGTGGGTGCCGAACAGTGCAGAAAAGTGCTCAAGAAGGTCAGCGTCTGTGGCGCTTTGAATCACGCGTCGGTAGTCAGCATCCGCTATGTAGTCTGGAGCAATGACAACGATGGGAACATCCAGCTCCGCCAACGCCAGGTCGCGATAGGACAGGGCGTTCAGAGCGTGTTTGATTGCCAGGCGAAATAGAGCCTGCGGCGTCATCACACTTGCATAGGTGGTAAGGCGATGGAGAGGATCGGGTAGGACAATCGTGTCCGCATAAAGTCCTACAGAGCAGGCAATGTTCGCGGTGTAGGAAGGAAACACGTCACCGCCAAAGACCGATTTCAGGGTTTGCCGTTTCTGTAGGTGATGCTCGACAACGGGGCCATGAAAATCCCAGAAATCCGCCAGTCCGGAAGCAAATTCCGGGAGGCCTGCCGTAAAAGCACTGACCACCTGCTCCAGCCGGACCAACTCGCCTGCAGCCTGCTGCGGGTTAAGGCCCCGTCGCTTCATTTTTGAGTATGCAGAGCCGAAGTTATTTTCCAGGATCTCGAATTATCGACTCTGTACCTCCTGAAGAGATAACTGTTCCATCGCTCGGCTCGCGTCCGCGGCTGCGGAAGCATAAGCAGTGGCCCTGACGCTGGAGCCAACTGTGGCAGGATCAACCTTTCCATCGTTTGCGAAACGAACCTCCGACAATTCACGGAGCACGACAGGATCGCGCAGCACCAATCTTCCAGCGACCAATTTCTCTTTCATCGAAATGACAAGATCGTGCAGGTCGTCTCTGTCCATGACACTCCAGGCAGCAGAAGTTATAGCCGATGTAGTTCCGGTAAATTGACTATCCTCAAAAGGGTACACTGCCGCCCAAATTTTGCTCGATACTGGCCAAAGACTACACCGCCGACGCGCTCACCGAGAAGAATTACTCCCCTGAAGTCGGTCACTGTGCTGGAAATGCAGACCGGGCAATTGGTACGGGCTATCGGAGGTGACTGATGATCTCATTTTCAAAGATTCATTCGGCGGGTTGGGAGCCTCCAGTCATGTCAATATAGTTCCATACTGGAATGATATTGACACGGATAGAAACGGTGACAAAATCCCATATCGCGTTGATCTTAAAATGGTTGGTCGGCATAACTAGGATTCTTTCGACACCGTTGCAAGAATTCGCCAGACACCGTCTGGCGAATCTGCCGGTCGTGAATATGCAAGAACTGCGCAACGGTTTCAACAGCATCCGGTATTCATCAACGAGCAGGCTGGATCCGGTTCTCATACCGGCATAGATGATTATGGTGCGATTGGGAAGGATCAGGGCGTGCCCTCCTTCCCGGCACAATGAGGTTAGAACTGCACTAAGAACAGCCGCCAGCGGCGGCACGTGCAGAGAGATTTGCCGCTAAGAACGCCCCAGCGGGGCAGCGGCAAATCAAAACAATCTCGGTGAGGAGTGTCCAGGCCGGACATTGGGACGACTACGTCCCTGCGCCAGCCTCCGCCAGCGGCTCCGGCAAAAGACGGCTTCGGGAGGTTTATTGTCAGCGCGCCTTGCTGCGTTGACCCCCTTTAGACCTATCGTGAACCTCTGCCGCCTTCACCGCCTTGGCCTTGCTATAGTCCGGTTGCGGCAGTTCCCACCCCGCCATCCCCTGCAACACGCGGTCGGCGTGCTTGATGGTGTTCACGTGTCCATAGTGGGTTTCAATCATGTGGACGGAAGTTCCCATCTGCTCGGCAAGGAAATACACGTCCACGCCTTCCTGCAATCGGAGCGTGGCGTAGGTGTGCCGGAAGCAATAGGTCGAGCGCGGCACGCCCTGCGTGCCTTCGCGCAGTTTCGCTTCGTTCAGAAGGTTTTCAATCAGCTTGCTGTAAAGAGTTTTTTCAGGCTTGCCCGTGGTGTTGGTAAATACTCTGTCGTCCGGTTCCGTGGCTTTGGAAATAACGCGGATGCGTTCCAGATAATCTCCAACGCTCTTGGGAGCCACCAGCTTGCGCGACTTGCCCTTGCCCTGCACGAACAGCACAACGATCTCACGCCCCTCGCGGTCTTTTGCAGGCATAATGTTGTCATCGGTCATCAGGAAACGTAGTTTTCTGAGCATCGGCCGGTATAGGACAGCTTGATAATCGGCATAGGGGGCAGCGTGAGCTGCTCCCCTGCCACACCACCCGGCATGCGGGTCCGCACCGGGCGGTTCGAAAAGTTGAGGTCAAGTGAGACGAGGGAAGCCAAGGATGTCGAAGTATTTGATGGTGAGCACTGGATTCAGGCTGAACTCGCTGTTGTGCCAGCAGCTACCTGTGCCGCAAGCACACAGCGTGGCCCGCTCATGGGACGCACCCAGTGCCCTGAGACGGCTGTAAACAGTCTTCCCGGAGCGCCAGTGCTTGAGCTGAATGGCCCGAAGTCTGTGGCGTATCCATGAGTCAAGGTCTCTGAACGTTCGCGGTGTCTGTGCAAGGCGGAAGTAAGCCTTCCATCCCGGCAGATAGCTCCGCAGTTGTTCAGCAACTTGCTTCATGCCTTTTCCACCTACCCGGCGAGTGATAAGC
>Ga0182027_10010100_pt1 | contig 13473 bp, 12 predicted proteins | sample 712E1DmetaG_FD_121300 | JGI IMG/M metagenome (GOLD analysis project Ga0182027, IMG submission 121300) | Permafrost microbial communities from Stordalen Mire, Sweden - 712E1D metaG (Illumina Assembly) | ecosystem: Environmental > Terrestrial > Soil > Wetlands > Permafrost | place: Sweden...
GACAGTGCTAGAATTGGCATAATCACATTGGCTTAATATTCGAACGTACCGCCGCCATAAATAAGGGGTATCCGATGACAATCGATGCAGTGCATACGTACATCCAATCTCTGGATAAAGAACTTGCCGCAGGTAATACGACCGAACACACTCACCGTCCTGCGCTTAAAACGCTATTCCAATCCTTAAATACCACGATCACTGCTACCAATGAACCCCAGCATATTACTGCCGTCGGTGCTCCCGATTTCCGTATTATCCAAAAGAAAATGCCCATTGGCTACGTTGAATGTAAGGATATCGGTAAAAATCTCGATGAAGTCCTTGAAACCGAACAGCTAAAACGTTATCTGAAATCCTTCCAAAACTTATTGGTGACCGATTATCTTGAATTCCGCTGGTATGTCGGCGGTAAACTGCGTTTGCGGGAGACAATCGGAGTATTGGTTAAAGATAAGATCAAACAGAATAATGATAATTTAGCCGGTGTTGAACAACTATTAATCTCTTTTCTTAATCATGAACCGGAACCCATTGGTAGTCCCAGAGAACTCGCCGGTCATATGGCGCGGTTGGCTGACATTATGCGTGATTCGACTATCAGAACCTTGAACGGCGAACTGGCCACCGGCACCCTGCATGCCCAGCTTCTCGCTTTCCGGGAAAATCTTATTCCCGACCTTTCCGTTGATGAATTTGCGGACATGTATGCTCAGACCATTGCCTACGGACTTTTCGCCGCCCGCTGTGAAACGGATAATGGCAAAGATTTTACCCGCCAGCAGGCCGGTTATCTTATTCCCAAAACCAATCCGTTCTTACGAAAACTTTTTAATTATATCGCCGGTTCAGAACTAGATGAGAGCATCATTTGGGTGGTGGATGACCTGGCGCAGATTCTCGCCTGGGCTGATATGTCCGCTGTGTTGCAGGGCTTCGGCAAAAGTACCGGTAAAACTGACCCGGTCGTTCATTTCTATGAGACTTTCCTCAAGGAGTATGATCCTGAAACAAGGCACATGCGCGGCGTTTATTATACTCCCCTGCCTGTTGTTTCCTATATTGTCCGGTCTATCGACCACATCCTGAAAACAAGTTTTGAAAAGCCGCAGGGTTTGGCCGACCCTAGCGTCCTTGTCCTTGACCCCGCCGTTGGCACCGCCACGTTTCTTTATATGGTCATGCAGGAAATTCACGAAGCCGTTGTTAAACAGGGGCAAACAGGTACCTGGGATAACTATGTATCAGAAAAACTCTTGCCGCGGCTTTTTGGGTTTGAATTGTTGATGGCGCCTTATGCTATTGCCCATCTTAAACTGGGGCGTTTGCTCCAAGATACCGGGTATCATTTCCAGACTGATCAGCGTCTGGGTATCTATCTCACCAATACTTTAGAAGAAGCCGTTAAGCATACTGATACTATCTTTGCCCAATGGATTTCCGAAGAAGCTAATGCCGCGGCTGATATTAAAAAGACTAAACCAATCATGGTAGTGCTCGGCAACCCGCCATACTCAGTAAGTTCCAGTAACAAAGGTGCTCACATTGAGGAACTTATGGATAGTTATAAAAAAGCAGTGCGCTCTGAACGGAATATTCAGCCACTTTCTGATGATTATATAAAATTTATACGGTTCGCACACGATCGTATTGAACGTACTGGCTATGGAATCATTGGGATGATTACCAATAATTCATATTTAGCTGGTCTTATTCATAGGGGAATGCGTGAAGAATTACTAAAAAGCTTCAGTGAAATTTACATATTAAATCTGCACGGAAATTTAGCTTTACAAGAAAGGACGCCAGAAGGTGGCCCTGATAAAAATGTATTCGATATCAGGGTAGGCGTATCAATAGTTTTATTCATTAAGAAAATAGGTGTCAATGAACAATCGCGAGTGTATTATTCAGATTTATGGGGTGAAAGGGACGGGAAATACGAATATCTTGCAAGCAATAATGTGAGCGATACAAAATGGCAACAGCTTGCGCCTAAGTCTCCATCTTTCGTCTTTGTGCCCCGGGATATTACTTCAGAGGATGAATATAAAAGTGGTTGGGATATTTCAAATATTTTCGGGATAAATACCTCTGGTATTAAGACGCACCATGACGATTTGGTCATAGATTTCGATGAAACAATCCTGAAAAATCGAATTACAACGTTTCAAAATTTAGAGGTTAGTGATAACGAAGTTAAAGAAAAGCTCAAATTGGTAGATAACAGTAGCTGGAATGCTGGTGATGCGCGTAAGGCAATTAATCAGGATAAAAATTGGGAATATTCTTTTACGAGATGTTTATACCGCCCATTTGATATACGTTTTATTTTTTACCATAAGTCAGTTGTTGAGAGAAACCGTTTCGAAGTAATGAGACATATGAAATCGGGGAATAATCTAGGAATGATCGCCATGCGTCAGGTAGCTCAAAATAGCTCCTACAGTCATTTTGGAGCCACAAATTGTATGGTAGACAATCGTACATTCTATAGCAATAAAGGTATTCCCTGTTTGTTTCCTCTTTATCTCTACCCCGCAGAAGGTGAAATGCAGTTTGGGGGAAGTCGTCACCACAATTTAAATCCTGATTTTATTAAAGTATTTTCTGAAAAATTGGGGTTAAAATTTATTGAAGATAGCAAAGGTGATTTACAGGAAACTTTTGGACCGGAAGATATTTTTGATTATGCTTACGCCATCTTTCACTCTCCCACTTACCGCATCCGGTATGCGCTACCAATGTCTTTATTTAGCTTCAAAATTCGCCTTAAAATATACTGTTTTACTAATTTTGCTAACCAACTTGCTACCATCTACTTATTTTACCTCAAACAGAACTTTATCCAACCATATAATCATCGGGAAGACCTGAGCACAATAGGAAGCTAAATGTGCTCATTAGCGCAGAAATCCGTGATCACAAAGTGACTGGCTAGACGCTCTTACTCGCATGATTTCACGTTGTCAGTAATATACGCGGCACCTTTAGTTACCTGAAAAATTATCGACAACCCCCGTGGTTCGAATCCCCTTCCCCACCAACGTTATCAATAGGTAGAACTTTTTCGATTTCGTTAGAAACTCCAGGTACTCTTTGGGGTAATTTATACGTTACAACGACTCGTTCACCGTCAACCACAATCTTCTTTATAAAAGAGCGTAGAAACGCTTTTCTATCAGTAGAATCGGATTCTACCAGAATATTCCTGAGATCGGATACATAGGTCTTTACAGTTGCCAGTTTCACATCCTGCACGTCGCAAGTAATCATCTCCGCTTCTATTTGTAACCGGGCCTTACTCAAATCATCTTCGCGAGTTTTCAGTTCTTTAATCCTGGGAGCAAGTTCTTCCAAACCTAGCTTGCCGGTTTCCAGTGCATCATCATCATTGACAACATCATCAAATATCCGCATCGCGTCATAATTACTTCATAAATGAGGATGCAAGATGATGAGATGAAGCACGGTAGTACTTGGAAGGACACTTTCTGACGTTTAGATTACCTGTCTTTGATGCGGATACATTTTTCGAAAAACCAGAGAATACATTTCCCCTCGCGACACTAGCTTCGTAAAACGACATTGATTATCGTTATCTTGTGCTATAATGTGGTTCAGAATTGGTCACAGGGGGAAATAGTGTATAAACAAAACACCGAAGAAAGTCGCCTAGTTCGTTTAACTCAAATCCAACATTTCCTTCATAAAAATAAAGCGGGTCTAACTTCGAAAGAATTAGCTCAGTTATGTGATACAACGGTTCGTACCATACAGCGAGATTTATTGGTTCTGCAAAGTGATTTACATATACCGTTGACTAACAAAGGACATGACCGTTACGGGATATTGAATGATTATGTTCTTCCCCCTATATCATATTCGCTTTACGAAGCATTAGGATTGTTTCTGGCGGCTCGATTAATTATCCGCCAAACGGACGACAATAATCCCCATATAAAAAGCGCGTTGATCAAATTAACATCTGCCATGCCCAAGTCATTAGGAATCAATTTGAGAAAAAGCATTGCGAATTTTGGGAAGGGATTAGTTGATTTGGAAGAATTGGATGTATTCGAAAAAATAGCTATCGCCTGGGTAACCCAAAAACGTATACAAATCACTTACCAATCATTAAACCAAGACCAGGATAAAGAATGGTTGGTTAATCCATATTTTATTGAAATGACCGGCGTTGGTTATTCTACTTACCTTATTGGGTACGGGGAAAGCGCCGGCCGGAACGGTATCACGACCTTCAAGCTGAATCGGATTAATGAAGTTAATATTTTGGACGAAGACTTCGATATTCCCGAAGATTTTAATATTGAAAAACTACTCGGTTCCAGTTGGGGTGTCATTTGGGGAGAAGAGAATACAGTAAAGCTAAAATTCTCTAAAAATGTAACACGGCGAGTAAGGGAGACCATCTGGCATCAGTCTCAGCAGATACAAGATCTACCTGGTGGAGGTTGTATTCTGACTTTAAAAGTAGGAAGTACGTTAGAAATGACACCATGGATTAGAGGATGGGGACCGGATGTGGAGGTGTTAGAACCGGCGGAACTCCGTGAACAGTTTAAAAATTGGGCCAAAGAACTGGGCAAGATATATAACAAGTCTCTACTAAAAGGTGATCTTAATGGCGACAAATGAAGAATACTATGCGCACAGTTTACCCGGGAGACCTACTGCCGAATGGCAGACTCTTGAGGAGCATTTGAAAGGAACAGCAACGCGAGCTTCTGACATGGCCGCTGAATTCAATTGCAGAGATTGGGGTAATCTTATAGGCTTATGGCACGATTTAGGTAAATATTCTCCGGATTTCCAAAGTTATATTAAAACCGCGAATGATGATGATGCCCATGTTGAAGGAACAAAAATCGGGCGAGTAGACCATTCTACAGCTGGAGCTGTTTATGCGATCGAAAAGCTCGGTATTGTAGGACGAATTCTTGCATATCAAATCGCGGGGCATCATGCGGGGTTACCCGATTTTGAGGCTGATAACACAGGGAATGCTTCTCTCTCTCAGCGCTTGCAACATTATGGGTTGGTAGAAATATATTTGAAAGGAAATATTCCATCTGAAATTCTAAACCAGTCAATGCCCATCGAGAAACCGCCGTCAGGAGCAGACCCAGCATTTTGGGTTCGTCTCTTGTTTTCCTGTCTGGTAGACGCGGATTTTCTGGATACGGAAGCATTTTACAATCCTACACAAGCAATGAATAGAGCAAAATATTCGGAGATACCTCAACTGTTAAAAGTATTTGACGAATACATGCAAGCAAAGCAGTTGCAATCTTCACCAACAGAAGTAAACCGTATACGTTCACAAGTGTTGAAGCAATGTATAACAAAGGCAAAAGACCAACCTGGCATTTATACTCTGACTGTGCCCACAGGAGGAGGTAAAACTCTTTCATCAATGGCTTTCGCACTTAATCATGCCATTAAGCATAAAAAACGTCGCATAATTTACGTTATTCCTTATACGAGCATTATTGAGCAAACTGCTGAACAGTTCCGGACCATTTTTGGCGACGCAATTATTGAACACCAGAGTAATCTGGACACATCAGACGAAAAGACGGACACCGCCAAGAGTCGACTTGCTTGTGAAAACTGGGATGCACCTGTTATTGTCACTACTTCAGTCCAATTCTTTGAATCACTTTTTGCCAGTCGTACAAGCCGTTGCCGAAAATTACACAACATCGTTAATAGCATTGTAGTGCTTGATGAAGTCCAACTTTTACCTCCAGAGTTTCTTAACCCAATTTTAAATGCAATTCAAGAATTACAAAAAAACTATGGGGTGACCTTTCTATTAAGTACAGCGACTCAACCGGCATTGGTGCCACAAAAGTCTCTTGATTTTAATTTTAAGGGACTCATCGGAATGAAAGAGATAATTGATAATCCTGCTGAATTGCATAATCAACTTAAAAGAGTCGAAATCACAATACCTAAAAATTTGAATGAACCTGCAAGTTGGGATGAACTTGTGCCTAAATTAACAAATTATAAATCTGTTTTATGCATTGTCAATCGTCGGGATGATTGTCGGACTTTATGGCAAAAAATGCCGGCAGGGACTTTTCATCTTTCGGCATTAATGTGCGGGGCGCACCGTTCGGCAACGATAGGCATAATCAAAGAAAATCTGCGTGCTGGATTACCGACGCGAGTGATCAGTACACAATTGGTTGAAGCAGGAGTAGATTTTGACTTCCCTGTGGTTTACAGGGCACTTGCTGGGTTGGATTCAATTGCTCAGGCGGCTGGACGTTGTAATCGCGAAGGCTTACTTGATCACCAAGGTCAAGTAGTCGTTTTTACACCACCAACACTAGTTCCGGCTGGACATTTACGTCAGGCGGCACAAATTGGACAACAACTGCTGTCTGAAGAATGTGCTGATATTCTGGCTCTTGAGCGTTTTGAGAAATTTTTCAGAACGTTTTACTGGGTTCAAGGACCACGATTAGATAAATATGATATTGGAGTTGACTTGCGTATGGAGAGTGACTTCCGCTGCAGTTTCCGTTCAGCATCAATTAAATTCAACTTGATTGATGACTCCAAGCAAGCACCCGTTGTTGTGGCTTATCAAAAAGGAAAAGAACTGATCGAGCTACTTAAAAATAATCCGCCCGACCGCCATTATTTAAGAAAACTACAAAGGTACGTTGTGAACATCCCCCGATATCAGCATTCTAAATTGTTAGCAGAAGGCGCGATCAAAGAAGTCCACCCCGGCATTTTTATTCAAATACAGGCATCAATGTATGATGAAAATCTGGGTTATTGCATTGACAAATTTGGTAAGTATGAACCGGATGAATTAATAAACTAAAAATAAAAGGAGAAAAAATGAATGAAGCCATAACAAGAAGCCCAACTTTGAGGCTGCGGGTTTGGGGCGATAATGCATGCTTCACCAGACCGGAAATGAAGGTGGAACGCGTGTCCTACGACGTGATGACACCTTCTGCTGCCCGTGGCATTCTCGAAGCAATCCACTGGAAACCAGCGATACGGTGGGTAATAGAGCAAATAGACGTACTTAATCCTATTAAATGGGAATCAGTACGCCGCAACGAGGTTGGTAGTGTCATGTCACCCAGAACAAGGGGTATCTACATCGAAGACCAACGCCAGCAGCGGGCTGGGCTCTTTTTACGTAACGTAAACTATGTAATTCATGCTCATTTCGAAATGACTAACAAAACCGGGAACGAAGACACCATGGCGAAACATCTGGATATCTTTGTGAGACGGGCTGAAAAAGGTAAGTGCTTTCATCGTCCCTATTTGGGGTGCCGGGAATTCGCTGCTCACTTCACGTTGATTGAAAAAAATGAACCTACCCCTGAACCGGTAGAAAAATTAGCTGAACTGGGGTTTAAATCCCAGCGTGAACTTGGCTATATATTATTGGATGTTGATCATGATAACAGCGCAGACAATGGACAAGAGCATTTTTGCAGCGACAAATGTCGGTCCCAATTTTTTAAAGCTGTTCTTAAAAATGCACAGTTAATAGTTCCGTCGTTGAACAGTATGGCGGTGCGGTCATGATATTACAAGCTTTAGTAGAATACTATCAGCGATTGGTAAGAGAAGATAGTACCGGCATTGCTGGTGAGGGTTTCGAGCAAAAAGAAATCCCGTTTTTAATTGTTCTTGATCAACGCGGGCAATTTATATCATTGCAGGACACCAGGGAAGGTGAAGGGAAAAAGAAGCGGGGTCGGATTTTTACGGTGCCTAAAAGTGTTAAAAGGGCTAGCAACTCAGTTGCTAATTTGCTTTGGGACAATCCAAGCTACGTTTTAGGTTATCCGGAAGAAACTTCAAAAAAACGACATGAATTGTTTAAAGCTGCCATCATAAACAGGTTCCCACCCATAAGACAAGATGAAGGAATCACCGCCGTGCTCAACTTCCTTCAGAATAACAATTTTCAGCCGATTTATTCTCATCCTTATTGGGCTGAAATCTCGGAAAGAGGATTGAATCTTGCCTTCAAATTAAATACTGACAATGGACTGGTTTGTCAACGGTCAATAGTTATTGATGCCATTATCCGATCTTCTCAAATACGTGCAAACGAACAACCTTGTTTAATCACAGGGGAACCAGATACGCCTGCAATCCTGCATACAGCCATTAAGGGAGTGCGCAACGCGAACCCAACTGGAGCGAACATTGTTTCATTTCAAAAAAACAGTGGTTTCGACTCCTATGGTAAAGAACAGGGAGCTAATGCTCCCATCGGTAAAAAAGCCGAATTCGCATATACTACTGCATTAAATCACTTGCTTCTGCGTGATTCCACCCAAAAATTCCAGATCGGAGACGCGACTACTGTTTTCTGGGCAGAAAAGAAAAATCAAATGGAAAATGTATTCCAGGACCTTTTTGGTTATCAGCCTGCCAATCAAGAAAATGAACAGGATTATCGTCAATTGCTGGCTTTGTTCCGTTCTCCAGAAACGGGAGTAGAACAGGCAAATCTAGATCCATCAACGAAGTTTTACGTCTTAGGCCTTTCTCCCAATGCGGCTCGTATAGCCGTCCGTTTCTGGTACGCAGGAACTGTTGGTAGTGTAGCGGACAACATTTATAAGCATTTTGAAGACTTAAACATGGTAAAAAGTAAAAATGAATGGAGACGTGTTGACCTGCGTAGTCTTCTCAAGTCAACAGCTTTGCGTGAAAAGGATGAAAATATTAATCCTAATCTGGCTGGCAACACAATGAAATCTATTCTCACCGGAACACCTTACCCCCAAACTTTGCTCTCTTCAACGATCCGGCGCTGCCGAGCTGAAAGAGACATAAACTACAGTCGCGCAGCACTTATCAAGGCAATTTTCGTCAGGGACACAAGATACCATAATAAAAATGCACAGGAGGTTAGCATGTCACTAGATATTACAAATACAAACCCCGGCTACTTGCTCGGTCGGCTCTTTGCTGTATTGGAAAAAACACAAGAAAGAGCTAACCCCGGTCTTAACGCCACTATCCGTGACCGTTTTTACGGCGCGGCATCCAGTACACCGATAACAGCTTTTCCCTATTTAATGAAACTGAAGAACTTCCATCTTGCCAAATTGGAAAACAAAGGAGAAGTAATCAATATCGAAAAACAAATCGGAGAAATATTCTCCAAACTGGGAGCAGCATCGGCCTTCCCTACACATATGAGTCTGCAAGACCAGGGGCGGTTTGCTGTGGGTTATTACCATCAGCGTCAGGATTTTTTTACTAAGAAAGAAAATTTAAATAATAAGGAAGGAAAAGAATAATGAGTAATGTAATTAAGAACAGATATGATTTTGCATTGTTATTTGATGTAAAAGACGGTAATCCCAATGGAGACCCGGATGCAGGCAACATGCCTCGAATGGACCCAGAAACCGGTAATGGACTGGTGACGGACGTTTGTTTGAAACGAAAAGTACGTAACTATGTGCAGTTAATACAGGGAAAGGCAGAAGGCTACGATATTTTTATCAAAGAAAAAGCAGTGTTGAACAATTTAATTGGCCGAGCTTATCACATTCTGGGTGTTGACCTTACTCAATCGCCGGTTGACAAAAAAGATGGGAAGGACAGAAAAACTAAAGGCGAAGCTCAGGGGAGCGAGGTCGAGACTGGTCGTATTCAGATGTGTAAAACCTATTACGATGTTCGGACTTTTGGAGCAGTAATGAGTACTGGGCCGAACGCTGGACAAGTTCGTGGACCAGTCCAATTAACCTTTGCCCGCAGTATTAGCCAGGTTGTACCGATGGAACATAGCATCACACGCATGGCAGTTGCTACCGAGGCAGAAGCAGAAAAACAGCAGGGAGATAACCGTACAATGGGTCGGAAATTCACGATCCCATATGGATTATATCTTTCTCATGGTTTTGTTTCACCATCATTCGCGGAACAAACGGGTTTCTCTGATGAGGACCTCAATTTATTCTGGAAAGCGTTAAATAATATGTTTGATGTTGATCGCTCCGCGGCTCGAGGGGAGATGTCTAAAAGAAAATTAATTGTTTTCAAACACGATTCTAAACTGGGCGATGCACCGGCTCATGCTCTTTTTGATATGGTCAAAGTTACGACAGACGCGAACCCTGTCAGAAATTATTCCGATTATAAGATTACCATACCTACCCGCGATCAAATGCCAAAGGGAGTCACCGTTATAGACATGTAAAGGGAACAGATGTATACCGAAGATGACTTGTTGCCGATATCCGGTCTTCAGCACCTCGCTTTCTGTGAACGTCAGGTAGCTTTGATTCACATTGAAGGATTGTGGGAAGAGAACGTTTACACGGCGGAAGGGAAAATTCTTCATGAGCACGCTCATGAAGAGGGGCGTGAAGCTATGGGTGATTTACGCATTGCCCGAGCACTTCGTTTGCGTTCTCTGCGGCTTGGATTAGTTGGTTTGGCCGATGTAGTTGAGTTCCACTGCGCGGATAATTCAGTGGGAAAGTCTAGCGTAGAACTCCCCGGCGTACATGGCTATTGGCAGCCCCTTATCGTTGAATATAAACGTGGTTTGCCGAAGCTGGACCGCACTGACGAAGTCCAACTTTGTGCTCAGGCAATGTGTTTGGAGGAGATGCTTGATGTCGAGATTTCTTCCTCAGTGTTCTTTTACAGTAAACCCCGCCGGCGGGATGTCGTAAATCTGGGCAGTTCGTTAAGAGAAGAGACCGAAAAGGTAGCCAATCGTTTGCATGAACTGATTGAATCTGGCAAAACAACTGTCGTTTCGTACAACGCAAAGTGTGAGCGGTGTTCACTTATAGACGTCTGTTTACCCAAGATGCCGCGTGGACGTGGTAGTGTAGAAAACTACCTGCGTAATGTTTTGTCTGAAAACGAGGGTAAATGAAGCATTTATTAAATACGCTATACATTACTACTCAAGGATCTTACCTCGCTCGTGAAGGTGAAACTGTATTAGTGCGTGTCGAGCAGGAAACTAAACTGCAATTGCCCATCCACACTATTGGCTCAATTATTTGTTTCGGGCAGGTTTCTTGCAGTCCTTTTTTGCTTGGTTTATGTGCCGAGCGTCATGTCAGCGTATCTTTCCTCAGTGTTAACGGCAGATTTATGGCTCGTATGGAAGGCCCTGTATCCGGGAACGTGCTTCTTCGGCGTGAGCAATACCGCCGGGCCGATAATCTTGAAAACTCTGCCGTAATCGCACGTGCCGTAGTTATCGCCAAAATAGCTAACTGCCGTGCAGTTTTGCTTAGAGCAGTACGTTCTTACCCCGAAGGTGAAGGCGTTAGCGAACTGAAAACAACAGCTGATTATTTGAATACGCAATTACAATCACTGAAGGAACCTTTGACTTTGGACTCTATTCGCGGCATTGAGGGGAATGCTGCGCAAAATTATTTTAGTGTCTTTAAATATCTAGTGATAGAACAGAAGGAAGCGTTCTCGTTCAACCGTCGGAGCCGCCGTCCTCCTCTGGATAACATGAACGCCATTTTATCGTTCCTTTACACTGTTCTTGCTCATGATGTTGCTTCCGCGCTTGAGTGCTCCGGCATTGACCCCGCGGTTGGTTTTCTTCATCGGGATAGGGCGGGTAGACCGGGCTTGGCGCTGGACATCATGGAGGAGTTTCGCCCTTACATTGTCGATAGACTTGCCCTAACTTTGATCAACCTGAAACAAATTCAGGCCAGCGGGTTTCAACAAACAGAATCCGGAGCCATTTCCATGGATGATTCTACCCGCAAGACGGTTCTTATCGAATATCAGAAACGGAAACAGGAAGAAATTAAACACCCCTATCTAGGAGAAGATGTTGCGATCGGTCTGCTGCCTCACATACAGGCGATGCTTCTTTCCAGATATCTGCGTGGAGAACTGGATAATTATCCGCCCTTTATTTCAAGGTAAGCCTTATAGCACCTTAATAATAAAATAGGGATGGTCATTTTGATTTTGGTGATATTTTCATCAAATTGGAGAACAAAATGTTGGTATTGATAACTTACGACGTGGCAACAGAAAGCGAAGGCGGACACAAAAGACTAAGGCAAGTGGCCGGTGTATGTAAAGATTACGGGCAACGGGTCCAGAAATCCGTCTTCGAATGTCTGGTTGACCCCACTAAGTGGACGATTGTTCGAGAACGTCTGATCGAAAAGATCGATATAAAGCAAGACAGTTTGAGGTTCTATTTTCTGGGGAGTAATTGGCAAGGGAGAATTGAACAAGTGGGAACCGGTCAGACATATAACCCGGAAGGTCCCATAATAGTATAATTTTCGCCAACCCTTAGCGCAGGTAAGGTCAGGCGTGAGGTCGGCGAGCTTCAGCAACTATTAACCTGACTTGGCGATGAGCGTGAATATCCAATTTGTTTTTTGTTGATTAATTTGTTTTTACGTTCAAAATACTGTCGCCCCCCATGCGGGGGCGTGGATTGAAACAAGGTACTTTAAATCAGGATTCAGGACTCACCAATGTCGCCCCCCATGCGGGGGCGTGGATTGAAACATCAGATGATAGAGCATCCGCTGTGGCGAATACATGTCGCCCCCCATGCGGGGGCGTGGATTGAAACACACATCCCCTCAATAATGTCATCAATGTAACGATGTCGCCCCCCATGCGGGGGCGTGGATTGAAACTTTTCTATGTAGCTGATAAATTCACACATTTTTAGTCGCCCCCCATGCGGGGGCGTGGATTGAAACATCGGTTTATATGCCAGTATGCCGGTTTACGCCAGGTCGCCCCCCATGCGGGGGCGTGGATTGAAACACCGGATTATATCCCGATTTCCGGACCCGGGCAAGGTCGCCCCCCATGCGGGGGCGTGGATTGAAACTAAGAATCTGGCTGCGCAAAGAACAAGAAATATTATCGTCGCCCCCCATGCGGGGGCGTGGATTGAAACGCCGGTAAATCTGCGACATCCTTGACAGCAGTACCGGTCGCCCCCCATGCGGGGGCGTGGATTGAAACTTCGAAGTTAGCACCGAAGAGGCGACGCTATGATGTCGCCCCCCATGCGGGGGCGTGGATTGAAACTTTATTCCCAGCATTTTCGCCTGGGCTGCGACTGGTCGCCCCCCATGCGGGGGCGTGGATTGAAACGGAGAAGGAGCCGATGTATAATTGATAGTTAATGGTCGCCCCCCATGCGGGGGCGTGGATTGAAACTATTTCGATAGGTTTAAGTATTGCCGTGTGTTTGGTCGCCCCCCATGCGGGGGCGTGGATTGAAACCGTATTCGAGCACTTATCTCATTCAAATTTGTAGGTCGCCCCCCATGCGGGGGCGTGGATTGAAACATTTGGCGTAAAGTGTTTTGCCCCTTGGAACACTTCTCAAAGTAACAGATTTACATTGCCATTTACGGCTCGTCCATTTATGGATTCGAGAAGTGTATTGGATAGTTGTCTTAC
>Ga0182027_10010101_pt1 | contig 13473 bp, 7 predicted proteins | sample 712E1DmetaG_FD_121300 | JGI IMG/M metagenome (GOLD analysis project Ga0182027, IMG submission 121300) | Permafrost microbial communities from Stordalen Mire, Sweden - 712E1D metaG (Illumina Assembly) | ecosystem: Environmental > Terrestrial > Soil > Wetlands > Permafrost | place: Sweden...
CTGTGGAGCATCTCAAGGGAATTCTGGATATCATCTTTATAGGCATCCGCGAAGTTCGCGGTGAATGAATAATAATATTCCAGGTTGTCAGTGTAGATCTTTCCCATCATTTCGACCAGCTTATTTGCCTTTTGAATATCCCCTGCTTTATAATAGAGGTTGGCAAAGATGGCATCATCCATATCCAGTGAAAATTTCTGACAGGGGAAATACTTGAAGAAAAGATCCATCAGGTCCACTGCTTTCTTTTTCTCCCCGAGGTATATCAGCGACTGTGCAACGCGCAGGATGTTGGTTTTTGGCCGGTATGAGTTGTTCCGGGTTTCAGGATCGATATACACATGAGGATCATTCACATTTCCCCAAACCGATTTGTGCATCAGGATGTCATATGAATTTAAGGCATCAACGCCACCCAACCCCGGATAGAAATCTTCCGGGTTGGCCTTTACCGGCATAAATTTGTATACCCAGCCTTCGACCATACAGAAGGTATCGACATTAAAATAATCTTTGACGCTGGAGGGTGCTGAAAAGCAGATCGGACGCTGCCATTTGCTGGTGGCAATAATATCCAGCATCATGATATCATTCTTTGTCAGGTAATTCTTTTTAATCGTCCAGCAGATCGAATCCACCATCTTATCTTTGTAATAAGGAGGTACAATCCCATATTTCAGACAGGCTTCCTTATCAACAGTAAGTTTAATATTCTTGGTGGGGAAAACCTTGACTTTCTGGCCGCCCTGGGTAGTCATATAGGTGCGGGGATCATCACTTTTAATAAACCCGATAAAGTCGGATAGCTCGATATTACCTTTGATCCCGAAATCATAATAGGCAATTTCATCATTGGAACCCGGCTGGTATTGTTCCCGTGATATGGAGAACGGCAGCGGGTCGGAATCATATGCCTTATTGAACATCTGGTCAATATACCAGGAACCGGAAGCCAGTTCGAGGTTCACGATCCTAACATCCGTGCGTTTCCCTTCCACCTCCTGGCTGTACCAGAGCGGAAAGGTGTCGTTATCGCCATTGGTAAAGAGGATTGCGTTTTTATCACAGGAATTGGTGTAATCGAAGGCAAAGTCGCGGGTTGCAAATTTTCCTGAGCGGTCATGATCATCCCAGTTCTGCTGTGCCATGATGCCCGGCACCAGCAGGGTTGCAAGAACAGCCACAACACCGATGGCAAGGGGTTCTTTTAATTTCAGTTTTTTCTTCGCCTCTTCGATGAGGAGTAAAACCCCCATCCCGATCCAGATGGAAAATGCATAACAGGATCCGGCATAGGAATAATCACGTTCCCTGGGTTCATAGGGTTGCTGGTTAAGATAAGTGATGATAGCCAGGCCGGTCATCAGGAACAGGAAACCCACAACAAAGCCTCTCCTGTAATCGTTTTTAAACTGGAAATAAATCCCGATCAGACCGAGAATAAAAGGAAGCATGTAATATTTATTGGTAGCCCTGTTCTGAAGATCTTCAGGAATTCCCGACATGGCATGCCCATACCACATCTTATCAATAAACGGGATCCCGGTGATCCAGTTGCCATTCTTAATATCATTGGGCCCCATTCCCTGAACGTCATTCTGCCTTCCGGAGAAATTCCACATCAGGTACCGGAAATACATCCATCTTACCTGGTAAGAGAAGAAAAACCTCAGGTTTTCGAGGAAAGTAGGTTTGTAGATGGTCTGCGGAGTACCATCCGGGCCGGTAACCGAAACAGGCACCCCGGGACCTCCATATTCCTTGTAAAATTCAGGAGCGCCTTTCCGGCTTGTGCTCCACATCCTCGGGAAAAGAGTGGTGAACCTGGGATCATAAACATAAATGGTACCTTTCCGTTCATCAATAACGATGTATTTTCCGCTTTTGTCATCTCTTTTATATATCGGCGACCCATCCTCTGCATCGACGATCGGGGCAGAATAATAGGCACCATAAAGGAAGGGCCAGGTTCCGTATTGCTCGCGGTTGAGAAATGAAACCAGGCTGATGGCATCCTTCGGGGCATCCTCGTTGATGGGCGTACCTGCATTTGACCGTATCACAAGCCCGATAAAAGTTGAATAGCCGATCAGGATAAATACGAGCGAGAGAAGAACCGTATTCAGAACAGGCTTGCCCTTCCTGCGCGTATAAATAAGTCCCCATGTGATCAGTCCGAAAAGTAAAAGGAAATAGATGATCGTTCCCGAATTGAAAGGCATACCAAAGGAGTTGACGAAAAACAACTCAAAGGTCCCGGCCAGTTTGGGGATCCAGGGGATCAGGAAATACATGATAAAAGCCGTGATCACAAAGGATATCAGCAATGCGAGAAAAATTCCCCATCGGGTGGTTTTAAATTTCCGGAAATAAAACACCAGCGTAAGGGCAGGAATGGTCAGTAAGTTCAGCAGGTGAACCCCGATCGAAAGCCCGATCATGAAGGCAATGAAGATCAGCCATCGGTAGTTGTGTTTTTCATCGGCTGATTCATCCCATTTCAGCATGGCCCAGAAAACAATAGCAGTACACAGGTATGACATCCCGAAAACGTTGGCTTCCACCGCCGAAAACCAGAAGGAATCCGAAAAGGTAAATGCCATAGAACCTACAAATCCCGCAGTAAAAATGGTCCACATGTTTGCTTTGGTCATTCCTTCGTTCTTTACAATGATCTTTTTGGCAAGCATGGTGATGGTCCAGAAAAGGAAGAGAATCGTGAAACTGCTGGAGAGACTCAGCATGGAGTTGATCAGCAGCGCTACTTTAGCGGTATTTCCAAAGGCAAACAAGGCAAAAATGCGTCCGATCAGCTGGAAAGTCGGCGCTCCCGGCGGATGCCCGATCTGGAGTTTATAGGCTGTAGCAATATGCTCGCCCGGATCCCACCAGCTTACGGTAGGCTCGATGGTCAGAAAGTAAACGGTGGTGGCAATGGCAAAGACAAGCCAACCCATGATGTTGTTTAATTTTTTGTACTGATTCATGTATGAATATTTATACTGAGATTTTTACGAAACTTCGCAAAATTAAATTTTCTTTTTCAACAGAAGGTACATTTTTGTGATTTTATTTGAGATCCCGTTAAATGGAATGCGGGAATTCAGAATGCAGGAATGCAGGAATGCAAAATCAATTCTCAATCCTTAATTTTAATCCAATACAGAATACCATATATTTAATTCGGAATCCTGAATTCCCGTATTATCTATCCTGAATCCGTTCCGGATATAAATTTTATTCCACCTCAAGAATCAGGCCTTTCAGATATTCCCCTTCGGGATGGTAGATGCTGACGGGGTGATCAGGCCCCTGGGAAAGATGGTGAAGGATGCGGATCTTCCGGCCGGTTTCGAGGGCAGCCGACTGGATCGCGGAGCGAAACATTTCACGGCTGATGGCCTGTGAACAGGAAAAGGTCATCAGGATGCCTCCCGGATTCATCTTTCTTATTGCTTCGGAATTGATATGGATATATGCCTGTAGCGCATTGTGCGTGATGTTGTGGTGCTTTGCAAATGCAGGCGGATCCAGGATGATCATATCGAATGTACCGGTTGTCTGCACAAGAAACCGCTTTACATCGGCAACCGAAGATTCATACAGTTCGCTGCCGATCTGGTTCAAAGCCAGGTTCTCTTTCGTCCACTCAATGGCTTGTCTGGAACTGTCGACAGAATGTACCCGCGTGGCACCACCTTTCAGGGCATAAACAGAAAATGCCCCGGAATAACTGAAAGCATTCAGCACTTTTCTATCTTTCGCATAAAACTGGGCGAACATACGGTTACTCCGCTGATCAAGAAAAAATCCCGTTTTCTGTCCTTTTTCCCAGTCAACCGAAAAGGTATGCCCTGTTTCAGTAATCAGCCCTTTCTGAGCAAGGCCGAATAGGTATCCATCCTGGATCCGGTTACTTCTTCCATGGCTATTCCCCTCTTTTGCCGGAGGAATGGAAAGCAAGGTTGTTTCAGCACTCTTATCATAAACCGCTTTCAACATTTCACCATAAATTTCTTTCAGGATATTGACCAGGTCAATTTTGATCAGGTGCATCCCCAGGCTATGGGTTTGAATAACGGCTACCCCGTTATACCAATCAATAATGAGACCCGGAAGATCATCACCCTCCGTAAATACGAGCCGGTATGCGGTTGTTGAAGAGGAGGAAGTCAGTCCAAGAGCAGTTCTTAAACGGTAAGCTTTGACAATCTTCTCCTTCCAGAAGGAATAATCGATTTCCTGTTGCTGAAATGTAAACAACTTAACTGCAATGGATCCATCCTGGAAATGTCCGGTAGCAAGATAATCATGGGAAATGGAATAGATTTCCACAATATCTCCGGGAACGCAGGAACCGATCGTTCTTTCTATGGCTCCTGAAAAAAGCCATGGATGAAAACGCTTCAGGGAGGCTTCCTTGTCTTTCTTTAGTATAACTCTTGGGTATCTTGTCATTTTAATTCAATCTGAACAATCCTTATCAATTCATCATCAGGAAACGAAATTCATATGATTTCCGTATGGTAAAGTAAAAGATTTTTCTGGTTTGATGAACAAAACCCTGATTTTCTTCGTACTTTTGCCGCTTATTAAAACTAAATTAAAATTTGCACAAGATGAAAAAGTATTTGATTCTCTTATTAATCCCTGTCCTCTTTGCTTGCGGCAGGGCTGCCAAAAAAGAAGCAGAAGCGATGAAGGCAAAAAACGATAGCCTTATGGCTCAGACCATGCAGAAGGATGAGGCCATCAATGAATTCATTGCTACGGTAAACGATATCCAGGGAACGCTGGATACGATAAAGATGAAGGAAAACATCATTAACCTCAGCACCAATAAAAATGGTGAATTGAAACTCTCCGCCAAAGACCAGATCAAAAGCGACATTACATCTATTTACATGCTGATGGAAAAAAACAAGAAGGAACTCTCTGACCTTACCCGCAAACTGAAGACCAGCAACATGAAGGTAACGGAACTCCAGAAACTTGTTGACCGCCTGCAGAAAGACATCGCCGACAGGAATGTTGAGATCGAAGCCCTACGTGATAAACTTGCCAAACTGAATATCATCATTGAAACGGCCAACCTGCGTCTTGATACACTTTCCAATGTGGTAAAGGCACAATCGGGCAGACTCAATGAACAGAAACAGACACTTGCACAGCAGGAAGCTGCTTTGAATACAGCCTATTATATTGTTGGCAAAGAAAAAGATCTGAAAAAAGAAGGAATCATTGGTAAAGGTGGCAAGCTGTTATCCGATTTCAACAAGGCTCTTTTCACTAAAGTGGATATCCGGAAACTGACAGAGGTTTCCATCCTCAGCAAAAAAGCAAAAGTCATCTCCAATCATCCCACTTCTTCCTATAAGCTGGTGGGTGATAAAAAGATCATACAATCTCTTCAGATAAGCGATTACACGGCTTTCTGGAGCAATGTAAGATACCTTGTGATCGTGGTGAACTAATTCATCCGACACAAACAGAAAAAGAGGCCATCCATCAGGGTTGCCTCTTTTTTTTATCTCTTAAGATCTTCTTTTTTCGGGTATTACAGGGTGGGCTTCAATGCTTTTTTGATTCTTTGTTAAGATCATCGATTCTTAACAGGTTTCCCTGTTCATCATAATATTTCCAGACACCGACAGGCCGGTCATCCTGGTAATAACCCTCGATAAAGATCTTTCCATTTTTAGAATACAGGATCCGTTTCCCATCACTTTTCCCGTTCTTAAAGAAACCCTCACTCCATATATTCCCGTTTTCATAATAATAGATCCATTTCCCATCCCGTTTTTTATCCTTGTACTCTCCTTTCATCTGGATCTTATTATGCGGATACCAGGTAGTCTCCCGGATCAGTTCACGTGAGGCATCTTTTCCTTTATAAACACATTCCCTTTTCGGGGATCCATCCGGGTAAGTCTCTTCCATAACCCTGGTTTCGTGAATACAGGAAGTGAAACCGAAGATCACCAGCAGGGAAATCAAATATTGTTTTTTCATAATCTCTGAAACGATAGACTTTTCCTTATTTGTATTTTGTGATTTTGATTCAGGAATTGAATTCCAGCCGTTTTCCACGGTATCGTTCATCAAAATGCCCGTTTCTGTAAACAAGATTCCCATTGACAAAAGTATGGCTGATGCTGGATGAAAATTTCGTTCCTTCGAAGGGCGACCAGCCGCATTTGTACAGGATATTTTTTTTCGAAACCGTCCAGGGAGCGTCAGGATCCACCAGTACCAGGTCGGCAAAGTATCCTTTCCGGATAAATCCGCGATCCCTGATATGGTATAAGACAGCCGGGGCATGGCACATCTTTTCAACAATCTTTTCGACAGTGATCTTTTTCGAGTGAAAAAATTCCATCATGATCACCAGCGAATGCTGGATCAACGGGCCACCCGAAGGACAGCTCAGGTAAGGATGCGACTTTTCTTCTTCCAGGTGAGGTGCATGGTCGGTGGCGATGATATCGATCTTATCTTCCAGCAGCCCTTTGAAAAGTCCTTCCTTGTCCTGTTCAGTTTTGATGGCCGGGTTCCATTTAATCCGGGAGCCGAGCCGGGCATAATCGCGGTCGTCGAACCAAAGGTGATGCACACACACTTCGGCGGTGATCCGTTTCTTTTCCAAAGGGATATCATTCCGCAAAAGTTCCAGCTCTTTTGCAGTGGAAAGATGAAGTACATGCAGGCGCGTATTGTGTTTCAAGGCAAGTTCCACCGCTTTTTTCGTGGAGACAAAACAGGCTTCTTCGCTCCGGATCAGGGGATGTGCCTCTACCGGGATCTGTTCCCCGTATCTTTCCCTGAAGGCAGCCAGATTCTTCCTGATGATGTTTTCGTCCTCGCTGTGGATGGCGACGATCATCGCGGAATTTGCAAAGATCTTCTCCAATGCAATGGGATTATCCACCAGCATATTTCCCGTTGAAGCACCCATAAAAACTTTCACGCCACAGATCTTTGCAGGATCAGCTTTTTCGATTTCCTCCAGGTTCTCATTGGTGGCGCCAAGAAAAAAAGAATAATTGGCAAGGGATTTCTGTGAAGCAAGCTTGAATTTTTCTTCCAGGATCCCGAGGGTGGTGGCCCTGGGATCGGTGTTGGGCATATCCATGAAAGAAGTGACGCCACCGGCTATTGCTGCCCTGGATTCAGTGTAAAGGTCGCCTTTGTAGGTAAGCCCCGGATCACGGAAATGCACCTGGTCGTCAATCACACCCGGAAGAAGGAATTTCCCGCGCCCATCGATCAGTTCAATATTTTCGAGCTCTTCCAGGATGGGGCTTGTTGAACCTGCAGGAATAATTTCTTCGATCCGGTCGCCCCTGATCAGGATGCTGCCTTCGAAGACCCGGCCTTCATTAACGATGTTAGCTCCTGTGATAAGGATCTGTTCCATGGAAAAAATTCACGACAAATAAACCGTGTGCAAAGATAAGAGGAAAGTGGAAGTGTTATGCCTGCCGTTTATACTTTATGAAAAGGCTTCTCCAGCGAAGGCTGATCACGCCGAAGATGGCTTCCTTGAAGATTCCTTTGCTCATTTTCGATTCCCCGATGGTACGGTCAGTGAAGATGATGGGGACTTCCACTATGTTATATCCCAGTTTCCAGGCGGTGAATTTCATCTCGATCTGGAAGGCATACCCGGTGAAACGGATCTTATCCAGCCGGATGGCATTCAGCACCTTACGGGTATAGCATAAAAACCCGGCAGTGGTATCCCGGATCTTCATTCCAGTTACAAACCTGACATAGGCAGAGGCATAATACGACATCAGAACCCTTCCCATCGGCCAGTTGACCACATTTACACCCGTGATGTATCGTGAACCGATTGCAACATCTGCTCCCTTGTTTTTTGTAGCATCATACAGCCGGAGGAGGTCATCGGGATTATGCGAAAAATCAGCATCCATCTCGAAAATAAACTCGTATCCGTGATCCAATGCCCACCTGAATCCATGGATGTATGCTGTACCCAGTCCCAGTTTTCCTTTCCGTTCTTCCATGAAAAGCCGTTGGGGAAATTCACCTGTGAGGGAGCGCACGATATCCGCCGTTCCATCGGGTGAATTATCTTCCACGATCAGGATGTTAAATTCTTTTTCAAGGGAAAATACTTTGCGGATGATCCGTTCAATATTGTCCTTTTCCTTATAGGTCGGGATGATGACTAGACTATCAGACACAGTGGTAATTTTTTCTACGAAAATAAATCATTCTATCGGAATAAAAAAACACTGCCTTTCGTATTTTTCACTTTTACCTGATTTCTTTCACGAGGAAAAGATAAACCGGGAAATGGTCGCTATAGCCACCGGTGTAAATACCGCCTGAATAAGTACGGAACGGATAGCCTTCATAAGGTCCTTCTTTTTCAACCAGGAATTTTTTATTGAAGACCCTGGCCTTTAGATACCGGTAACCCTCCGATTTTTTATCCATCAGGGCAGAAGAAACAATAATCTGATCGAAAAGGTTCCAGCTATCCCTGTATGCCAGTGAGCCAATCCCGTCGCGGAAAAGCTGCCACATCGGATCAAACAGATCCCCTTGCGACACATTTTCCGGTTTGGTCTTTATTTTAAGGTGTTTCATCAGGCTCTCATCCACGGGGTCGTCATTCAGATCGCCCATGACGATGATCCTGGCATCGGGTTCATCTTTATAGATCGCCTTTACAGCAGCCAAGCAAAGGTCAGCAGCTGCATCCCTTTTCGGGGCACTCTCTATTTCACCGCCACTCCGGGAAGGCCAGTGATTGACCAGTACATGAACCAGCTCGCCATCGAGAAGGCCATCCACCTGGAGAATATCCCGCGTGCGAAAACTCGTGTCATTAGGCAATCTCAGGGTATGGGTTTTGGTTGATTTCACCTGGAACAGCTTCGGCTGATAGAGTAAGGCTACATCAATGCCTCGTCTGTCGGGAGAATCAAAATGAACGATATCATAACCCATCGATTTCAGCGGAGGCGTATGGGCCAGGTCTTCCACGACTGCCCGGTTTTCCACTTCCGAAACACCAATGAAAACAGGTCCGTTTTTGGTATACTCATCCCCGATCTGGGATATCACTTCGGCCAGGTGGCTCAGTTTTGTATAATACCTTTTTGAATTCCACTGGCTTGCACCTTTGGGAGTGAACTCATCATCATTGGTCCTGGGATCATCAATAGTATCAAAGAGATTTTCGAGGTTATAGAATGCGACACAAAGAACTTTTGCCTGTTTCCCCTGGGCATTGGCGGCGGGTTGCTGAAAAGCCAGCAAAGGAAAAAGAAGGAATAAAGCGTATTTGAAGAGTCTGTTCACGGCGTAGTTTTTAAACGGTCAAAATTACGATCATTTTAATAACGGATGAAAAAAAATGCTTAGGTTTGCAAACTTACTTTTAACTTTATTTATCTAAATTCAATCTATGAAAAGATTTTTCTCTTTGCTGGGATTTTTCCTTTTCTTTTTTTCCTTCGTGAACGCGCAGAACGGTACAATATCGGGGAAGATCGCTGAGAGTGGCACCGGAAAATCGGTTTCAAACGCTTCGGTCAGGATCATTGCTCTGAATATAAGCGCCATCACCAATCAGGAAGGGCTTTTTATAATCAGGAACATCCCCTTTGGCAAATATACTGTAACCATCAGTGCCAGTAATTATGAAACTTATGAAACGAGCATTGATCTGAATTCTCAGTCGGTCAGCCTCCCCAATATTGAATTAAAGAAAAAGACAGGTGAGACTGAAGGCATTTCGGAGATCAGTACGATCGTTCTTGACCAGGAAGATGAAAACAAGGACCAGAACATTTCAGGTTTGTTGCATTCATCGGACGATATTTTTACATCGACCGCCGGTTATATTTTTGGTTCAATGTCATTCCGGCCAAGGGGTTATGATGCCGATAACCGGGGTGTGCTGATCAACGGTACTGATGTCAGCGATCCCGAAAACGGCCGTGTCTCTTTTAACGACTGGGGCGGACTCAACGATGCCATGCGGAACAAACAGGTTTATAATTATACCGAACCGACTCCTTTTGTTTACAGCAACATCGGAGGTCTGACCAACATCGATACCCGCGCTTCAAACTACCGGAAACAGTTAAAATTATCTTATTCACTGACCAACAGGACCTACCGCGACCGTATCATGTTAACCTATTCCACCGGCCTCATGAAAAACGGGTGGGCGGTTACGCTGAGCGGATCACGCCGCTGGTCGCAGGAAGGGTATATCCAGGGAACATTCTACGATGCATGGGGTTACTTCGGATCCATAGAGAAAAGATTCGGGACCAGCCACAGCCTCTCCCTGACTATCTTCGGGGCACCCACCAAAAGAGGAACGCAATCGGCTACGGTCCAGGAGGCATATGATCTCTCAGGAACCAATTATTATAACCCGAACTGGGGTTACCAGAACGGAAAAGTTAGAAATGCCCGGATAAGGCAGAACAATGAACCGGAATTCATCCTGGAACATATCTGGAACATCAATGATAAAACAAAGCTTACCACTTCCGTTAATTATTCTTTCGGCACCAGCAGCTGGAGTTCCCTAAACTGGTATAATGCACCGGACCCGCGACCGGATTACTATCGTTACCTGCCCAGTTACAATCCTGATTATGTGAATCCACTGGATTCTTACACCCAGGAGCTGATCAAAGATCAATGGCAGAATGACGTGAATGTCCGACAGATCAACTGGGATAAGCTGATCCAGATCAACAAGCTGAGCAACTTCGCAGGCGAACAAGCCCGGTATATCGTAGAAAACAATGTCACAAAAACAAGTCAGCTTGCATTCAATACCACGATAAACAAGGAAATGAGTTCCCATGCCACCGTAACCGGGGGATTGAATTTCAAGTTATATAATGGCCATCATTATAAAATCCTCGACGACCTCCTGGGAGGAAATTACTGGGTGAACATCGACCAGTTCAATGAACAGGATTTTCCCGGTGATTCAGCCAGTGCACAACTTGACCTGAATAATCCCAACAAGGTTATCCACCAGGGTGACAAATTCGGTTACGATTACGTTGCCCATATGAACAATCTCAATCTCTGGGGACAGGGAGCGTTCACCTATAATAAGATTGACTTCTTTGTTGCGGCATCGCTTACAGGAACCGAATTCTGGCGTACCGGGAACTACCGGAACGGCCGTTATCCGGATAATTCCTATGGAGATTCAAAAAAATATTCTTTCCTGAACTATGGAATAAAGGGTGGCATCACTTATAAGGTTACCGGACGCCATTACCTGCAGGCAACAGGCTTTTACCAGACACGTGCACCTTATTTCTCCAACACTTTCGTTTCACCGAAAACCCGTGATAATATTGTTCCGAACCTGTCAAGCGAAACCATGTACGGAGGTGATGCCAGTTATATCATGCGTTACCCCTGGCTGAATGTCCGTTTGACTTATTATTACACCTGTTTCTTCAATGGTGCATCGGTCATCAGTTATTATGATGATAACTTACACAACTATGTCAACAATGTGATGACAGGGATCAACAGGACGCACCAGGGAGTGGAATTCGGTGCAGAGATCAAGGCAACCAAGAGCCTTTCCTTTTTTGCCGTTGCTGCAGTCGGAAAATACATCTATACTTCCCGTCCGCAAACAACCATTTCCTACGACAATGGAATTCTGCCGGATACTACAACCACAACTTATCTCAAGAACTTTTATGTTCCAAGTACTCCTCAAACCGCATTGTCAGGCGGGTTGAAATTCAATTATAAATTCTGGTTCCTGGATGTCAATGCCAATTATTATGATAATAACTGGCTCAGTTTTACGCCTGAAAGAAGAACTGTAACGGCTATATCCGGTCTGGGACCCGGCGATCCGCTGATCGAGGATATCACGCAGGAGCAAAAGATGAAAAGCGGGTTTACGCTGGATGCATCCATCGGAAAATCAATACGGATCAATTACAAGTATTTCATTAATATTAACCTGAGTGTCACCAATATTCTCAATAACACCAATATCCAGAGCTGGGGATATGAGCAGAACCGCTTTGATTTCACAAATAAAGATCTGAGCCTGTTTCCGCCAAAATATCTGTATTATTATGGCAGGACATATTTCCTGAACATCAGTATCCGGATCTGATTCCGATATCTTATTCACAGAAAAATTATAAAAAAAATAAAAAACGCAGATACCATGAAATATAGATCAGTAAAAAAATTAATCCTCCTTTTATCAATAAGTCTTCTTGCAGGATTTATGGCAATCCTGTCAAGTTGTGTCAAACAAAAATTCGATGAGCCGCCAGTTATTATTCCCCATGTGAATTTTGCGGCCAATGCAACTATTGACACATTGACAAAATTGTATGGATTTCATACGGATACATTAAAAATCACACAGGACATTATCATCAAAGGTATAATTGCCGGGAATGATCAATCCGGAAATATCTATAAAAAATTCTTTCTGCAGGACAACTCCGGTGGACTTGATGTTGAAATCGACCAGGTGGATCTGTATACCCAGTTTAAAGTGGGTCAGCGCGTGTTTATCAAATGCAAAGGCTTGTACCTTGGACAATACGGTGGCTCTATGGAACTCGGTTATCTTTTTAATGGCGGGATTGGCAGGATGCCTGCTGCGTTGATGAAAGATCACATCTTCGCCGACAGCCTCGCCGGGAAACCGCCTTTGCCTGATACCCTTAATTTATCGAATCCTCCGTTCGATCATCTCATCAACAAACTGGTTGCAGTACCCGATGTTCGTTTCCCGGATGCCGGTTTACCTTTTGTAACCGGTGGAGTGACCACCTCAAGAAACATTGGTGACGCCGACGGTAACCCGATCACGATCAATGGCAAGAATTTTATCCTCTATACCAGTAATTATGCGAGTTTCTCCAATAATCTGCTTCCTGCAGGTGTCGGAACAATCAAAGGGATCTTTACCGTTTATACCGGGAAATATGAGATGCTGGTCCGTGACCTGAATGATATGGTGAATTTTATCGATACCGGCCAGACAATCATTTATCAGAATAATTTCGATGTGGCACCTCCCGACTGGGTCATTTTCACACCTGCAAGCAACAAACCCTGGACCTGGGATGGAAGTTACTTTGAGATGGTGGCAAACGGTTATGGTGGCAATGTTGCCTGCGAAACCTGGCTGATCTCCCCGGGTATCAATCTCACGAATGTCACAACTCCGGTATTGACATTTAACACCTGGACAAAATATACCGACAGCGGACTCGCAAACCCACTTGAAGTAAAAATCTCAACAAATTATGCCGGAAGCGGGGATCCCTCCGTGGCTACCTGGTCTAACCTGCAATGCATATTGCCAGCTGCAAACAGTGCAACATGGCTCTCCAGCGGGGCTATCGACTTGTCGGGTTTCCATCAGACCATCTATGTGGCGTTCCGTTACAGATCATCCGGAGTAAC
>Ga0182027_10010102_pt1 | contig 13470 bp, 12 predicted proteins | sample 712E1DmetaG_FD_121300 | JGI IMG/M metagenome (GOLD analysis project Ga0182027, IMG submission 121300) | Permafrost microbial communities from Stordalen Mire, Sweden - 712E1D metaG (Illumina Assembly) | ecosystem: Environmental > Terrestrial > Soil > Wetlands > Permafrost | place: Sweden...
CCGGCGCGTGAGATCAATCCAGGGCGCCCGAGCGGACGCCCACCAGGGTTCCCGGGAGTTTCGAGACATCGTCTGGATCAACTGCAAAAAGACCGAGCGGCTCAGAAGACGGCTCTCCCAAGGCGCGAGCGCAAAATGCCGTCGAAATTGATGATCCGCCCGTTCGATTAAGCCAAGAGCTTCCATAAAAGTGGCCAGGTTTTCGGCCGGCGCCCGGGACTGGTTGTACAGGGCGGCGGCGAGAGAAGGCGAAATCTGTTCTTTCAGTTGCCGCTGGACCGATCTCTGGACGGTGGTCAGGAAGTCCGATTTATAATCCGATGCCTCCGTTTTCGACAGGCTCCGGCGATGCACGCGCCACGCGCCAAGGACCCGCGGGATGACAGCCAGGCGGCCCTGCTCGAGCATGCGCGAGAAGAATTCCACGTCTTCCCCCGCCCTGACGCGTGCGTCATAATTGCCGGCGCGCTCCGCCGCGTCCTTCCGGAACATGACGGTGGAGTGCGTCAGGCAGTTGCCGAACAAAAGACGCCAGCGGATCTCGATATCTTCGGTGATCTTCAAAGGAGACAGTCTCATGATCCAGCCGTTTTCGTTAATGACGCGGTAATAGGTTCCCGTCAAAACAGTCTCCGGATGCGCCTGCATCCAGGCCAGCTGCGTCGCCAGTCGCGCGGGAAGCGCTCGATCATCGGAATCAAGAACCGCTATGAAAGAGGCGCGGGCGTCTTCGACGGCTTTCGCGCGGCAGGAACTCACGAGACTGGAGCCTGATACCGGCAGGTAGCGGAAACGAGCGTCTTTGGAAGACAGCCGGCGGCAGATCTCCGAAGTTTTGTCCTGAGAACCCGGATCGACCAGAATCGCTTCAAAATCCTTGAAAGTCTGCGTCCGCAGGCTTTCCGCGCATTTCTCGAGGTAGCGCTCTGAATTGTAGACGCTGACGATGACCGAAACCGCGGGAGTCATGAGAGTTGGGACAACGCCGCGGACAGGCGTTTCTGCCACGTGTGGTCGCGCAGCGCCCGGGCATGGCCCGCACGGCGGATCCGGTCGCGCGCCTCGTCATGCTGCAGGTAATAGCGCGCCTTATCCACCAGCTCCGCTTCCGTTTGGAAGGTCTCGATCTCTCGGCCAATGTCATAAAACTCAGCCAGTTCCGGCTGATGTTCGGTCAAATAAAAAGTGCCGCACATGGGGGCTTCGAAATCCCGCAGTCGCACCTGATAGATCGGCTGTTTCTGAATATTTGCGGAGGCCACCGCTCCGAAACCGAGGGCGATCTTTGCCCGATTATAAAGGGTGACCATTTCCTGATCGGTACAAAAGCCGTGAGACGAGGAACGCGACAGGCGAGGAGCTCCTTTCCATGCCTTCCATTCCACTTTTGCGGCCCGTAGAAGACCCGAAACAGACCAACCGCCGTTAATTCCCCCCCAACTGTTTCCCCAGACGTCGATCGGAAGCCCCGCCTTAAACACCGCGCGGCAGAAAGCAGCGCGTGTCGCGTAATTTTGACCGATAAAGACGACGCCAAGATCTTTCGATAGACCAAGGTCGCGATAAAAAGTGGGATTGGCCGCTTCCTGGCAGAACGAGGGCCGGGCCCCAATCCGACGATAATCCTCTAAACGATCTTTTTCCGGAACAAGGCACAAATCATAAGCTGGAGCGATCTCCGCCACCAGATCCATCTGGTAACTGGCATTGCAATACCAATTGACCGTTTTTATCCCCGTCCCGCGGATCGCGTCGAGGGTGGCGCGCGTGCAGTGGGCGGAATAGAAATAGCTTAAAAATATCTGAATGGGCGCACGACGATGAGCGGCCTGAATCTGGTCCAGGAGCGCTTCTTCCAGTTTAGGACGATGAGCGTCAATCCATCGGCGATGGGCCGAAATGGACGTATCGGCATGCCAGTAAAAATCATCCAGCAGTGGAAAATCGAAAAGAAGGACCTCATGGCCTAGGTCGCGCAGGGCGGCCACGATGTTGTTGTGCCAGAGCCGGTTGCCCGGAAAAGGCTCTTCTTCAATGGCACAGAAGATTCGCATGGAAGTCATGCCCGTTTTTCGAACCAGAAGCACCCGCAGCCGTAGATCTGTTTCGTGAGCAGTTCGTTGGATGGCGAGATCACCAGATCTCCGTCTTCGGGATCGTCCGGAATCAAGGCAAATTGCCGGAGCGTGAATGAATCGCCGAAGGCCTCCTGAATGATCGGCAGCGAAAAAATTCTGTGGGCGTTGAATTGAACCCTGGCTGTTCCTCCCACCGGCACGACGAAAAATAGGTTGCCCCTCGGACGCACGACGCGCTTCAGTTCAGCGATCGCTTTAAACGCCCCTTCCGGATCGACGGGGTCTCCGTAACGTCCAAGCCCCACATGCTCGACAACGTGCATACAGGAAAGCGATTCGAGGCTGCCGGATGGAAAAGGAAGAGCCAGGAGATCGGCGAAGTCGGAAGTTAAATTGGAAAGCGGCAACCGCGCCGGCCGGTAATCGTAAAATCGGACCGGAATAAAGGCCGAGACGAGTGTTGAAAAATAAACGGCCGAAGAGATGTCATGATGGACGGCCGGCCGGGTTTGCGCCAGGAGGCGCGCCGCCCAGGCCGTATGAAAGGTATAGTGCCGATCGAAACCCGTCGCCGCGGTGTCATCACCCAGGCAGGGGTAAAGTTCTCTCCACGCGAAGGCAAAAGGCGAGCGACGGGAATCTCGCCTGTAGGCAGCGAGGTCGCTTGCAAATTTCAAGGATCCGCGCAGGATGTTCCAGGCGCCCCGCGCGTGACGATAGACCTTTTGCGCCAGGGGGATCCGTTTTAGACCAACCGGCGTTCTCATCGGTTCCCCCAGGCCGTTTCATCGACGAAGATCGAATTGATGTAAGTGTCGGCATAGACCCAGTATCCTTGTTTCTTCATCCAGGCGATCGTCTCCTCCTGCTTGCGCTCCGTTTTGTTCTCGGTATACGTTAACGTTTCCACACAGAGCACTTTGGGGCGTTGCTGGTTCCAGTCCATGGTTTGAAGGATCGCAAGTTCCTCGCCCTCGACATCGATGGAAATGAAATCCGGTGTGGCCAGGTGGTGACGGGCGAGCAGTTCTTTGAAGGTGAGCGTCGGGATCCGCAGCACCTTCTTGATTCGCGTGCTTCCCTGGCTGGCGATCGACTCCGCTTCCGCGCGCGAGAATGTGTTGAGCGTATTCATGCTCATCACGTAAAATTCGGCTTCCCCGCGGGCGTCCGGCGTGATGCCCGCGTTCACACAAAGATCGCGGGGTCTGGCTTTCTGAATCAAAGCGTATTGTCCCGGATCGGGTTCGACACAAACGCCGGAGGAGCCCTTCTTGTAGAAAAAGAACGTGTTGCTCAAGTGTTGCGGATGATAAGCCCCGATATCTATGTAGGACGGCTTGCCGATCTTCAGCGCTTGAAAGACGAAATCGATGATCAAGTCTTCGCCGCACTGGGCGTAGCTCACTTTTTCATAGTTGGGGAATGTCATGCGGCGTAAACGGTTCCACACTTTGGCAATCATAAATTCTTAAAGACCTCCCATGCGCTCAGATTTGAAGCCAAGTCTAAATGGTTGTCCAACACGTACTGGCGCGGTTGGTAAACAGCGCGCCGTTGTTGAAAGAGCGCCATTTTCTCTTTAAAGCGTTCCGGGGTCTCGAAAGTCTCGCCGCACCGCGCATCAAAATAAGGAACGCTCGACGCTAGGCAGGAGAAGGTCTGTCCCAGTTCACGGCTCGTGTATGTCCAGCGGCCGGGATTCCAGGCGAGGATCGGGACGTTCATGCTGAGCGCTTCCAGGACAGCCAAGCCTTCGGTTTCCGACGAGGAGAGCCAGACCATGCCCCACGCCCCCTGCAGGAGTGACCGGTATTCTTGTGGTTTGTACGACCCGTAGCGGATGATTGAAAATGGGATCGATTGGGACTTCAGGGTCGCCGTTACTTCCCGGCAGAGTGCGTGCTGCCCTTTGTTATAGACCAAGAGGCGTGCGTTGGCATGAGTGGCAGATTCCCAGAATTTGGTGTCGATTCCCACAGGCCAGAGATCGATCTTGTCCCTCAGATTGGGCGCCTGGGAGCGGTAAAAGTCGGCCACCCATTTACAGGGCGCCATAAAACGGTCGATGGAGTCAGAAAGAAGAGCCCCCCCCTCCTCTTGAGGGACCACGGCGATATTTGGTCCAGCCCATAGCTGACCGGCTTTCAGGCGTCCCTTATTCCGGATCGACCACCACAAGTCCTTCACTCCGTTTACAACCCACACCACATCGATGGATGCATTCTGCGGGAGATCGCGATAACAGCGGCCCCAGACCACGTCTGATTGTGCACTCAACTCAGCCAGAAGGTTATTCGCCAGCTCTTTCGCGCCGTGGCGGCGGAAGACTCTATCGAGAAGCCATTCATAGCCCTGTTGCGCCGAATTCCTGGAGTGCGAAAACGGATGAAAGTTAATCGAAGTTTTCCGGCTTAAGAGAAGGATCATGACTTAAAATCGTATCCCATAGCTGCGGTTACGTAGGTAGCGGAGCAGGCCCCCGTACGCGTTCCGTGGATGCCGGAGGCCGCGAGCGGCCAGCCAAGCCATTTTCTTAAGACGGGCCCACCGGTGGTTCCATCGGTAAGATCGCATCCACCGTTCCAAGGAAACGATCAAGTGACCGTCTTTCTCGGCATGCAAGGCCACGTACATGGACAGGTGAGGCTGAGGGCGGATCGGGAAAGCCTTCTCTAAGCGGCCGGATTCCGTACACCGCCAGACGCCGTAGCCGCGGTCGGCGAGCCATTCGAGCGTTTTGGCGTAGTTGGGATTTCGGTAACGTCTCGCTTTCAAGCGGTCAGCAATTTCGATAAAAAGGATCGGTTTGTCGCGTTCGATCGTTCGCCGTCCGCCTTCCAGCACGGCCTGCTCGAATCCTTCCGTATCGATTTTAATGAAGCCGACTTTGGAAATGCCCAAGGCTTCCGTCTGGTGATCCAGGGTATCGACGCGAACCGCCCGGATCGGCAAGGCGGCCTGATCGTTGAAAGCGTTGTCTAACGTGCTTCCCGTGCCGCTCAAATGAAGCGCCATGTCCCCGGTGTGGTTCCCCAGTCCGAGACACGCGATCGTGACGCGGTCTTCCCAATTGTTGAGCCAAACGGTTCTTTGCATTTGCTCGCAGCATTCGGCTTGGGGTTCGAACAGAACGATGCGCATGCCAGCGCACCCTTCCTGGGCGGCGACAAACCCGTAAAGCCCGGTGTTGGCACCGATGTCAAAAAAACTGTCGACGCGGGGAAGAAAAAATCGCATCAAATGGATCTCTGCTTCCTCCGGAATTTCGCCGGTGATGACATGATGGGCGATGGTTCCGGGCGTATTGATCTCGCCCGCATAGAGGAAGCCGAGCGGCGACAGGCCGTAGGAGGTCTCCCTTTCCCGGGATGACGCCGTGCGGCCCAGCGTTTCGGCGTAAATGGCGGCTAGGTCCTTGAGCGCCCGCTCCAGCGAATAATACTCTTCGGCGTGTCGACGCGCTTTCGACCTCAGGGCCTTGCGGAACGGTTCGTCGTTGAAAAGTCGTTCCATCTTCCGGGTGTAGTCCTGAAGATCTTGAGCGAAGAGACCGGCGGGCCCCATCGTCTCTTTTTGGGCGTTGGCGCCTTTTCGAACGGCATGGGACAGGCACGGCAAGCCATGCATCATCGCTTCGGCGAAGACCGTCCCGAACGTTTCTCCATCCTTCCTCCCATGGGCGAAGAGGTCCAATGTGTTGAGAAAGGTGGAAATCAACCGCGTGTCACCGGAATGGTCGACGAATCGAACGTTGCGCAGGCCTAACTCGTGGACCTGGCGCCGATAAAAAGGGCCTCCTCCCATAATGACAAAATAATGATCCTTGCATCTCATCGCGGCGAACGCTGATAGCGGAATCGGACTGGCGATGCGGTCATCGTTCCGTTGGTGGAAACCGGCCACAAGAGCGGTCTCCGGGATGTTCAATTCCCGCCGCAAGGTGTCCGTCGAAGTTGGAGGATCGGCAGGAATCGGGATGACAGCGCTTTTTAACGGATCGCCACCCCTCCGGAACCAGCCGGCACGCTGCCACTGCGATAAATGGATGCTTCGCGCGATATTGGGGCTGTGATCGACTCCAGCGAGCAGTGTCACGTATTCAATGATGGGCTTGTCGATCAGAAAATAAGGGTACTCCGCCGGCCCGGCCTTGGCGGTTTGGACCAGGTCATAACGTCGAGGATCAAAGACCTTCCAGAAGTCCGTGTCGATCCAATCATGCGTGGGCTTGGTAACGTCCTTGGCGCCGACGTGGAATTCAACGAGGTTCGCCTGGTGTTCCTGCATATAGCGCAGACGGTCCGGGTCCGTACTGGCGTGCTTGTCGTCGGATCCGACGTAGGGAGCCGCGGCGCAGTAGTAATAGTCTATTTCGAAATCGTCTTTGGGTAGGTGGGCCGCCATCATCTGAAGCCAGCGCTCAGTCCCTCCCGCCGACAGACCTCCAAATTTGATGAAGGCGACCCGTATCTTATTCATAGCATCCGGCGCAGCTTGCGCCTGGCTCTTAGCAATACCCATTGGATGGGGGATGGCTGAGGCGCCGGGCGCGGCTCGCGTCCAGTACGACTGAGAAAGATTTGATGGAGAGATGTAACGTGCCAGATATCAAGAGGCTCAAAACGTTCCACTCCGAATTGGTCGAACCACGCGAGAATCTCAGTCAGATGCCACCCAGCCCCTGTATCTGAAAGGCTTGGAGGAATCGACAAATCGGCAAACCATTCCGGAGGCGCCGGGCTCACGCGCTCGTTGGCGTCTCTTTTGGTTATGGCATATTTCTCATTGATCGAAAACGAATCTTGATCGTGTAGGAGTTCATTGCAGGCATACCAGGCCTGCTTCATTTGCACGCGCTCCCAGGCGACCCACTGGAAATGAAGAAGGGGCGCTTCTTTGACGCGGATCTGGGGGGTGCGGTCGGGGCCCGGAACGCGAGGGGCGTGATCATTGATGACCCAGCGGTGGTCATAGAGCACTCGACGGTCATCGAAAAAGCCGATGGGCTTCCATTGGTTGGACCATACGCTTTCATCATCGCGATAAGCTGTCGTGGATCTCCAGAGTTGGACCCACCAAAACGACAACCAGGATCCGGAGCCCTCAAGAGAGGCAGAGGATGGAAAGAAGCGCTTCCAAAGATTCGGAGGGATTATTTCATCGGCGTCCACGCAGAGAATCAGATTATTGCCGTCATGAGCGCGCGCGGCCTCGAGCAACTGCCAGCGGACCCTGTTGGAGTGCGTAGGTTCGCGATTTTCGATCGTCTCAACTTTTGGAAAAGATCGAAGGATCTGCCGCGTGTCATCTTGAGACTGGTGGTCGGCGACGACGATATAGTCGCAGATATCCGATAACGCCCGGAGCGAATAAGGCAATATCCAGGCTTCATTTTTCACGGGCATGAGACCGATGACTTTCATGAACTAACGCGAGACCCACTTGGCCGCCCGCTGTTTCAAACGGCGAGCGGTGTTCCTGAATGGCACGGTTTCGATCAGAGCGCGGCGTATAAAGCGGCCCATGCCTTTCCGGTGCCACTGGTTATAGCGCTGATCCAAAAGATGATCATAATCGGGCACAAATTGACGGATCGGGAGCCATTGGTCTTGGTAGAGAACATTCGGGATGTTGTAGCGGGCCGCTTTCGCGGTCAGTCGGTAATCGATTTTGTCGTAAATACCGTAGCGCAGTTCAATAACTGTCCTTTCGACGGGTTGCAGTGAGCCGGGGCGGGTGCTAGCGCCAAGTTCTTCATTTAAATAATAGCCGAGCGACGCCTCCGTCCGAGAGGCCCGGCCGTGCATCGCCAAACGAATCGCAAGATCAAAATCCGCTCCGGACCGCAATTGTTCATCGAAAAAGCCGGCTTTCTTGCATAGCTCTTTGCGAAACATGAAAAACGGGCCCAGAATCATGCTTCGTGTCAGTTCGCTCTCTGAGAAGCCTGCATGGCGCAACCAGTCGCCTTTCGTGGCCCCGAAGGATCGAACCCTCTGGAAATCGCCATAAGCGATATCGCTCTGGCCTCGCGCAAGCAGGGCGGCCTGCTGTTCCAAAGAATCTGGAGTCCGAAGGTCGTCAACATTCCAGATGGCCAGATTATCCGCCGAGGATTCGTGGATGCATCGGTTCATCGATACTCCGATGGGATCCACAGGTTCGATCAAAAGGTGTTTTAATCTTCCCGGATACTGTTTTTGGAAGTCTCGGACCCAGCCTATCTCTTCCGCGGAGGGATCATTATGATCGAGAACGACTTCCAGCCGATCAAAAATCGTTTGCTCCGGCAAGCGCTGCAAGAATAGGCGCAGGTACTTTCCCATTCTGTAGCAAGGTGTGATTGTACTGATCAGGGCGCGTTCCATGGGTTTTTAATGCCGTTGCAACGACAGCTGTTGCTTCATCTCCTCGATCAGGCGATTCAAGCCATCCGCCAAGGAGACCTCCGGAAGCCAGCCTGGCAGCCTTCCCTTTAATGGTGTAATCGGGGTGCTACCGACCGTTTTACCAGGAACAACTTTCGCTCCGGTAAAGTCCGCAATCATTCCCGCGACGTCCAGGATTTTCACCCATTCAAAACTGGTCACATCATAGAGGCCCTGGGATTTCTGCGTCAGGGCCAGATAGAATGCGCGGCAGACGTCATCGATGTGAATAAACTGGCGAAGTTCTTCCCCCGTTGTCAGCATCTTGATTTCTCCGGTCGTCAGGGCTTGGTAAATAAAGTCGGCAACCACATGGCTTCTCTCGTTGGGCGACTCGACTCCGCCATAGACGTTCCATAAGCGCACGCGAACGCCTTTTAATAAATGAGTCCACACCTCGCCCAGGCGCTTGGTCACGCCGTAGACGGTATCGTACTCCTCGGCCAGTTGGCTTGACACGAAAAGAAATGGGATTTTTGCCGTTTCGAGCTGCCCCATCACATTCATCAGCAGCTTAAGGTTCCATCTCATCTGGTGGAGTTGTCGATCCTCTCGATATAAGTACTTGGCGCCACCGACTTCCCATGCCAAAAAAAAGACCTTATCGATGCCGCTTAAGTTTAAAACGGCTTCGCGCGCATCTTCCGCCGGCGATCGCTTCAGATCGAAATGGATGACGTCTTCTCCGCGCGATTGCAGGAAGTGGGATAAAGGTTTTCCAACAAAACCGTCCGATCCTAAAATAAGGTTTTTAGTCATAACTCTCCCTTGTTGTGTGACCTTTTCCCGAATAGGAATTTCAGGCCTGCGGCCAGCTTGCGCAGTGCCCTGAAGCATGGATGTTTTTGGACACGATTCTGAAGCGACTCGTATTGACGAAAGAGGTCCCAGTAGTTTTCGTAGCCAATGCGTGCGGAGCGACGAAGCGACTCTGCGATACGGTCCTGTCGGGATTTCCCCCGCTCGGCCAGGGGACGCACATAATGCAGGACGCCGAACCCGCTGCCGTGGCAGAGCGCCGTCAAATCTCTTTTTTCATAGGGGGCCTCGCTGAAGAAGCGGCCTTTGTCGTTGAGGTGAATATCGTCAATGGCGATGATCGCTTCATCGGCCAGGAGAGGTTCGTAAACCTTGAATTCGCTGGAAAGCTGTTTGTAATAATGGAGAGTGTCCGTCCAGAGAATATCGATATCCAGCGGCACGTCGACCCCCGCGGCTTCGTATGCCGTGATATCGAGACAATCGGCAAAAATGAATTTCACGCGCGGATCTTGGAAGATCTTCTCCGGCACATAGCGCTGATCATGGACGACATCAACAGTCAAAAGGCGGCTATCGGCCGAGAGGCCCTGGTACAGAGCGATGGTGCTGACTCCATATCGATTGCCAAGTTCCACGATCAAGGCTGGGCCCACTTGTCGCGCGAGCAGCGTCAGCCAATGGTGGTAGCCGCCAGCCTCTCCCCCTTGAATCAGGTGGCCATAGACGGCTTTGTCCAAGGTGATCTTTGCATTAAATTTGGAGAGCAATTCAGGAGAGTAGCTCACGCCTTGCGGGACAAGAGAGGCCATGCGATCAAGAACGGCCGAAATATCTGAGATCATGGCAAAGCCTGTTGTTTGGACAAACGCTGAAAGAGGCCTGCGGGATTGGCGAGCAAACTTTCCCATCCCCCTCGTTCCTTGATCTTTCCGCGCTCAAGGACAAGAATTTCGTCAGCGAGGCGAGCCATTTTCAGCCGGTGCGAAGTGACCAGGATGGCGTAGCGGCCTTTAATGGATTGGAGCGCTTTATAAATACGGTCCTCCGATTCAGCATCCAGCTCGCTGGTCGGTTCATCGAGGATCAGAAGCCAGGGGTTGCGGTATAGCGCGCGAGCCAGCGCGATGCGCTGCCTCTGACCGCCGGAGAACCGACCTCCTTTTTCCTCCACCTGTGTTTCCATGCCTTGAGGCAGGCGTTCGATAAACTCCCAGGCATTCGCCATCTTGGCGCAAGTGATCGCGTTTTCCATATGAGGGCGAGGATCACCCCAAGCGATGTTTTTTAGGATGGTTCCATAGAACAAGGGAGACCCCTGCAGAACAACGCCGATTTGCGAACGCCACGACTCAAGGTCAACCTGCGTCAGCGGTACCCCATCAATAAGAACTCTTCCGGATGAAGGCTGAAGCAGGCCCGTGATGAGGTCGAGCACGGTGCTTTTTCCGCTGCCTGATTCTCCGACCAGAGCGATGCAGCGCCCCTGGTCAATGCGCAAGTCAATATCTTGGAGCGAAAGCGTGTTGGTCTGCGGATATTGATAAGACGCCTTTTGAACTTCGAGATTTTTGGAGGCATGGACTGCCTCTTTGCCTTGCTGTCTGTCGGAGTGCATGGTGATACGGCTGTAACGGTTTTGCCAATCGACCACCCAGGGTGCGTGGATTCGAACTGCATAATAACTATCTTGGACCAGCTGAATCCGCGGAGACAGGCGGTAGAAGACCGCGAGGAATACGATCGTCCATTCCATGGGTTTTCCGCTCCAGAAAAATCCGTAAGCAAGAAAGCCGGCGATCAGGACAATGCCGCTGCTCTCATATATAAAGCGAATAATCGATTTGTAGATTTGGCTTTTGAAATTGCTCATGGCGTATTCCGCATAAAACGCTGTCGTTTCCTCTCGGGCCTGTTGCGTATTTCCCGTTGCACGGATAAATTTTAAGCTTTGAAATATCTCCGTAATTCGTTGACCGATGATCGTCGCACTATCCGCCAGAATCCTGGCATGGTTGCTGGCGCGGCGGCCCCCCCACATGTATCCCAGCGAAGCTAAAGCGCCGAAGGCAAAAGTCACCAGTGTCAAGGGAAGCGAGACAAACAGAGAGATCAGCGTGAAGATCAGTGTGACGATAATGTATCCGATCATTAAAACGAATGCATAACACCCGTCTCCGGTATGCAGTCCCTCGGTAAAAACCGCTTTCCCGACATCGCCGATCCCCAGGGAGATGAGCTCCGGCCAGGACATTTTAAAAAGCGCATCCCCCATGCGGGTTCTAAAGGATTGTTCAATCCTGGTATGCAGCCGGAGCATGATCGCGTCTGCAATCAAATGGACCATCGCCGAAAATATGCCGACAAGAATGAAGGCGCAGAAGGTGTAAGTCAGTCGATAATTGTGCGGGATATGAAGTTTCGCGTAGATGAGCTCGTACGTGGTGGTGGTTTTCTGCCCGGTCATTGCGATACCACGACCAAGAATCGGAGCCAGGATCACGAGGGCTGTTCCCTCCAGTAATCCAGAAAGTCCTATGAAGAATAGGCCGGCAGACGCTTCTCGCCGGAATCCGGCTAACGCATTCCAATAGAGTGAAATGATTTTGCGCATTACAGAAAGCGTTTCAATTTCATCAATTTGGGGAATAGGGAAAAGCCGGATTCAACTTGCCGCAGGAGGGATTCCAACTCCTCCAGGCGCTTGGCGGCATAATCTCCGTCCGATGTGCGGTTTCCGGAAGAGAGAGACTTTTCTGCCTTGATCTTTTCCAGTTTCGCTTTGATCACACCGAGCCGTTTTTCCATGCCGGCCTGCAGGCGTTTGACCGCCAAACCTTTCAAGTCCGTGTTGGCGGCGTAATAGTCCTTGCGGGTTCCCGGTTTCCAGGAAGGATGCACAGCTTCCCAGGCTTCCAGAGTTCGTACATGAATGCTGGCGTTGCCTTTGCTCATCTGACAGAACTTGGCGATCGCTTCGAGCGAAAGCGGCTCGGGGCTGGCGTAAAGAAGCCCGTAGATTTGCCCGATCGAGCGGTTGAATGAAAACATCTCGGCCATTTCTCCAGCCAGATGGATGAAATGCAATTGCAGCGGATTGGGGCTTTGTTCTTTCATTAGCGTTTAGATCGTTCTAAACGTTTATATACATTGTTTGTCTCTAAGTCAATGGAAAAAAAGACCGATTTACTCAGCCCGTTCTGTTGCTGTTGTAGAAGTCAAGGTTTTAAAGGAAAGCCCTTCACGCCAGAGGCCAACAGCACCCAGCAAGGAGATGAATGTAAACTGCGTCCCATGAATGGCGAGAATAAGAGGTAATCCTTGACTCTTCGGGATCCCCAGAAAAGAAAGCGCCGTTACACCGAAGAATTCAAATGTTCCCACATACCCGGGGGCTTGGGGGAGCGTCACAGACAGCCCGAGGGCAAATAGCAGGAAGAAAGCGGCGCTATATTGAAGAGGGAGCGCGAAGGCCTTCGCCATCAGAAACAAAAAGGTCCCCTCGAGCACCCAAATGACAAGGGAGAAGATCATCGCCTCCACGATATAGCGAGGCTGCGTGATTCCTGAAGTGCTGTGGATAAAATGCGTGGCCAAGTGTTTGATTCGAAAATTCAAGGAAGGGGGCAAAGGGCTTCGATCCAGCAGCAGGTGAAACGTCTTTTCATGTTGGCGAATCAGAAGCAACGTCACGATCGTTAACACGCAGGCTCCCCCCAGTAGCCAAGCGCCTTTCTCCATATAGGGCGGAAACGGATAAAAAAGCGATGCAACGAAAAAGGTGATGAGAAAACTAAGTGTATCCCCGATTCGTTCTAGAAGAATGGACCCCAGACTCGCGGTTCGTGAGATTTTAAATTTGGTCCCGCACACATGCGCGCGCACAATCTCCCCCATTCGAAGCGGCAAAATGTTGTTGGCGAAGAAACCGATGAGCATCGGCCAGAATAGTTCTTTGGAAGACACCGTTCGGATAGGCCTGATCAATATGGACCATCGTACGGAGCGCAGCCCAAACTCGATGACATAAAGGGAGAGAGCCAGAGCCACCCAACTCAGCCTGGCCTGTGTCAGAGTTTCTCCGAACTCTTTGAAGGAAATTCCGCGAAAGGCGAGGTAAAGACAAACCGCTGCCAGAAGATAGCCGGCGATGATTGACTTGCGCATGCGGCAATTATTCTACACGATTCCGAAAGAACTCA
>Ga0182027_10010103_pt1 | contig 13469 bp, 13 predicted proteins | sample 712E1DmetaG_FD_121300 | JGI IMG/M metagenome (GOLD analysis project Ga0182027, IMG submission 121300) | Permafrost microbial communities from Stordalen Mire, Sweden - 712E1D metaG (Illumina Assembly) | ecosystem: Environmental > Terrestrial > Soil > Wetlands > Permafrost | place: Sweden...
CCCCGAAAACTCGAAAGAAGCCAAGGTATCTTTGTCGAGAATAATTTTTGGAAGAACCTTTGTGTCCTGAGAGATGCTGTTTTGTATTAACGACTCTTCGGCTAACGAACCACCTTGTAGATTTGTAACGATCCTGTATGCGGTTTGTTTATAAATCAGGTTCGCCTCTTCTTGAGGAACGTCAGACGGCAGGCTTGATTTAACTTTTTCTCCGATAACTTGGGCGAGATCCCGTGTTAATTTTTGAGGATTTGCCTTGGCGGCGCTTTTTAAAATCTCAATAGATTTTGTTTGGTCTTGGGTGAGAGCTACCGGTTTTGGAGTTTCTGTTTTTACATAAACTTTTGCTTTTTTTGTCGCCTCGGCGAGTTCCTGCTGCTTTTTTGCTGCGGCCTTAACATGAGTGTTGGCGTCCTCGGCCGCTTTTTGTTGGGAGATTTTTCTTTCTTCAGCTTTTTTTTTGAGTGTCTCAAGCTGTTCTTTCGTGGGCCTGTTACTTTCAACAGGATTCGTGTCTGTGAGCTTTCCTAAGTTTTGATCGACAACTTTAAGGGTCTGATAAATCTGGTCTTCCCGGACGTTTGTTAGATCAACATCCGTGAGAAACAATATGTCATCGTCGAAGTCAACCCTTCCGCTCCACGCGAAGTTTTTGGTGGAGAACTTTCCAGGATCTAATCTTCCCTTTTCGCCGACGACTTGTGGATAATAGAACGTCAGCGCAACCCTTATCTCATCAATATCATTTTTGGTCAATGCGCGATTAAATTGTGCTTTTGCCATATTTTATTTAACTTCGTAAGGGTTTGTGTTTACTTTTACAACCTCCTGCGGCTTGGTCGTAATCAGTTTATTTTCTTCTTCTGAGGCAACAACCCTGATCGGCGCATGGTGCGGGCCCGCAAAAAAGATCCCTTCACCGACATTCGCCGCCAGCAAAAGTTGTTTTTCCCCCTGGGATAAATAAAAGACATCGCCGATTTTATCTATCGCCGCAGGAGACTGTTTAAGAAGAACCTGTGTGGCGCTATTGGTGACAATTGCCTTACCGATATCCTGACTCAAGAAGTCCTCAACATCCTGGGTAATAGTTGTTAAGCCCAGGTAGTATTTACGTGCCCTTTTAACGACACTCCACAAAAATTGAGCGGTATCGGGGTACTTCATCATTTGCCAGGCCTCCTCGGCCACCAGGATGCGTTTCTTGAGGTCTTTTTTGACTCTTGTCCAAATGAAATCCAATATTAAAAACATGGCAATGGGCCTAAGGGCGTCCTGCATGTCTTTAATTGAAAAAACGGTGAAAGGATTATTGATATTGATATTTGTTTGTTTATCAAATATTCCGACAAAAGAACCCCTGACAAACTTTTCAATTCTGGCGGCAAGGTCCAAAGCTTCCGGCACCTCCATCCCGATAAGGGTTTTATAAAGATCCTCCATTAGAGGCGGCTCGCGCCCCTGTGTTTCCGGATCCATGGTTATTCCTTTATTTCTATATGTAGTTACGAAGGCCCTATCGAGAAGCGCTTCCTGCGTCGGGGTAATTGCACCCATGATTACTTTCAAAAGAGAGTGCAGCGAAAGAATTTTTTGTCCCAGTTGGTTTTCCCCCTCTTCTCTGATCTGGGCCAGGTCAAAAGGATTAATTTTGGCGGGAGCGTTATACGAAAACGAAATATATTCTCCTCCCACAGCCTGTGCCAATGGTTTATATTCGCTTTCGGGATCAATAACAATTATTTCCGTTCCGGTCATGAGGGACCTTAGCGCCTCAAGCTTTACAAAGTATGATTTTCCGGCACCGGATGTTGCAAAAATTGTCATATTAGCGTTTTCCAGACTGAAGCGGTCAAAGATAATGAAGGATTCATTCTGAGAATTAATGCCGTAAAGAACCCCGCGGTCGCTGGAAAGTTCGGTTGAGGTTAAGGGAAAAGTAGTAGCAACGGAAGTCGTGTCCATGTTTCTGGTGATGTTAAGCCGGTCCATTCCGAAAGGCGCGGTTGAAAGAAAACCCGCCTCTTGGTCCAAAAGAGCGTGTTTGCTGACAATAAGAAGTGAGCCAAGTTGGGATTCCACCTGTTTGGTTATGTGGTTAAGCTCCTCAACGGAGTTGGCGGGGATAGTTATATAAAAAGAAAATTCGTAAAATCTTTCAATTCCTTTTACAAGTTGTTCCTGAAGGGATAAAGCGTCCTCAAGTTTGGCCTGGGTAACAGGGTCAACAATTTTTCCGCGCTCAATATCCGTAGACATTTCGGCCTCCATTTCTGCGATTTTGCGTCTGAGGTCATCAAGCACGGTCTTTCCGTCGACGGGGTAAACATAAAAAGAAATATCCAGTGAAGTATCAATATTGACAACCGGCTCAAGCCAGCCCGGAGCAACAAATCTCGGATAACCTCCTACAAATATAGTTCTGAAATAAATGTCATTGATTTTAATATAATCAAAATCCTCTTCGATTGATTGCGGGGCAATGGCATCAAGCAGACTCATCCCCATGGAGATAGCAAGATTTGGGTTTGTAACTTTGGGCTTTGTCTCGGGTTGCCCGGGTTGATTAATTGGTTGATCGGGTTTCATAGTGTCTTCCGTTCGTGTTCCAGTGTTACTTCCGGCTCTTTCTTAACCGCCGGGTGCTCGGGATTGTAAACGGAATGATAAAGGTCAATTAGGTCGGCTGTTCCGAGCTGTCTAAATTTAATTCCAAGGCGTCCCGCCTGTCGGATGAGATGATCGCGTCTCGGGTATAGCGTGATTTTTGCCTTCTTAATTACGTAGGATTTGGCAAAAGGAAGCGGACCTGACGCCCGTTTTGTCAGTGCGGCAACGGACTTTCCTACTCCAAGCTCCAGAGGAGATAAATAAAGAACAACAAAAAACCTTTTTCCGAGAACATTTTTCTTTTTGACTGAATCCAGAATAAAATTTTTGTAGCCCTGCATCAGGTTGGCAAGAAGCGGCTGGGTAATTTTTTTGGATTCTTCGTCCAGGAAGCTCAAATACGAGCTGATATCTTTTCTTTGGGTGAGAACAACAATTTGTACTGAAAAAGTCAGAGAATTAATCAGGGCTGCATAGGCCGCAATTACCGCTTCCTGCTCCTTTTCGGACAGAAGGCCGAAGTTTAAGGACGTAGATTCCATTACCAAAGCAGCGCCCCCGTCCTTATAGATAACAATATCGTTTGTAACATCGGCAATGGGAAGATGTTCCTGGGTTGTTGATGTAAGCGGCTTATCCGGTATCGATAAAAAAGGAATTTTTGGTAAGCCTTTCATAAATTATTGGTTAGCATACGCTTGTTGAACGGTTTGGTTATTCATTTGGTTGACGGTTTGTTGGACGGATAAGGTTTCCGGAGCCGTTACACTTTTTCCTTGAACCAGAATGGGTGGAATTAACATTCCGGTTGCCTCAAAACTGACGGGGGCAAACTGGTATCCGTCTTTTTCGGTTGCAATTTGATAACGGCCGGGGTCAAGCGGGGTAACGGTAATAAAATGTCCGACCTTATTGCTTCGGAGGGCTCTGACGGGACGCCCCGCTTCGTCCCGGATTTCCATAATTGCCCCCTCGATTATGCGTCTTCCCTCATCGACCACTTGCCCAACTATAACGTTGGGAATTGTCGGGGGATTGGGGGGCGCCGCATCGACAGAGAAAATTGCTTGCTTGGTTGAAACAAATTCCTCGCCGGCCATAATCGGACTAACTTCCTGTGTGGTTTCACTAATTGACGGCGTGAGGCTCTGTTTTTCCTCAACGACCAAATGAGGTGTTCCCTGTTGGGGAATTTTTACGGGAACGGAAACCGGAATTTTTAATTCCTGTTTTACGGGAGCCGGAGCCGCGGCGGCGGGAACAGGGACGGAAGTTTTGTTCACCGTAAAAAGTTTTCCGATTGCCGCCAAAAAGCCCTGTTCGGCCACGTCAAGTTTGGCAAAAAGGCTGGGATTTTGTTTGGTGTTTGCAAGATAGGAATTTAGAGCTGCTTCCTGCGCCGGGGAGGCAGATGCCGGAGGAGTTCCAACCGTCTCGTCCTGAAAATATTTAACCGGCGTTACGGTTTTTTTCCAGGAAAATTCCGTGGGGGAATAAATCGCCCGGAAGAAAGCAAGGATCCAGCGCTCGAGAGGGCGTTCTTCCAGAGGAACGAAGGCCATACCAGCGCCGAGAAGCGCCGAGACAATTACAAATGGCCATTTAACAATTCCGATAAGAGGGGATGCGTAGAAGATAAGAGCAACCACAAGTCCCCCGGCCAGTTCAAAAAACTGTTTGAGGGTCATGTCCCCAACCAACTTAAATTGGTATGAAGAAACGTTTTGCGGAATCGGATGTTGTTCCATAAGGCAGTACGAGTAAAAACTCTACTCTAGGTTAAGCTTAAGCCGTGAAGTGACTAATTCAAGAGGTACCCTTTTTCACAGAGAGTCAGGTTTTTTGGGGAAAGATTTTCTTAAACAGATCTACTTATCGTTTATGTCAGTACCCGAATAGGAATTAACGTGAGTGATTTCCGGATATTTCAGAAGTTTAACAATCTTCTCTCTCAACTCATTTGTCCAGTCTTCGTTGGTGCAACATACTACAGTGTCTTTTACATAGTCGATGTCTTTTGTAATATTTTTCAGCTGTTCCATACTCCCAATTCCTTCAGAGTTATTAGCCACCTCGATGTTTAAACGCGAGTAACTTAATTCAAAACGCATTGAGTGAGTTCCTTCTCCTTTCTCACATTGCCAACTGAAAGAATGTGTTGGCCAGGGTGCGTTAAACGAGGACCAAACATCTTTCCACTTGGCCAGCCATTCGGTAAAATCTCCGGTAAAAATTGAGGAGTGTGTATCTAGATTTGTTTTTCCACTCAGATAAATAGTCTCGAGTGTTTTAAGTATGGGTTCAATGTCGTTTCTGAAGACGACGTGTGCGGCAAAAGTTTTATTTGGCAAATCTCTTTTTTCCTGCTCTTCATTCAGGAGCCTTCGCTCTTCAGAGAGTTTCTCTTGATTAGCTTTTTCGGAACGAGGTTCCTCCTCGTCAACCCGCATTTGTTCAAGTGCTTTCTCAAACTCATCCATCTTGCCCGCGAGTGTAGACCCACCCAGGCACAAAGTCAAATTGTGGGACAGGTATTATTTTGGTATTCTACCATTTGCCCTGTCTTGGTATATAATTTAGACATGGCAGAACAAAACGAACAAGGTGGAGTTCCGAAGCTAATAATAAATGGTAGAGGGGAGGAAAGATCCTATGGCTCCCCGCCCAAGGTGGAGAAAGTCGTTGACGACCACCCCTTAATTGATACTCGCCAGCTTGCACAAGAAATAGCTAAAGCGCAGGGGCTTTTGTCTCCTGAACAATACCTTGAAGATTATAGAGATGCGGAGGAATTTCTAAAGGCTCCATTTCAAATAGTTCCAGGGGCTGAACCGAGATTTTGGCCTCTTTTAAATGAAAAGGAAAAACAAGAGTGGATGATCAGATCTACATTGGTTATAGCGGCCTACAAGAAATCGCTTGCTACGGGGACCGATAAGCTTTATATGGATGAGATGAGAGAACTGGCGGTGGATCTTAATAAAAGGGCATTAAAAGTTCTTTTCGGTTCCAGAACCAAAGAAGGTGCCGTTGAAAGGCCGGAATATGAAGGTGTTGACGGGGTTCTTCCGGCAACAGGCATCTATTGTACAATAATAGGAGATAAAAGATTTTATAGCTTGGCCGATGATGAAAAGCTTTTTTATGACCACAATGGCAACCCCATAAAAGACAACTTGAAAGAGGTTTTTTGCAGCGAGTTGTCAGAGGGTGAGAAAAAGGAACTAATCGGAGATTATGGCGAATATGCAATTCAACACGGGTATCGGGATATCAATGGTGTAGAGCACAAAGGTCTTTTTGATTTAGCAAAAGATCTTAGAAAAACTTGTCCCGATTCAATTTATCCACACGATAAAAAATGGGGAACAAATATTAGTCAAGAATCCTTCAGGAAGTTGCGGGAAAGTATAAGATTTTGGCTAACTACGAGAGGTAGAGACTTATTATTAACAGTGGAAGAGAGGAATCGTAGAGAAGACTTTTACAATGGCGTTTTTTGGGAAAATGGCCGGCCAAAACAACCAGGAGAGAGAGATCTTGGTATAGACGTAAATTCTCCGGAATGGAAAAATCTTTCAAAAGAGGAAAAAGACGGTTTGCGCAAGGACATGACGAAATTGTATGTATATAGGGTATTACAAGATCGGGCCAGGGACGCAGAACAAATTGCCTGGAATTTTGTTTACTCAACCAGCGTTCTTGAGAATTTTGACTCGCGTGCCTATAGGCCGGAGGGAACCAAAAGGCATGGACCGTCAAATTATTGGACGCTTTTTCAGTGGATGGCGATGCACCCACAAGAGAGATTTGAGCAAAAAATAGTTAGAGGAACCGAAGCAAAAGAAGAATGGTCTGCTTTGGGAACGTGGGGTATTCACAATGTTAGTACGGGAGTCTGGGCCGTGAATGTCGGGGGAAGAGTGGAAGTAAGAGTTCCGGAAAATCTCCGTGTTCTTCCGGACTCCCTTATAAGAAGCCCGCTTTTTCCATCGATGCACCAAGGAATGCAAAGATTGGATGGAGGCAGGTCTGTTCTTACGGAAAACGGAAAAAAAGAAGACGAGAAATGTCTTTTTAACATTCTAAACAGTGTCGGTAGGAATGTCTTGTATTACAAGAGTGGTGCAAAGCGGGAAGAGTTGGAAAGCAGAATCGACTGGGGTGCAATAGGGGATGCTCCTTTTGTCCCGTTTATTTTTGATGAAATGCGATGGGCAGACGTTGTTCTTAATGTTTTCAAGAAAGGGGGTCAAGCGTCCAGAATCGGCTTACCCGATTTAGGAGAAGCGATGAGGAATTTGAGGTTGAATCACGAGTCAAGGGAAAAACTTTTAGCAGTCTATTTCGGAATTAATGCTAACTCCAAGGAGCTAAAGCCAAAAGAACCACGATTGGATTGGGAACTTAGAAAAGTAGCCTTGAAAGAGTATTTCCCGAATCTGTTTTTGGAAAAGTAAGAGTAATTCCGAAAGTTTTCTTTAGTGGCGTTTAACAATTCCTGTAGTTTGTAGAAACCCAGTAATCGGACTGGGGGTATAGGTTGCCCCAGCAAGGCGAGCCGTTTCCTCTCTCTTCGATTCATATTTGTTTACACCTGCAGCCAGACCACCCCTGCCCACACCAATTATGGGCCCAACCGCCTCCCCAACCGCAGTTCCATAAGCAAACGGCTTACCAGAGAGGAAAGATTGTACCAACTCTGTAGCTTTCGGCATTAAAGTAAAAAGTACAAAACTTACACCCGCAAATAACAGCGTCACCCCTGTATCACTGGATCCTAAAAGCGGTGGCCAGGAAGCGGTGCTTGCTGCGGGAAGTATTATACTGTTGTTAGGTATTATACTCTTCCAAGCATCGATGCTAAAAATCCAGGCAAAGACCCACAATACTCCAGTCACAACAAATACAGATAGGTTTGATAAATAGCTTTTGAGCCACGCCCCAAAACTCAGACTTGGCACTAACGGGCCGAGAGCAAGTTGAATCGGGGCGAAAATTGTAAGAAGGAGAATATTAGCAAAAGCCTTGAAAAGTGCCCAGATAGTTTTGAGAGAAATCCAAAGCCCAATAATGATGACTAAAAGTAGCGCAACGATGGAAATTAAGGCAACAATAGCTCCAATTCCCGTTTCTGAAGCCAGAAGACCAATAAAGCCTATGATAACAAAGATCAGTATAAGCGGCATAAGGTATGCGGATAATAGATTAATTATTCCTCCCCCTGCGGAGCCCCCAAAACCCCCACTTGTGAGCAAGGTGAACATATCAGCGGCGTTATATGTGTGAGTCTGAAGTAGAAAGACTTGTGGTACCAAAGGTGCCAACATTGAACTGAGAAGCCCGATGACAATATACATGAAATCTATCAAAAAGCCTGCTATTGCGTAGGAGAAGGTAACCAAAATTAGGGCAAAAACGATTTTTGGTAGAGCGGACTGAACAGAAATTACTGTTTGAGGGGAAAGTTTTACCCTGAACATAATCATAAAGGCAAATACGATAGCTACAATTACAAAGAATCCGAAGGCAATATCCCTGAAGACTTTCCACATCTCTTGTACAGGTTCAAGAGCGGTGGTGAAACCAAAACCTGTCGTTTGTGCGTAAGCTGTAGAAACGGGTTGGAGCTTTGCAAACACCCCCTTAACGTAAGATATTCCGGAAATGGGGCGGTCTGTTGCAAAAACCAGGCTCAGTAAATTCTGTTTTGGTAAGGTCTTTTCGGCAATCGTTGTTTGACCCTGAATATTGAAAGCGGTTAGAAGTTTAGTTAATTGAGTAGCGCATGCGGTAATGTTTGCAGCATTACCGATAAAACATTGAATTAATCCCGTATTCTGCGGGCCAATGGTGGCGTTGATCATAAAACTGAAAAGCCCGTAAATAATCCACTGCACCTGTGCTGCAGTGTAGCGCTCACCGAAGATTTCACTGGGGTTACTCGAATCATAAACTTTTCCGTACCATTCCTGAAAAGACTGGTTGTACCAGGTTGTATCCGCCTTTGCCGGAGACAGATATGCGGAAAAAGAAAAAAGAACAATAAGGCTTGCAAGGAAGGAAAACAAAAATTTTTTGAGCAGTTTCATGACAGCTTTATATTAGCAAAATTTTGAATTAAATGTTAGCTTGTTTTTAATAACAGCTTGAACTAAACGGATAGCTTGTCATCGGACAGGTTGTAAACCAACTCCAACCCTGACTAAGCATATTCATGTAGGTATCTCCTGCGCCCGGAACACATTGTCCGTTTTGAAGACCGACGGCAAAAAGATCGAAATAGGCTTCCGTATCAGTTCGTGTTTTACCGAAACATTGAGGATAAGCGCTTTTATAAAAAGCCGGCAGTTCCAAAAAATCCGTCAGTTGTGCAGTCAAACCCACAACACTGCTGCTATTGATACCCCAATCCTGGTTGCTGATGCTGTAATTGCTGCCGCCGCTTTCATGAAGCCACATAAAAAACGTAAAGGCGGGAGATATCCCTGCAGCCAGAGACTTTCTGGCTACGTCGTTGTAACACTCAAGTACGTGATCGCCGGTTTTGCCTCCTTCCCATTGTATTGCAAGGTTATGCAAATCTTGTTTGCTGATGGTGTTGGGTAGAGTGATATCCGGGGCCGATTGGTCACAATCTACGCTTCCGGGTGCTGGCGTCGGACTGTTTTGGAAAGTAATCGGGTCTCCGTATCCCTTTGGTCTTAATGCGGTTTGTATTCCCTTAAGAAAATATTCACTAATTCCGCCGATGTGGGGAAACTTGAGATCTGTGCTTTGCTGAGTGATATTTATTCCCCCCAAACCTGTATAGGTGATACTGGTTGAACCGGGGATATCCATGATGGTTCCTACACTTCCTGCGGTGTTGGTTTTGGGAAAAATTCTTTTGAAAATTGATTCGGGCCCGGCGACCAATTGAGACCAGACGTCGTCGGCCTTGGGAATACTCCCGATTGTTGAAAGACCGATATAAGTATCTTTTGTGCATGTTTGCACAGGGGGACTGCAGCCGCTTGCACATTGGAATCCATCCCCACAATCAATTTGGCCGTAAGAAGCACCACAGCTCCATTTACTTGGGTAGCAGCCGCCATGATAAAACTGGTGACAGCCGGATCCGCCGGTCCCCGCGAACGTATTTGAGTCGAACTGGCAAGTAAAGTTGGCTGTGTAATTTAGTGTTCCCGACAATTGTGTTGCAAAAAGTTTATCGCCTTTATTGGACCGGACTTCGACCGTATTGCAGCTGGAAGAAGGCGTAACATTTGTCGGGTTTCCCATTTCATTTTTCGCCTCATCCTTACCCACAAAAGTATTTTGGAGCGAGGTTGCCAGCTGGTTTACCTCCTGCATGTGAGGGAAAAATAAAGTCGATGGGGTTTGGCCGGAAAAGGTTACACCACTAATAGTGACCCCGCCCGTAGTTGGACCTGTGGCTGAAGAGACACTGTCAATCGAGATGCTTCCTTTTAAATCTTCAGTTGAAGAAAGGGGAATATATGGGTAAAGGTCTGCATAATAACTCGGAACAAATATATTATTAATACAGACGACCTTGTTGATTACTGGGATAATTGCGCACGCATTTCCTCTCCATTCCTGATAAGCTTTTTCATACTCATCTTCCGTATTAAAAGCTTTACCCGTTCCGTCATCCCAAGGGAGGGGGGGTTTTGCATATACCCAATGATCTCCTACAGACTTTTCGATGGCGTCGGCAGCGCTAGGGTAAAGGAGTTTTAAGCTGGCAAGCCAAATTTTTACCGCGGCGTTGGCAACCACATTAAAGCTATACGTATTATTCCAATCGCTTAACCTTAACACCTTATTTCCGCTCGCTTCAGTATTATTCCCGGCATAACATTCCTTAGCCTTATATTTGCCCAATCCCAGTAAGTCAAGCAACCCGCCAAAGAGACCGCTGTTGTCCAGGTCGGCACAAACAACGATTTGATTGTGGTTTGTGACTTTTGCGGCACTGATGGAATTGATTCTTTGCGCATCGGCAATAGCACCCGGCAGAAGTTTATTAAGAGGTCCTGAAAAATTAACAACATTAGCGTCGGTGTTTTGACTATCTCCATTCTCGGCACGGTTTTCCACCCCGTTTAGGTACCAGCTTACATAACCGTTCATTTTGTCAGCTGGGGATAATGAGTCGGTTGAACTTTGAGAATTTAGCACGTCTTCGGTGTTTCCCATAAAGGGGAGGGTGGCTCCGCTCAGGTCAATAGCAACTGGTTTTGTAACAGGGATAGTATATGTGCAGTTAACCTTATTACCGGCCGTTACACAACCGGAACCGGTTAGATAATTTTCCGATCCGGGATAATAAACCGTAACAGTGTCATGCAGAGTCAGATCATTTCCGCAAAATTTTGCATAGTTATCGGGTTTCACTATGCATGGGCTTGCCTGATAAGGCCTTAAGGAATGAAATTCCGGATTTCTGCCGGGATCGTCGCAGGGAATCGGTGTAGGGGAAGGAATCGGGCCACTTTGGGCTAGCGCAAAAACTTTATGTGGAGATATAAAAAAAGCCGATGCAAGAATAATCAAGAACAGAAATATTTTCTTCATGCTATTCAGTTTAGCACAGCCGTCAGATGGTGAGGTTGAATTTGGTTACGTCAACTCCTGTGATATTGGATATAAGAACAAGAATTAGATAGGAGACAAGAATTATAACTAAACCTGCAATTGCGGAGGTGATTGTCTTTCTGGCGCTCTCAACTGCTTTCGGGTCTCCGCCCGAGGTTATGAATTTAAATCCGCCGACAAGAAGGAGAACAAAAAGAACAATTCCGGCAAAACCCAAGGCATAGCTCACGACGTTTGAAAAAACTGTCCCCAAATCAGCTATCGTTGCAGGTGGCATACAAAAAACATTTTAGACCAGTCAGGAAGTTAGAGCAAGCGAGAATTAAACCGTGGGGATCGCAAGAGAAAAAATATTAATCTTGAAGAAAGTATTAATAAGAGCAACAATCGCCCAGGCGGCGAAAACTATTACAAGTCCGACCAAGGCTGCGGTGATTTGACTTCTTGCCGCTTCCGTTTGAGCTTTGTCTCCACCCGAAGCAATCCAACGGATTCCGCCTATCACCAAAATAAAGAAAAACACGATTGCAGCTACGACTACAACCAACCTGATCAGACCAGAAATAATACTGGGAATAGTAAGCCCTTGGATATTGACAAAATCACCCCCAGGTTGAAGATTAATAGTATCTGCTAATAGTTTTTGCATCTGTATTATTATTGATTTACCAAACTCGTATTGTCAAGAGCCAGTTATTTTAATTATTTACACAGTGCGGAATACCGGGCGGTTGTATCTCGCAGTGTGTCGGACCTTGACAAACAAACCCACTGCAAGCGTTACCGCCGTTGCCGCCGGAATTGCTCAAGGTTGGTATGGTAAATTTCAGCAGGTTGACATTAAAGAAAGTATCGAGCAATCCGAGTATCGCAAAAACAGCAAAAAGAATGACAAGTCCGATAAAGGCATTTGTCAGAGTTCCTTTAGCATCCTCTACTTTTTGTTTATCTCCTCCCGAGGAGATCCATTTTATAGCTCCGATTAAGAGCATAAAGAAAAAGATAACCGCCCCAATGATGAAGCCCCACTCAATGGCGTATGGAATTGCGCTTTGCAAAAAGCTTACCCCGGCCGCTCCGCTGGTATTTTGTGTCGGAAATATCGGGTTTGAGATTGAGTTCATTTGATTAGGGCAAAGAGATTTGAAATATTGAGTAAATCGCCAACACCCAGGAAATATCCGATAAGCTGGATAATTAATAGGGCGATAATTACAATAACCAGTCCGATAATTCCTGTTGTGATTTTTTTCCTGGCTGCTTCTACGGCTTTCGAGTCTCCGCCCGAACTGATTATAGCTATTGCCCCCGTGATGATAGTAAATATTGCCCAGATGATAGCAACTATCGTCATTACACCGATGACGTCGGAAATAAATCCTGATAAAACTCCGACGGCTCCGGCTCCGCTATTAGGGTTTGCAAGAGGACCTGTGCCGATACCTGTGAACCCGCTATTGTTTGGCGGGCCAATCGGTATATTTGCTGTTATTAAATTTTTCATTATAGTTGTGGGATGGTTGGATTAAGAATAAATGTGGCACTACCGAATATTAGTTGTCCGAATATGGCTGCCAAAACGAGAGCTCCCGCTGCAACCGCTAACCCGAGTGCTGTCTGCCAGATTTTAGCCCAGGCACCGGCAACCTTTTTAGGATCGTCTCCCGCAGACATAAAATCATATCCCGCCAAAATGAAATTGATGAGAGCATAGATTCCCGCGCCCACAATTAAAATCCAAATGGCATACTGAATCAAAGTTCCGATGGCGGTTCCGGGGTTGGTACCATATTTTTCTAATCCGGCCGGGGGCGGAACAGTGCCAAAAGGGTTAGCTGCCAATAAATTTATCATTTTAAAAAATAAGATTCTGTATTCCCAAAAGATTACCTATTAATTTTACTATCCAATACGATGCAAATACAATAACAAAGCCGATAATAGCCGAAGTGATAGTTTTTTTAGCCTGCTCCGCTTTTTGAGGATCACTTTGTCCGGCGCTTCCTATCATTCCGATTCCGCCCAGAATAAAAAAGAAAAGAAGAATTAGCCCTGCAAGAACAAAGGCGATATTTAGGAAAAGAGAAACCAGATCACTAACAGCGTATAAACTGGTAAATTTATCAGTTCCGCCGCCAAATACGTTAAAAAAAGTTTGCCCGATATTCATATTTTATTTGAATATTAATCCAAAGGATGTATTTCCAAGACCAAAGACTTGGCTGAACAGTTGAACAATAAAGAATGCGAAAATA
>Ga0182027_10010104_pt1 | contig 13468 bp, 15 predicted proteins | sample 712E1DmetaG_FD_121300 | JGI IMG/M metagenome (GOLD analysis project Ga0182027, IMG submission 121300) | Permafrost microbial communities from Stordalen Mire, Sweden - 712E1D metaG (Illumina Assembly) | ecosystem: Environmental > Terrestrial > Soil > Wetlands > Permafrost | place: Sweden...
CTGATTAGCATGGTTGCTTTGGGATATCCCCAGGAAAAGGACGTTTTTAAAATAATGCCTAAAAGAGAAATAAAGAGCTTGTTGCATTGGGAGAAATTTTAATGCCTGCAACTGGGTATGTTTGGACAGGTAATTCGGGTTGTTTGTTGCCACTGCTGATAATTCTTAATTTATTCTTTGGCCGGCTAATTTTTAATTCCATTGGGCTCTGGTTAGGCGTTGAGGCAGTGCTAGTCTTAATTTTTATTCTTAAAGTTAAGCTTATGGTTTCTAGAATCGTTCAACAATTTGAGTCTGCAGGCCGCGATAATCAATCCCATAAACCGCAAAGCAAGGTCGTGGACATTCAGGGGCAGGTTATTGATGATGGTAAGGAATTAGAATAAATAAAATTCCCTCCGTTTCTTATTAAGAGTACTTAATTTTAGCTGGCGATATCTGCTTATAATAAAGCTTGAAGCCGGGGAATTAGATAAACCAGTTGACTATTTTTGCCAGGTTGCCCATGCTCGGGCAGAAGGATTGTCAAAAGAAAATAGAAAAACAAAGGTAAAGTAGACGGTGTAGCAAACTTAAAATGAAGGGGACTTTTCACTTAGGTGAAATTCCCCTTTTTTATTGGCAAATTTTATTTATTTTTGCAGTTTTTAGTATTATAATAATTCTGATGAATGATCTGGAGTTTATCCAAAACTGCCTTAAAGGAGATAAACAATCCTGGCTTGAGTTCATCTCACGTTATTCCCGCCTAATCTATAACTATATCTATAGCGTTTTATCAGTTAAGGGTTGTAGTATTCCTACGGAGCAGGTTGAGGATATCTATCAGGAGATATTCCATATCTTAATTAAAGATAATTATAAGAAGCTATCCACGTACCAGGCTAAAAATGGGTGTACTTTGGCTAGCTGGTTAAGGCAGGTCACCACTAATTTTACTATTGATTATTTGCGTAAGCTTAGGCCTATGGCTTCTATTGATGAACATTCTGAGGAAGGCCTTGGCTTGGCTGATACCCTTGCGGATCTTTCAGCAGGTGCAGCAGAATTTCTTAGTGACCAGGATAAACGTAAAACTTTAGGTGAGTGTATTGGTTTACTTGAGCCTGATGAACAGTATTTTTTGGAGTTATTTTTGAATCAAGGGTTGACTTTAGATGAAATGAAGGAATATCTTAAGGTTAGCCGCGGGGCAGTGGATATGCGCAAGGGTCGGATATTGCAGAAATTACAGGATTGTTTTAAAAAGAAAGGATTTTTGGGTTAGATTTATTCGAATAATACGTCTATTGAAGTGAGGGGGAAATAACTTACGTAGCACAAACGACATAAGAGATTTATTTAGGCTTATCCGTTGAAAGCGGGAAGGTAAAAGGAGCATAATGATTAATTATTTTGAACGGGTTGCTAAGCTAATATACAAGGAATGGAAAGTAACTAATCGGCCCACACCTAAGGAGCATCCGGATGAACAAGATTTATCCTGTTTTCTTGATGATAAACTTTCTTTACTGAATAAGAACTTGATTCAGGAGCATCTACTTAGCTGCGATGTGTGCTTAGAGTATGTAAGTACACAGCTTAAGATACAAACGCATTTAAGTTTAGATGTTCCGCCTGCGTTGCTTGAGAAGATAAAAAGAATAGTCAGTCAAGATACTCATGAAAATCTTTTGGAAGTATTCATTAGGCTTAAAGAAAAAGCCTTGGAAATCATCCAGACATCTGGAGATGTGCTTTTGGGCCAAGAGCTGGTTCCTGCTCCGGTTTTACGCAGTAGAAAGATAAATGAGTTTAAAGAAGAAGTAAGTATTTTAAAGGATCTGCAACAGATTAGAGTATTGGCTAAAATTCAGAATAGGTCCGCTAAAAGTTTCAACCTTACCATCACCGTTAAAGATAAACAAACGCAGAAGATTGATAAAAATCTACGCATTACTCTAATTCAGGATGGTTTGGAGTTAGAATCTTACATTAATGAATCCGGAAGCAGTTTTTTTGAAAATATTCCGCTGGGCGATTATATTGTTGAAGTTATCCGCCAAGAAGAAAGGCTGGCGGTAATTGATTTAAAAGTCAATGCCTAATCTTATGCATCAAAACGAGTCACTAATCTTAGAGGTCTTTAAGCAGGATGATTCGCTTAAAATAGGCCTATTTAATCAGGGCCAAGCTGCCCCCACTTTACGGCATTATAGTCAGGTGGGGGTAAATTTTTTTGAGCTTAAGCATTTAAGCCTGGAGATGGTCGGAGTTTTAAATAGCTTGCCCAAGGATCAGACAGCTAAGCTCCAACAATTAAAGAGCCTGCAAAAAATTGGCCAATTATTCTGGGATCAGCTGCTTAATCGAGCGATTAAGAGTAAACTTAAAGAATGTCAATCTTGCACGCTCACCCTGTTTTTAGATGAAGAGTTAATTTACATTCCCTGGGAATTGATCTTTGATGGCCATGATTTTCTTTGTCTAAAATTTAGTTTGGGTAGGCTGGTGCGTAGTAAAGGGGATTCTGCCACTTTAGAGTATCGTGATTTAACGGATAGTTTAAAGATGTTAATTTTAGCTAATCCCAACGGGGATTTAAAATCCGCCTACGCCGAAGGTTTAAATATTAAAAATCAGTTTAACCATAAAACTAAAAAAGTTCAGGTTGATTTCAAATCTACCAATATTGATAAGCATTACGTAAAAAAGAACATTTGTGATTATGATATTGTGCATTTTGCCGGCCACTGCGAGTTTGATAAATCCGGAACTAAAGATAGCGGTTGGGTTTTAAGTGACGGCGTCTTTAGGGTGGAAGATATACTTAAGATGGGGCAAAGTTGTAGCCTACCGGCTTTAGTATTTTCTAATGCTTGCCACTCTGCGCAAGTTAACCCTGTTTTAATTGACTCAGAGTATCAAAGGGCTAATTACGGTATGGCCAGCGCATTTCTATTTGCCGGAGTCAGGCATTATATTGGATCAATCCGTAAAATAGAAGATAGTGCTAGCCTGGTATTTGCTCGGGAATTCTATACTAAGCTTATTGCGGTAACCAGCGTAGGAGAATCCTTAAGATTATCTAAGTTAAAATTGATCCAGGAGTACGGGCTGGCTAGTTTACACTGGGTAAACTATTTACTTTATGGAGATCCGGGTTTTGTTTTCTTTAAAGTATTAAAACCTAGAGAACCCAGGTATAAGGCAGGCGCGTTAAATAAAAAAATCTTACTAAAAACCAGCTTAGCTTTAATTTTGATTTGCTTGAGTATTTTTTTGATTTTTTGGCTGCCCAGAATTAATCCCACAAAGTTATATTTGTATCTTCATACAGTTTCAGAATACCGTCAAGGAAATAATCAGGCAGCGATAACTTTCGGCCAACGGGTAATCGGTAAAGATCAAAATTTCCTGGCAGTTTATCCATTGGTTGCCAGTGCCTACCAGAATTTAGGCGATAAAGACCAAGCTTTAAAATACTATTTGGAGTACATGCTTAAAAGCGAGAAGTTAAAAAATGGTTTTCATCAGATTGAGGCTTATATCAAGCTGGGATGGTTTTATCAGCTTGATGGCCAGTATGCTAAAGCTCAGGAGTTATATGAAAAAGCCATAAATTTAAGCCGTATGTCCGTAGATAAACAGAATGAAGCGCTGGCATTAAGAAAATTAGCCGTGTGGAATATTGATAAGAAAAATTATAGTCAAGCCTTAGATTTATTGACTAAAAGTGCGGCGATTAATTCAGAGTATCCGGGTAATTTCGAAAATATTAAAAATTTAGGATGCGATTATTTTGATATCGGCCTAGTTTTTGTTAACAAAAATGATTATCCAGCGGCTAAAGATTTTTATGAGAAAAGCCAGAAAATATTTGAAAGATTAAAATTAGCCAGTGAATTAAGCGATTGTTACTATAATCTGGGGGAGGTCTATTTGTTTGAAAAACAATACCAAAAAGCTTTAGATTACTATTTTTTAGGTTTGAAATTAGACCAAAAACAGAATAATCAAGTAAATTTAGCCAGCGGCTATAATATGATTGGGGAACTTTATCTGGAGATTGATGATTTGGAAAAAGCAGAGAATTATTTTAAACAAGCCCTTGAATTATCAGGGCTGATTAATAGCCGGCTGGACCTAGCTAATGCCGATTATAACCTCGGTCAATTATATAAGAAGAGAGGGAGAAAGAATCTGGTCCGGGAGTATTGGCGTAAGGCCCAGGAAATATGCAGTACCGCGGATCCGGATAAGTATCAAGAGATTCGTAAAGAATTATTGGAATTAGATAATCTTTAAATATTTACTTGACAATATATTTTTTTAGGTTATACTCTACTATGTTAATAGAGTTAGTAGACATCACCCAACGCTTATTGTATTGCGTCGGTGTCGTCCAGGTGGAAAAGGAGGGCGGTAGATGAGAATTACATATAAAGGCGATTATGCATTAAAGGCATTATTAGATTTAGCGTTAAATTATGAAAAAGGTTTATCCACGATTAACGATGTGGCTAAACATATTGATGCTCCGGTAAAATTCTTGGAGCAGGTGCTTTTAGATCTAAAGAAGGGTGGGTTCGTGGAAAGTAAGCGCGGAAATGTCGGCGGGTATCAGTTAGCCAAGAATCCTGCTCAGATTACCTTGGGGCAGGTAATTAGGTATATCGATGGCCCTATTGAACCAATCGCTTGCGTGGAAAAAGGTTATTCTAATTGCAAAGACTTGCGCAAATGTGTTTTTAAAAACATTTGGCAGAAGGTTGCTCAGACTACTTCGGGCATTGTGGATAATATAAACTTTGCGGATTTGGTCAGCCAGATTAATTTGGAGCAAAACGTTTTAGTTTATTCGATTTAGGAGGTTGTTGTGAAAATTAAATACAAACATTTAGGATTATTTATAGTTTGGCGAATGTGTTGCCTTCCTGATAGAGCTGAAGATATTTTAACAATGTTATCAAGAAGGAGGAGAAGATGAGTTTAAAAACAAATTCCAAAAATATAGTTAATGATGCAATAATTAAAGATATAGCCCAAGCTGTGGAGGCTTTAGAATACGGTACGGTTACGGTTAAAGTGCATGATCGAAAAATTACTCAAGTTGAGGTAGCACAAAGAAAACGTTTTGAAGATGTTTGGAGGATCGAGGAAGGAGGTGGTATATAAGTAGTTGTTTTGGAATGACCGGACTACCGGAATCATTTATCAATTAAATTATAATTTCCCGATACGACCAGATAGCTGGAGTAAGGTGAAAGTATTGGGAGGTTTAAATGAGAAAGTTTATAGTTTTAGCAGTATTTTTGTTCTTGGGATCTTTGACAAAACAGGTATTCGCCGGCCCGCCTTTTAATAACTTAGAGGGTGTAGGAGGTGTAGCGTATAACCCGCTAGCCTATCTTGCTGATTCTGGCGAGGAGCTTATAAAGATTGGGGATGTCGATATATTAGCTAAGCCAAGATTTGGCGCCTGGTATGTGAATTTACCGAAGGCTAAAATTGACTGGGAATCGATTGGAGTAGCAACTACTCTGCTTAAGAGATTAGAAGTTTCCTATGGATATGAAGCAATTAACTGGGAAAATCATCCTACATTCCATAAGAATAATCTTGGAGCTAAGTTGCTATTATTAAAAGAGAATTCGTTTAGCACCAAATTTGTTCCCGCGATATCAATCGGGACAATTTTCAAGACTACTAGTAATGCGTCGTTACGCGAAGCTGGACTAGGTACTCTTCGCTCAAGCGGCCAAGACTGGTATGCGGTAGCCACTAAAACGGTTAATCTTTTACCCGTACCGGTGATTATATCCGGTGGCTTGCTTTCAACGCAAGAGTTTGTTACTGGAGCACTTGGGTTTAGCAATAAAAGAGAACTGACCGGTTTTGCCAATATTGATGTCGTGCTTCCGCATGGTTTTGTGGTTGGCTATGAGTTTAAACAAGGAGCAAGATTTTCAAATGTTCAGAACACCAACTATTGGGATGCGCATTTAGCTTGGATTCCCAATAAGAACCTTACTGTGATTGCTGCTTACACTGGAACAGGTGACTATGGCAAGGTAGGAAATACCAGGACAGGATTGGGCAATGGGTTTGTATTAAGTGCCCAGTATGCATTCTAAAAAATAAATAGTGAGTATTGGGCAGAGGGTTTTTTCCCTCTGCCCAATGATAATTTAAGAAAAACTAAGCAGTAATTAATCGTAAGGAGGTAATCGGGATGAGTAAAATTGATAATCGGTTAAGAATTGAAACATTGGTTTTACATGGCGGCCAGGAGCCGGATCCGACTACCGGGTCACGGGCTGTGCCGATTTACCAAACTACTTCGTATCAGTTTAAAAGCACTGATCATGCGGCTAACCTTTTCGGCCTAAAGGAGTTTGGGAATATCTATACCCGTTTAATGAACCCGACTACAGATGTGTTTGAAAAACGGGTAGCTTTATTGGATGGGGGGGTAGGTGCTTTAGCTGTTGCCAGCGGTTCTTCAGCAATTACTCTGGCTTTGCTTAATATTGCCCAGGCAGGTGATGAAATTGTTTCCGCAGATAATCTCTACGGCGGGACATATAATCTTTTTCATTACACTTTTCCTCGCTTAGGAATTAAAGTCAATTTTGTTCCGGCGAATGATTTGGCAGCCCTGGAAAAAGCAATAACCTCTAAGACCAAAGCAGTGTACGCTGAGTCAATCGGTAATCCTAAATTAAACGTTGCAGATTTAGAAGGTATCTCTAAAATAGCTCATAAAAACGGCATACCTTTTGTGCTGGATAATACCGTTTCGCCATATTTGTTAAGGCCGATTGATTATGGGGTAGATATTGTAGTTTACTCAGCCACTAAGTTTATCGGCGGCCACGGTACAAGTCTAGGCGGGATTATTGTTGATTCCGGAAAATTTGATTGGACTAATGGTAAGTTCCCATTAATTGCCGGGCCAGATCTAAGTTATCATGGGATTAATTTTGTTGAGGCGCTTAAATCCCTAGGTAATATTGCTTATATCATTAAAGCCAGAGTTTGTTTGCTGCGTGATTTAGGGCCGGCAGTATCACCTTTTAATTCATTTTTGTTTCTGCAGGGGCTTGAGACACTGGCTTTGAGGATGCCCAGGCATTCTGAAAATGCCTTGGCGGTGGCTAAGTTTCTGCAAAAACATCCTAAGGTAAGTTGGGTAAATTATCCGGGTTTGGATAATAGTCCTGAAAAAGAAAGAGTAAAAAAATATCTCTCCCGCGGTGCAGGGGCAATTCTAGGGTTTGGGATTAAAGGCGGGTTGGAGGCAGGCAAGAAATTTATAGATTCTCTGGAGTTAATTTCGCATTTGGCTAATGTTGGGGATGCTAAAAGCTTAGCAATTCATCCGGCAACTACTACACATCAGCAATTATCCGCTGAAGAACAATTAGCTACCGGAGTAACTCCGGATTTTATTCGTTTATCAATCGGGATTGAACATATCGATGATATAATTTTCGATATTGATAAAGCATTGACCAAAATTGGTTAAGGAGAATAACATGAGTAAAATATTTTCAGATGTTACAAAAACGGTTGGCAATACGCCTTTAGTAAAGTTAAATCGGATTACTGAAGGCCTGGGGGCTACGGTATTAGTAAAGTTAGAATCATTTAATCCTCTTTCGAGTGTTAAAGATCGTATTGGAGTAGCGATGATTGAAGATGCAGAAAAAAGAGGAGTACTTAAAAAAAATATTACAATTATTGAGCCTACTAGTGGTAATACGGGTGTAGCTTTGGCATTTGTGGCTGCTGCTAAGGGGTATAAATTAATTCTGACTATGCCGGATACAATGAGTGTAGAAAGAAGGCAACTGCTAGCGATATTTGGGGCGCAACTGGTTTTAACTCCTGGTTCAGAAGGGATGAAAGGGGCGGTAAAGAAAGCCGAGGAGTTGGCTAAGGAAACTCCGAATGCAATTATTCTGCAGCAGTTTAATAATCCGGCTAATCCGGAGATTCACCGTAAGACTACTGCTGAGGAGATTTGGAAAGACACTAAAGGAAAAATTGATATTCTAGTAGCGGGGGTAGGTACGGGTGGTACAATAACAGGAGTTTCGGAAGTAATTAAAAAACGAAAACCAGCGCTTAAGGTAATTGCGGTTGAGCCCGATGCATCGCCGGTACTATCTGGAGGAGCTGCGGGGCCGCATAAGATTCAAGGAATCGGTGCAGGTTTTATCCCCCAGGTTTTAAACCGTGATATCATTGACGAAGTGATCCGGGTTACTAATGATGATGCCGGCCAGACTGCCAGGCGCCTGGCAAGTTTAGAAGGGATATTGGGAGGAATTTCTTGCGGAGCAGCTTTATGGGCGGGTTTAGAAGTGGCTAAACGCAAGGAAAATAAGGGCAAGGTGATTGTGGTTATTTTACCGGATACCGGTGAGAGGTACTTGACCACCTGGTTATTTCAAGAGGCCAGCCCTGTTTTAAAATAATAATAACGGGAAATTTTCTAATGGGGTAAAAGCATGAATAAAGAAAAAAAAGTAAATCAAAATGATAAGGTTGGTATTGTACAAACTCAAGCTTTCACTTTTGATACTCTTAAGCTTGAGAATGGGGAAAAGTTTGGCCCGGTAACTTTGGCCTATGAAACTTACGGTTGTTTAAATAAGGATAAGTCTAATGCCGTTCTTATTGCGCATGCCCTTTCAGGGGATGCGCATGCGGCCGGAGTGCATGAAGGAGAGAATAATCCCGGCTGGTGGGATGAGTTTATCGGCCCGGGCAAGGCTTTTGATACGGACAGGTATTTTGTTATTTGTTCCAATGTTTTGGGCGGGTGTAAAGGTTCAACCGGTCCGGCAAACATTAATCCCAAAACAACCAAACCGTACGCCTTAGATTTTCCTCTAATTACAATTAACGATATAGTTAATGCCCAGAAGCGTTTGATTGATCATCTAGGTATAGAAAAATTATTGGCTGTTGTTGGCGGGTCAATGGGCGGGCAGCAGGCTTTATCCTGGCTAGTTAATTATCCGAATAATCTACGTAGTGTCGTGCCGATTGCCACAACCGTAAAACATTCGCCGCAACAGATTGCTTTTAATGAAGTAGGCAGGCAGTCAATTATGGCGGATGCGCATTGGAAATCCGGAAATTATTACGAAGGGGCTTCTCCTTCCCGGGGATTAGCGGTGGCTAGGATGATCGGCCATATTACTTATATGAGCGATAAATCCATGGCGGAAAAATTTGGCCGCACCAAGAAGGATGGCGCAGAGCCATTCAAATTCACCGCGGATTTTGAGGTCGAGGGGTATTTACGTTATCGCGGTGATAATTTCGTTAAACGCTTTGATGCAAATTCCTATCTTTATATTACCAAAGCGATGGATAATTTTGATGCTTCGCCAGGCCGGCCATTACAGGAAGTTTTACAGGCAGCTAAAGCTAAAGTTTTAGTTATCTCTTTTAAATCTGATTGGTTATATCCGGCGTATCAGTCTAAAGAGATTGTTAAGGCCTGTAAACTGGCGGGAGTGGAGACTACTTATTGCGAAATTGATTCAACTTACGGACATGATGCTTTTCTTCTGGAAGTTGAAGAAGAATCGCATTTAATTAAACATTTCTTGAAAAAAGTATTTTATGCTTATGAGGTGACGGGTGAATATGGCGCGTAAAGACATCCAATTGGACCATGCGGTAATCCTGGATTTGATTAAGCCGCAATCTAGCGTTTTAGACTTAGGTTGTGGAAATGGGGATCTTTTGTACCTTTTAATTAAAGATAAGAAAGTCCGCGGCCAAGGTATCGAAATCGACGATCAGGCGATTTATAAATGCGTAGCCAAAGGTTTAAATGTTTTTCACGGAGATGTGGATAGCGGATTAGCGGAATTTAATGATAAATCCTTTGATTATGTAGTGCTTAATCAAAGTATGCAGCAGATTCTTCACGTAGATAAGGTGCTTACGGATGCCTTGCGCGTAGGTAAGCAGGTGATTGTCGGATTTCCTAATTTTGCCCATTATAAATCCCGGTTGCAGATGTTTTTCCGGGGTAAAGCGCCGATTACTGAATCACTTCCTTATCAGTGGTATGAAACTCCGAACTTGCATTTTTTAAGCATTCTGGATTTTAAGAAGTATTGCCGCGCTAAAAGGATTAATATTGAGCGCAGTGTTTGTGTGGGTGAGAACCGCAGGATTTTTTTCTTGCGTAACTTGTTTGCTCAGGTGGGTATATTCCTGATTGCAAAAGATTAAAAATTGGTTTATAAACTGATAATGGAGGGACAATGCCATACATTAATTTGAAATTGGTGGGAAAGCTTAATAAAGAGCAGAAAGAAAAAATTGCTAAGGAATTTTCTGATACGTTGTTAAAAGTCGCCGGAAAGCCCAAGGAGAGCCTCTATCTAGTTATTGATGAGGTGGAGGGTGAGAATTGGGCTAAGGGAGATAAATTTTTCGGCTAATTATAAATGAATATATTTAGTGAATATTCCAGCCTAATTATGGTTAAAGGATTAAGTAGAAGTTTTCGCATTGTTTTGATGGGCTTGGTTATTTTAGCGGTATCCAAAACGCCGTTATTTGCTAATGAGTCTTTGTTTTACAAAGAAGTTAATCTTATCGGTGGTTATTCTGATCGGGATCATTGGGTAGGTAAGAGCCAGGATCTGACCAATGCTTTAGGTTTTGAGGATTACCGCAAGTTTTCAAATGACTATGGTGATTATTTAACTACTGATTTGCAGGTGCGTCTGGCTTATGATAGCTTGCGCAATTCCCATAATGCTTGGGGTATTCAAGTGCATAACGCCTGGCTTTTGTATAAGTTCAACTATGCTGCCAAGCTACGTGTAGGGCATTTTGATCCGGCTTTTGGCCTGGAGCCATTATTGGATACGCATGGGACAATTCTTCAAACTTTAGCAATGGAGAATATTGGCTTTAAGAAAGATTGGGGTGTTGGATTAGAGGGAGCATTGTCTAAATTTGATTACAAATTAGCTTTACAGCTGGGATCAGGTATGGGGATTCGTAGAAGAGATGATAGTTTTCTTTTTACTTCCCGGATTGGTACGCCAACTTCGGCGAATTTTCAATACGGAATTTCTTTTCTCTATGGAAGCGTTTTAGAGACTGAGGATATGAAGACAATCCCTCAGGACAAGCTTTTGTCAGATAAAGCAATTTTAAAGAAAAGAGTGGGATTAGACAGTCAATATCTTTTTGGGCCATATCTATTAAAAGGAGAGATTGCTTACGGTGAAAATGATCGTAAAAAAGTGTTGGGCTATCTTGGTGAGGTGGATTATACAATACCAAAATATCAGAACTGGGAATGGGAATTACAATTTCAGTCTTGGATCAATAAGCTAGGAGAGAATTCATCTGCCGACTCTACTTTAACCCTGGGTACTAGTTATAAGCTTGATCAAAATATAACGTTGCGCGCGGCATTTTCGCATGATTTAAATATGATGGGTCAGAAGGAAGAAGACAAGATTCTGGTGCAGTTTTATTTCTTTGGCAGATAAGAAGGAGACGAATGCGTAAATTATTTTTTAGTGTTATTTTTTTACTCAGTATTTATGCCAATTCTTTTGCGGCAGTTGGATGCAGCCTTGATGATCCTGATCGGGATGTTAAACGTCTTTTTCCTGAATCCAGCGGTTATCTGTCTAAATTTATAACTTTAAAAGAAATCGGGGGGCAAGGCTTGCAAAATAAGCTTGAAGAGAAATTGGGTGATAAATTCGATGTAGTCTATGAAGATTTGGATGTACCCTATGTTTATTATACGATATTAAAAGGTAAAGATCCGATTGGTTACATTCATGGAGTAAATCAAAAAGGAAAATTCGGAGTTTTGCAGATAGTGATTGCCACGGATTTAAAAGAAAGAATTATCTCATTCTATTATCAGAGGATATCTTCTCCCGAGGCTTCCAAATTTCGCTCAAATGAATTTACCGGGCAATTTAAGGGTTTAACTCTGGGTGATTTCTCCCGCTACAATATTTTGGATAATCAACTTTCGGAAGGGCCGGTAGCTAAGATTGTTGATCATAGTTTGAATAGTCCGGAAGACTTTAGGGCAACGTTGCGAGGAATAAAAAAAGATCTCATCTTGCTGGATTACTTTTTGCATGGGCAAGAAAAAAGGGAGGGCAAATAGAATGAAAACTTTGCGTATAGCTGGCGTAATTATTGCTATAGCTATAATTATAGGGTCAGTATCTTTCAGATTGCTCGGTGGAACGGAGAAATATGGACAGGCAATCTCCAATCGACAGATAACTGAGGTTAAAGATGTTTTGGCTAATCCTAAGGCATTCGAAGGTAAATCTATAACTATCGAGGGAAAAATTGACAATGAATGTTCTACGGGTTGTTGGTTTTATGTTAAGGTGGGTAGCGGGAATTTAACTATTTATGTCGATACTGGAAATTCTGGTTTTGCTATTCCTCAGAAGGCCGGAAAGAAGATATTGGTTGAGGGTAAAGTGGTGATTAAGAAAACTGGTCCGATGATTCAGGCTCAGGGGGTGGAGTTAAAATGAAAATAATCTCAGTAGCTTTTAAGAATTTACAGAGGAAAAAAATCCGAACGTTTCTTACGATTGGCGGTGTTGCCATCGCGGTAGCAGTTTTGGTTAGTTTAGTAGGGTTTGATGCCGGATATCAGAAATCCTTAACAAATGATATCGATAAAATGGGATATCAGGTTTTAGTAACGGCCAAAGGTTGCCCATATGAAGCAGCTACTCTGATGTTAAAAGGCGGAGGTGGATTGCGGTATATGGAGCAGTCGGTGTTCGATAAGATTGCTCGCGATCCTAGAATAGAAAGGATTTCTCCGCAATTGGCGGCCACGGAGTTTGATAAGGACAGGCAAAATGGCCAGGGCGGAATAATTTTGTATATGGGTGTATCTAATTCTTACCTGGAGCTCAAGCCATGGTCGAAGTTTAAATCCGGCCGTTGGTTTTCCAGCGATAATGCGGATGAGGTAATTATTGGTTACGAGGCTGCGGAGCTAGAGCAGCGTTTACCGGGAGATCAAATTTTTGTTCCAAATCTGAATAAGGTTCTTAAGGTGGTGGGAATTTTTGAACGTACAGGAACGCAAGATGATGGGATAATGTTTCTTCCTTTAAAATCTGCTCAGCGTATATTTGATTTACCGGGAAAATTAACCGGAATTGGCATAAAACTTAAAGATATTGGAAATTTATCAGATTTTGAAGAAAGCTTATATAATGAGCCGGGAATACAGGTAATCAGTATGGCCCAGGTAAAAGGTACGATATTTAACCTGGTGTCTTCTTCTAAGGCCATGACTAATTCTGTGGCGATTATTGCTATCCTGATTGCGGTGATTGGCGTGGTGAATACTATTCTTATGTCAGTCTTTGAGAGAACCAAAGAAATCGGGGTGATGAAGGCTATCGGTGCATCGCGTTTGGATATTTTTAAC
>Ga0182027_10010106_pt1 | contig 13467 bp, 9 predicted proteins | sample 712E1DmetaG_FD_121300 | JGI IMG/M metagenome (GOLD analysis project Ga0182027, IMG submission 121300) | Permafrost microbial communities from Stordalen Mire, Sweden - 712E1D metaG (Illumina Assembly) | ecosystem: Environmental > Terrestrial > Soil > Wetlands > Permafrost | place: Sweden...
GGCCGTCAGGCCGGGGATCAGGTAGATCACCATGCCGATCGATGCGGCGGCGATGATAACGACGAAAAGTGCCTTGGTGACGCGATTGTCTCTTTGCAGAAAACGGATCATGAGTGGACTTGGACCTTCAACTCTCTACGCGCGGGCGTGGTAGTCCCCGCTGGGCAGCATGGGGACGGCGGCAAGGCAGGAATCTCCCAGGAATGCGCAATTCTCGCTCGACGCGATTCCCTCTCATTATAGACGACACGGAACCTTGAGAGCCTGAATGCAATGCCACGAACTTCGCTCCGCACAACGGCTCGGCCTTGAAAACACAACGGGCATCCCGGCTTCCGGGATGCCCGCTGCTTTTCTATCGGTTTGCCAGCCCTTACCGCCAGTAGTAGAACCCACCCGTCACGAAGTACGGACGGTAGTACACGGGCGGATAAGGATAATACGGAAGTCCGTAGGGATAGCCGGGGCGATAATACCCGCGCCGGTAGAGCGTCGGGCCGCCGGGATAGAGCCCCTGGGCCAGGCGAGAGGCTTCTTGCTGGCTCACCGGCATAACCGCGACCGGAGCGGCCAGGTGGAAATCGACCAGGGCCTCGGCGGGAATCCAGACCCCCGGTCCTGAAGAGGCCGCTGAAGCTGCCGTGCCGGCGGCCACGCCTGCCCCGGCGCCAATGGCGCAGCCTACGCCGCGGCCCACGGCGCAGCCGATAATGGTGCCTATCATTCCGCCGCCAAGGGCGCTGCCAACCGTCTGACCGGCCTTATTCGGCCCCCTCACCTTGAACTGATCGGATTCGATTTGGTAATTCTGCCCGCCCAGATCCAGCGAGGTGAGAGTGAGAGCTAGTTCAGCGCTGCCGCCCAGCGTGCCGGACTTCTTGCTCTCCGTCACCACTCCATGAACGGTTGCGCCGCGCGGAATGGCCAACACGCCGCCGTACACCACGTCGTGAATCACTGTGAACTGAATTGGCGAGCCGTCTTTGGCGCTTCGGGTGCCCACCGGCTCGTTGGTCCGCACTTGCAGCAGGGTTCCCACGGGCACCGTCACCGGTCCATTGGGAGCCTGATAGGCGGGCGGCGCTGGATAAGCCGGCGCCTGAGGCCGCATGGGAGCATATTGGGGCCGTGAGGGAGGTGGTGGAGGGGCGGGAGCCTGAGCTTGAGCCTCATTCTGACCGGAGTTCCACTGGGGCAGCCCTTGGGCCGGAGGCGTTGGCCCATCGTCCGGCTGGCTCTCTGCCATCTGCTGGGCGCCGGGCTCGGCGGCATTCACGGGGGCCGCTTCCTGAGCCGCTTCTGCGGCCTGGGGATTGCCGACCTTCAGGTTGTTGTGCACCGCGGTCACGCCAGAGACACGGCTGACAATCGATTCCGCCAGTTCGGCGGAGGCCTCGCTCGACACCGTACCGGAAAGCGTCACTTCACTCTGGATGGTTGCGGCAGTGATGAGATCCTTTTTCAGCGCCTTCGAGGCATCCAGGGCATGCACCACGTCCATCTCGATCTGTCCGTCGGTGCGCTGGCCGGCCGCTTGAACAGCGGCTGCCGTTGGGGCTGGACCCTGATCCTGGGCTACCGCAATCGCGCCGCAAAACACGATCATTCCGGCAAACGCGAGGGCCAGGGGAATGATTTTCTTGAGCAAGGTCCGATTCATCTTCATGTTTCTCCTCTGCCTGAGGCGCCGCTCCCGGTTCAATTCATTTAGACGCAGAGCCGCAAGCGCCGTCACAGGTGAGAACCCGGCCGTAGGGAAAAAGTTCCGTGCCGCGAGGACCTGTCCTGAGTCTTTAACTCTTGAAGGGTACGAGCTTTAACTCATACTCAGACCGGGCATAATCCTAGTTCCTGGTCCCTGTTCATTACTTCAGCGCCTCATCGAAGGCTGCGGCCAGCGTCTTCAATCCCGTTGCAACATCGGCCCCCAGGTGAACCCGCAGTACCCGTCGGCCGCGCGATTCCAGCACCGCCATATCCCCGGCAGCCTGGGCGTCGATGACCACACCAAAGCTCAACTTCTGCCCCGGAATCTTTACATCGACTGCGTGATCGGCGGTGATCTGTAGGAAGACGCCGGTGTTGGGGCCGCCCTTGTACTCCTGCCCAGTGGAGTGCAGAAAGCGCGGGCCGAAGCCCAGGCAAGTCGCTACATGCTTCACGTCGCGCACCTTGCGCCTGAAGCCCTGAATGGCCGCCTCGTGCTCCGGAAACATGGGCAGAAATGCCAGCACGGCAAAGTAGTCGCCGGGATGAATCTGGTCGAGATGTGCGCGCAGATAGCCGGCCAGTGTCTGGCTCGGTGCGGCAGCTTGCAGCGTCGCCGCATATGCCTCGGTGGCATATAGCTCGATGCCCCCATCCACCAAGGCTGCCGCACGCATCGCCAGCTTGCCGGTTTGCTCGTAGGCCGAGGTCAATGCGCGGGTCTCGATCTTGGCCGACTCCACGTCCGGCTGGTTGAAGGGATTGATACCCATCACCGAACCGGCCACCGCCGTGGCCACCTCCCAGGTGAAGAACTGACCGAAGATCTCGTAGAGATCCGCAATCTCAATGTGGATCACCGGATGGCCGGCAGCCTCGATCGCCGCCACCTTTGCGTCCTGACTCGCATCCTTCGTCCCTTGCAGACGGATGGATGCGAAGATGCGGTCGTTGCCGTAAACCTCGGGCGCTCCAATGGCCTCGCGGTCCACCGGCGTAATGCCCTTGCCCAGTTTGCCGGTGGATTCGGCAATCAACTGCTCCAGCCAGGCGCCCAGGTAGTAGATCTCCGGCGAGGTGAAGATGGTCAGTTTGTCGCGTCCTGCGTTGGCCGCCGTGCCCAGCAGCAGGCCCAACTGCACAGCAGAATTCTCTCTCGGCTCAAGTTTGGCCGACTCTACCGCCTTGCCTGCCTCGGCCAGCAGCCTCGCCGTATCCAGGCCGGCCACCGTGGCAACCACCACCCCGAACTTCGACAGAGCGGAAAAGCGCCCGCCGATCCGCGGATCGCCATAGAAGATATTGCGGAAGCCGTCGGCCCTGGCCACCTGCTCCATCTTCGAGCCGGGATCGGTAATCGCCACGAAATGGCTGCCTGCCTTCTCCGCGCCGACGGCCTTTTTCATCTCCTCAAAGAAATACTGTTTCAGGATGTTGGGCTCCAGCGTGGAGCCGGATTTGCTGGCGACGATCATCAGCGTCTCGGTCAGCTTCACCTTGTCGCGGGCGGCCTTCACCTGAGCCGGATCGGTGGAATCCACAATATGCAGCGCGGGAAAGCCCGGCTGCCGGCCAAAGGTAACGGCCAGCACTTCGGGGCACAGGCTGGAGCCGCCCATGCCCAGCAGCAGAACGGACTTGAAGCCAGCGGCCTTCACATCGGCGGCCAAAGTGGCAAAAACCGCCAGATCTTTGTGTTCCCGCTCGACAATGTCCATCCAGCCCAGCCAGTTTTCCTCGCCATCGCCAGTCCACAGGCTGGGATCCTTGTGCCAGAGGCGGTCAAGCTTGTTGTTTTCGGTCCAGTCGGCGGCAGCCAGGTCCACAGCGCCGCGAAGTTTCTGGGGGAGTACGAATCGGTAGCTCATATCGATATCAATTTTGCCTGAAATCTCCGCGCGCTGAAAGGTCGCCGTGCACAGACAGAGAACAACACTTCATGAATAAGTTCATGCCCAGGGGATCCCGAGGTAATTTGTCTGCCGGAAAGATTCTCTTTTTCAAAGAAGCTGACAGCCCTTTGAATCGATGTGCGACGTGACGGAAGAGCCACTGTCGCCGTCAGGGTTAATGATGATGCCTGAAGTCGTACATCGCGCCGATGGTAAAACCATTCGGAGTGGGGTTGTGGTTATATGGCGGTAAGGGCCCCCATCTCTGAAATTCGTAGTCGGCACGCACCCAGATGTGGCGATAGACCCGATACTCCAGACCAGCGCCGGGAGCCATATATGTCAGTACATCATGCTTAAACGGTTTCGTTCCGGGAGGATCTTCGTTAGGAAAGTCGTCCCTTCCCAAACCCATCTCGAACTTGGCGTAAGGAGAGAAATTATGGAAGTGACGCCATGTATAGAGGGCTCCGCCCCCAACGGTTACTTGGCGAACATTGGTTTTTAGGCCCGCTAGATTCAAGTGGACGTCGCGGGCTTCCACTTCCACACCGATTCTATGAAGAATCTTTGGGGTAAGGGGGGGGAAGTAATCGATCCAGAGGGTGGCGCCTCCAAATTTACCCCCTTGTCCCCAATCGACGTCCCAGTAGGGCATGCCGCCTCCGACGGAGAACGGCAAACCACCCTCATAGGCAGCCGGAACGACCTGGGAAAAACCCTGCAATGCTGCGATGACAAAAAGTGCCGCCAGCGACAGCTTCGGAACCAGCTTGAAAAACATGCTGAGTCTCCTTGAGCACAAAAAGATTCTTTCCTGAGGCAACATCTCGCTCACGGTTGTGTACATTAGTGTACATTTGCAACTTACGAATGCAAAGCTAAGATTCCGCAAAGAATTGCGCATAGTATTGCGCAAAGAAGAGATATTGCGCCGTCTCTGAGTCACTGCGTTGAATTCATGCACCCAATATACCTAACCAAGCAGTTCGCTTGCCTCCTCTTCAATCCCTGCAATCACATGCGAAGCAGTTCCATCCGCGGCGTGGCCAGGTTTCGCGCGCTCTTCAGCTCCCGGCTACGCCTCGGCACGCTGGGAACCCCGGTCAGCCACCCCAGCGACCAAGACCTGTCGCTGGGGACACCGGCCAGTTGGGCGAAATGCGGATCAGCTCAAGACCACCCAGGTCCTCGACCGCAAACGCCGGCGAAGCCGCTGGCACGGCCACGATCCCCCGCGCGGGCAGATCGACAGGATCGAATTCTTGTCCGGTAATCCTCCCCGCCCCGGATGCGGCAAAAAGATACGCCAGCCCCTGAGGCCGCTCACCTTCGCCCTGCAGGCTCTTGCTTGAGCGGCTCCCAGCCACTGTCAGCCGCTCCACGCGAAAGTACTTCTCATCCAGCAGAATCGTGCGATCCGCGAGAACTTTGGCTGCAACCTTGCCGGCGCGAGTCACAAGCCGCGTAGCCTCCAGGGATTTCTCGATGTGCAGCTCGCGGCCGCGGCCATAGTCGTACATCCGGTAGGTCAGGTCGCAGTTCTGCTGAGTCTCCAGCAGAATCGACCCCGGCCAGATGGCATGAACCGTCCCAGCATCCACAAAAATTGCGTCCCCTGCCGCCACCGGCAGCATATTGAGGCTCTCTTCCAGCGTCCCTGCGACTATCCCCTCCCTGACCTTGTCCAGCGTGACTCCCGGCCTGAGCCCACAGGCTACCTGCGCCCCCGGCTCGGCCGCCAACGCAACCCAGCATTCGCTTTTGCCGCGGGGCTGGCCGTACTTCTGCGCCAGTCTGTCGTCCGGGTGTAACTGCACGCTCAACTTCTCCCTGGCAAAGATCACTTTGATCAGCAGCGGCGACTCAGGCGACGGAACTCCCGCGCCAAGCAGCGCTTCGGAGGCTTCATGGAACAGGCCGCCCAGCGTCTGCCCCGCATGGGGGCCGGTCTCGACCAGGCATTCATCCCCGGTGAGCCAGACCTCCCCGATAGGATTCCCCACTGTGACCCGGTCATACCAGGGACGAAGATCCCGGGTACCCCACACCCGGTCCACAAACCGGGGCGCGATGCGAAACGGAGCCAGTTCTTGAGCCGGAAATTGCCCAGGTAGAACCATCGGAATTGCCCCTATCCTCCACGACCATAAGCCGTTTGCCTGCGCGCCGGCGAGCCGGCGGCAAACCGGCGCGGCGCTTGTCTTCGACCGTTATCACACTTTACCAGACCGGCAAACCGGCCCCGTAACCCTGCCATGATCGTAGCGAAACAACCTCATCCGCCTGGCAACAGGATTCCATGCTTTGAGTAACCCCGATCCATTGGGATAGTTGCTCGCTCCTGCCTGCACCGGGTAGCCTAGGGATTACCTCACCGGCCCGAATTTCCTGCTTGGATTCCTCGTGCCGTCAACCCCCGTGTGAAGCAGCGAAGGAGACACGCCTGGGATGTCAAAGCCAGTTTCCATCTGTGTGATCGGCTCCGGATATGTGGGACTCGTCGCGGCGGTTTGCTTTGCCGAGATGGGCCACTCCGTCATCTGCGTGGACAATGACGAAGCCAGGGTGAAGACCCTCCGCGAAGGCGGCGTTCCCATCTACGAGGACCACCTGCCCGAGTTGCTGGCTAAGCATCGGGATCGCGGCGTCGAATTCACCACCGATCTAGGTGGAGCGGTCGAACGCAGCGAGGCCATCTTCATCGCCGTGGGCACCCCCCAGGGCGACACCGGCGCCGCCGACCTCTCTTACGTTGAGGCTGTGGTAGCGGAAATTGCCCACGCCGTCAACGGCTACAAGGTGATCGTGGAAAAGAGCACGGTGCCGGTCTACACCAACGATTGGATCAGCCGTGTGCTTCACCGCCATGGCGTCGACCCCGACAGCTTCGATGTGGTTTCCAACCCTGAGTTCCTGCGCGAAGGCACGGCCATCGGCGACTTCCTGCATCCCGACCGCATCGTGGTGGGCGCCGGCTCCGAGCGCTCCGCCGAGGTGCTGCGGCGCATCTACGAGCCGCTCACCACGGGCAGCTATTACGCGCAACCCGGCGCTTTGCCGGGGCCTTGCAGCGCCTCCCATCCAGCCCGGTTGCTGGTCACCTCGGCGCAAAGCGCGGAGCTCATCAAGCACGCCTCCAACGCCTTCCTGGCCCTGAAAATCTCTTTCATCAACGCGGTGGCCAATCTGGCCGAGGCTGCCGACGCCAACATCGAGGACATCGCCGCCGGCATGGGCATGGACCGCCGCATCGGCCCTGGGTTTCTGCGCGCCGGGCTGGGCTATGGCGGTTCCTGTTTCCCCAAGGACGTGGCCGCATTCCACTGGGTCGCGCAGCAGCGTGGCGTGGATTTTCAACTCCTCCAGGAGATCCGCAATATCAACGAAGCCCAGAAGGATATTTTCTTCAACAAGGTTCTCTCCACGTTGTGGACCCTGCGGGGCAAGAGAGTGGCGGCCCTCGGCCTGGCCTACAAAGGCGACACCGACGATATTCGCGACTCTCCCGCCATCGAAGTCGTAAGGAAATTGCTGGATGCGGGCGCCATCGTATCGGCTTATGATCCGGCAGCCATGGGGCGCGCTCAGGCGGTGCTGCCGCCCTCTGACAAGTTGCATTATGCCGCGGACTTATACGATGCGGCCAAGGACGCCGATGCCGCGCTGATTTTGACCGACTGGAAGGTGTTTGCTTCGATCGACCTGGTGCGGCTCCATAAGACGGTGCGCTTCCCTATCGTGATTGACGGCCGCAACCTGTACAAACCGCAAGAAATGTTTGAACACGGCTTCACTTATGTGAGCGTGGGAAGACCAGCTAATTACCAGGCGCAGCTAGGCAAACCGCGCAGCGTGGTAAGGTGAGTGTTATGTCTTTCATGACTCTCTTGCTAACTGGTGGTCATTGTCGTCAGGTTTCACTTACATTAGCTTTGGAGCACGGACTTATATCATGCGTGTACTTGTAACCGGCGCGGCTGGTTTCCTCGGCTCTCACCTGACAGATCGTCTGTTGGGCGAGGGCCATACTGTTCTCGGCGTCGACAACCTCTCCACCGGCGACCCGGAAAACCTGGCCCATCTGGCCCATGAACCGCGCTTCCGCTTCGAGGAGCGGGATATCTGCCAGCCCTTCGATCCCGGACCTGTGGACTACGTCTTCAACATGGCCTCCCCGGCCAGTCCGCCGGAGTATCTCCGTCTGGCCATCGAGACCCTGCGTACAGGCTCCGCTGGCACTGAAAACACCCTTGAAATCGCAGCGAAGTATAGCGCGGGCCATCTGCACGCCTCCACTTCGGAGTGTTACGGCGACCCGCTCGAACATCCCCAGACCGAAGACTACTGGGGCAATGTGAACCCGGTCGGACCCCGCTCGGTCTACGACGAGGCCAAGCGTTATGCCGAAGCACTGGTGATGGCTTATCACCGTTCGCGCGGCGTGAATACTCATCTGGCCCGTATTTTCAACACCTACGGTCCGCGCCTGCATCCCAGCGACGGCCGCGTCATCTCCAACTTCCTTATGCAGGCTCTGCGCGGCGAGCCGCTCACCATCTATGGGAACGGCAGCCAGACCCGCAGCTTCTGTTACGTTACCGACCTCATCGAGGGAATCCTGCTTCTTTCCCGCTCCAGCGAACACCTGCCGGTCAACCTCGGCAATCCCGGCGAACTCACTATCCTGGAGTGCGCGCAGGCGGTGCTGGAGGCAACCGGCTCGAAGAGCGAACTGTGCTTCGAATCCCTGCCCGAAGACGACCCCGCGCGCCGCTGTCCCGATATCGCCAAGGCCCGCGCGCTGCTCGGCTGGGAACCGCACATCTCGCTCCGGGAAGGGTTGTTAAAATCCCTTGATTTTTTCAAGAGCAAGGTCGCGGCCAGTGATTGGAGCGCCTCCCGGAACGCCATAGCCCGGGTCCAGTGATTGAAACCCTGGGAGACTCGCGACCGGTAGACTGTATGGCCTGTCCGGCACCCCGTTATCCCAGTCATTTGGTCTTTTTGTCCATTGCGCCTTCTTCTGTGCAGGGTTCTATGCAAGGAAGCCAGGCCTTCATAGCTCGTTCCGTGAGGCTGCTGAAGCGTTAATAACGATTTTGTTTATGCGTTCGGCAGCTTTTTCGCCGCGCTTTCCGTCCATCGGAACAGAAGGTCTGGAACAAGCGGGGTGGATTGGAATGCGGAAGCTGATTCTGCTCGGGCTGCTGGCTCAAATCCTCCACTTACCGGAGCCTGATCTCCGCCGGGGTTCTATTCGAGCCCTTCATCCAGTTACGGCCCGGCATGGCTTCGCTGCGCGTGGTCGTGGTGGACGAAAACTCCCACCGCATGGGTTCGGTCACCATTTCCGGCGAGGCTCTCACGGTTGGCCGTTGAGAGCGAAATCGCAATCGGTCGCAACCGGACGCAGAGGCAACGCAGTACAATCGCAACGTCGAGAATCACCGGAGGAATGAGCAAATGAAACGGTTGGGATGGATTCTTGTGCTTCTGATGGCGGCTTCGCCCGCGTGGGCAGCCAAGAAAGTCACTGTACAACAACTCAAGGATTTGCTTGCTTCTATGCAGCAATACAAGAAGACCGACGCAGAGGTAGCTAACCAACTCAAAGAGATTGAACTGAACGAAGAGCTGACAGTCAGCGCGGCGAACAGTCTGAAAAGTTACCTTCCCGGTCCGCACTCCAGTGTGCAGATTGAAATTCTGAAGGCACAAAGCGCATTTCTTGCGCCTTCGGCTACAGACCTCCCCACTACTCCCGCGCCCGGCGCGGCCGCGCAACAAGCCATCCTGGCTAAAGCCGCCGATTTCGCGTCCAGGGTTTATGTGCAGAATCCTCATCTATCAGTCACCAAAACCACGCTCCGCTTCGAGGACCATGTCATAACCACAAACAGTATCGGGCTTCATAATACCAATATGGTTCTCGGTCCTATCCAGCTGGTCGACAATCAAGTTGACCCAGTGGAAACCGACAAAGGCGTCGAGCAGCCCGCCGGTTCCAGGGCAAAGACGAAGTGGGGCCTGAACGGAGAGATTTCAGAGGGCGAACCGGGAACCAATCTGGGCGACCTCTTTCTTGAAGCCTCGTCCTCGGGTAAAATCGGCTGGCTGCGCTGGCAGATGATTGACGGCAGGCAGACCGCGGTATTTTCCTTCGCCGTGGAGAAGGAAAAGTCCCACTTCGATATGAGTTACTGCTGCTTTCCGAAGACCACTACAGCAACTAATGTCGCAAGCCTGTCGCTGGTGTTGACGGCCGGGGCCATCCAGTCGGTCAGCACTTGGGAACCTTTCAAAATGGTCGTAGGCTACCACGGCGAGTTCTTCATCAATCCGGATACGGGCCTTGTGGTTCGCGTCATCACCCGTGCTGAGATGAAGCCCACGGACTTAGTTCTCAGGGAAGACAGGCGAATCGATTATGGTCCCGTAGTCGTCGCCGGCAAGGCATATCTTCTTCCCCGTGTCAGCGTAACAGCCATGGAGGCGGTTCCCAATGGCGACAACAACACCGCCTCTCGCACCACCCGTCACACTTTCTTCCTCGCTTCGTATCGGAATTACAAATTGGCCGGGGCGTTCTGAGCGCTTGTCGGATTGCGGTATGCCATTTCAAAACCAGAAGCCTTTCTGGCGCATGATTAGGCTTTGAGGGATTGCCGGCAACATAAGAATATGTTGCGCATGGCTTTCGCGAGGTCAGCTATTCTCGTTCCATCCCGCACTCACTGATCTTCGACCGCATGTTTCAGGTTTTTCTTTCACGGCGAATGGCGCCGAAGGCGCACCGCCCGTGCGGCATCCACCGCAATTGCCTGAATGGCCGGTAACGGCTCGCTTAGTCGATTGACTCACCTGGGCACGAATGGCACCGAAGGCGCGGCTGCCTTAATGGCAAATTACTCCCACTCAATCGTTCCCGGCGGCTTCGAAGTGATGTCGTAGACCACGCGGTTGATCCCCCGCACCTCGTTCACGATCCTGCTGCTGATGCGCTTCAGCACCTCGTAGGGCAGCGGCGTCCAGTCGGCGGTCATGCCGTCTTCCGAGTGCACCGCCCGCACCGCCGCGGTGTACGCATACGTCCGCTGGTCGCCCATCACGCCCACGCTCATCACCGGCAGCAGCACGGCAAAACTCTGCCAGATCGTCGAGTACAGTCCCGCCGCCTTGATCTCCGCGACTACGATCTCGTCGGCCTCCTGTAGAAGCGCCACGCGCTCCGGCGTCACCTCGCCCAGGATGCGCACCGCAAGGCCTGGCCCCGGAAACGGCTGCCGGCCCAGAATCTCCTCCGGCATTCCCAGGTCGCGCCCGATCCGCCGCACCTCATCCTTGAACAAGTCCCTGAGCGGCTCAATCAGCTTAAGCTTCATCAGTGCCGGCAAGCCGCCTACATTGTGGTGGCTCTTGATGGTCTGGCTCGGCCCCTTCACGCTCGAAGATTCGATTACGTCCGGATAAAGCGTGCCCTGCACCAGCCAATCCACGCCTCCGGTTTGCTTCGCAATGCGCGCCGCCTCGTCTTCAAAGACCGCGATGAATTCCGCGCCGATGCGCTTGCGCTTGGTCTCCGGGTCGATCACCCCAGCCAACTTCTTAAGGAAGCGCTCGCTCGCGTCCACGGCCACAATGTGCAGGCCCAGCTTGTCGCGCAGGTTCTTCTGCACGCTCAGAAACTCGTTTTTGCGCAGGACTCCGTTATTCACGAAGACGCAGGTCAACTGGCTGCCGATGGCCCGATGCACCAGCACTGCCGCCACTGACGAATCAACGCCGCCGGAGAGTCCGCAAATAACGTGTTCCTTGCCGACCTTCGTGCGGATCGCGGCCACCGTGCTCTCGATAAAGTGCGCCGGGGTCCAGTCGCCGCGCGCCCCGCAGATATTGAACAGAAAGTTTTTGATAATCTGCGGCCCCAGCGGCGTGTGATGCACCTCGGGATGGAACTGCACCGCCCAGATGCGGCGCCCCTCATTCGCAATCCCAGCCAGAGCATTCGAAGTAATCGCGGTCCGCCGGAACCCGGTCGGCAACTCCAACGCCTCATCGCCATGGCTCATCCAGACGGCGAGCGTCGCCGGCAGACCGGCAAAGAGCGCCGATGCGCCGTCTTCGATCGTCACCTCGGCGTGACCATACTCCCGCTTGGTCCCCGATCGCACCTTGCCGCCCAGGTGGTGAACGATGAAATGGAGCCCATAGCAGATGCCCAGCACCGGCACGCCCAATTCCAGAAGCAACGGATTGGCCGCGGGCGCGTCTGAATCATATACGGACGATGGCCCGCCCGAGAGAACGATTCCCAGGGGATGCAGGGCCTGAATTTCGCTGAGAGGAGCGGTGCAGGGCAGCACGACGCAAAAAACGTTCTGCTCGCGTATCCGCCGGGCGATCAACTGCGTATACTGCGAACCGAAATCGAGAATGACGACGGTCTGGGTGTCCACGTTTCAGTGTGGCAGGGTCAAGGGCGGGATGTAAAGACTTGCCGGAACCTGGCAGTGGGTCAGTTTGAAGGGTACGGGCTGGTAGGGATGGGTTTCAACCCATCCATTCATCCCCTGAGGGAGAGTTTTCCAAACTGACCCACTACCCAGAACCTAGGCCACTCCAAATCCAAATATTCGACTGTATCGACCTGGCTCGATGCCAGGCGCTCTATGGGAACCCAAGGAATGTTCATAACGTATCCTTGTAGCATGAGGCGTAAGGCTTTCGGACTGGTGGTGTGTCTGGCAATGGTTGCCTTAAACGCCTCAGCAAAACAGAGCAATAAACCGGCGGTGACTCCGGCAGAGTCAGCGAAGGCGCAGCCTCCCATCCGCTACAACGTGCCGCTGCTTGCCGAAGGCTTGCAGCTCTCGGACTTCGCGGGCATGAAGCCCCGGCCGAAGTTGAAAGACAAACTGCTGAAGATCACTGGTTTTATCCAGAATTCGCCGAGCGACGGAAAGCCTGCGACCGAAGAAACGGAAGTCTGGCTGGGATATACAAAGAGCACCTTTTATCTTGTGTTTATTTGTTACGACCATCACGCGGACCTGATTCGCGGACATCTGGCGCGGCGCGAAAATATCCTGAACGACGATAACGTCTCGGTGCTCTTCGATCCCTTTCAGGACCACCGCAAAGGTATTCTCTTTACGGTGAATCCGGTCGGCGTGCAAGCCGACGCGGCGTGGACCGAAAACCAAGGCCAGGATTACAGCTACGACCAGGTTTGGGACTCGGAGGGGCAGGTGACGCGCGACGGATGGATGGCGTTGATGGCCATCCCCTTTCGCAGCCTGCGCTTCCGCCCCGGCGGCTCGGACTGGGGCGTGGTTTTTGGGCGCAACTTTCCGCGCAATAGCGAGAACGATTATTGGCCGCGCGTGGCCGCCAATATCTCCGGCGTGCTGACCCAGGAGGCAACGCTGCACGGCATCGAGGGCGTCACCGGCTCGCACAATGTGCAGATCAATCCCTATGTGCTGGCTCAGAACGAACGCACGCTTGAGACCCTGGACCCCCTCGATCCCTATTTCGGTTCCCGCCACCTGGAAGGCGCCGCGGGCGGCGAGTTCAAGGCCATTATCAAGGACAAGATCGTCTTCGATGCCACCGTCAACCCGGACTTCAGCGACATCGAGTCCGACCAGCCGCAGTTCACCGTCAACCAGCGCTATCCAGTGTACTTCCCTGAGTTGCGCCCGTTTTTTCTGGAAAATGCCAACTTCTTCACCACGCCCTCGCCGCTTACCCTGCTCTACACCCGCAACATCGTGCATCCGGAGTACGGAGCGCGCCTGACCGGCAAGCTGGGCCACACCAACATCGGCCTGCTGGCAATCGACGACCGTGAGCCCGGCGAGAC
>Ga0182027_10010107_pt1 | contig 13464 bp, 8 predicted proteins | sample 712E1DmetaG_FD_121300 | JGI IMG/M metagenome (GOLD analysis project Ga0182027, IMG submission 121300) | Permafrost microbial communities from Stordalen Mire, Sweden - 712E1D metaG (Illumina Assembly) | ecosystem: Environmental > Terrestrial > Soil > Wetlands > Permafrost | place: Sweden...
AATATTGAATTTGATCTGATTAAAACCGATATGGCTATTTATATACCTTCTGGTAAGTTTTGCAAATATCTATAATCTGTCATAATTTTAAGATTTCAAACCTTACAGATGGTAAGGAAAGCGGGTATCACCAAATCATAGAATTCTGCATTAACAATAATAACAAGTAATTCTGTTCTGAAGAAGGAGATTCCTGATCATTGCTCAATGAATGCCTAGAGAACCAAAACCGATAATAATGAGCTTACTCCCCATATAATTCCGCAATCTTAACAATGACATGAACTGCCTTTTCCATCGAATCGAGCGAAACATACTCCATCTTTCCATGAAAGTTATGTCCGCCTGCAAAAATGTTAGGACAAGGCAAACCCATATATGAAAGACGGGCACCATCGGTCCCCCCTCTGATAGGAACTACTACAGGCTTCACACCACAGAGTTCCATAGCTTTAAAAGCTGTATCCACAATATGGTACACCGGTTCAACCATCTCTCTCATGTTATAATACTGATCCTTTAAATCGAGGGTTACGGTGCCATCAGGATATTTTTTATTCATGAAGTCGCATACATGCTGAATAAGTTCCTTTTTCTGCTCAAATTTTTTTCTGTCATGATCCCGGATAATATACTGCAGCATACTTTTTTCGACAGCTCCATCAAATTTTATCAGGTGATAAAATCCTTCATAACCGGTTGTAAATTCCGGCCTTTCATTAACCGGCAGCATCTCATTCAGTTCCATGCCAATCAGCATGGAGTTGTACATCTTGTTTTTAGCATAACCGGGATGAATATTTCTCCCCTGAATATGAACCTTTGCCATCACAGCATTGAAATTCTCAAATTCAAGCTCACCAATGGCCCCGCCATCCATGGTATATGCATAGGTTGCGTTGAACTTTGCCACATCAAACTTATCAACGCCACGGCCAATTTCCTCATCCGGGGTAAAGCCAACCCTGATGGTTCCGTGTTTTATCTCAGGATGCTTCATCATATATTCCATGGCTGTAACGATCTCGGCAGCACCAGCTTTATCATCAGCGCCCAGCAATGTAGTTCCATCGGTTGTGATAATCGTATTCCCCTTATATTGCAGCATTTCAGGAAATTCTGAAGGCGATAACACCAGGTTCAGGCTTCTGTTCAGTAAAAGATCTCCCCCATCATAATTTTCAGTGATCTGGGGATTCACATTTGCCCCGCTCATATCCGGGCTCGTATCCATGTGAGCAATAAATCCGATAACAGGCACCTTCTTTTCAATGTTAGAAGGCAATGTTGCCATGATGTAACAATTTTTATCCAGTGAAATGTCGGTTAAGCCAATCTGTTTCAATTCTTCAACAATCAGCTTTGCCAGGTCGAACTGCTTTGCAGAACTGGGACATGTTTCAGAATCCTCATCCGATTTGGTATCGATGCTGATGTATTTCAAAAACCTTTCTAATACTTCTTTTTTCATTGTGTTGATTTTAATTTATTAATCTTTTATTTGATTTTCCGAATACAGAATTCAGAATTCAGAATTTTTAAAGTTAGTTGATTTAAAGATTGTCATTTTTAAATTGATTTATTTTTGGGTTTAGGTGCAACCGATGCTAATATTGCAGTAGAATATGCTTCCAATAGTTTTGAAACCTCTACCAATTGGTCTCCTAAATTTTTGTTTTCGCCATAATTCAAATCTCTGGATAAAATCAAATAATATCTGCATTCCTCAAGCGATCCTTGTGAAATATTAAGAAAACGGCCTTTATCCTTTTTCCCTTTCTTTTTAAAACCTTCAGCAATATTTGCAGCAATTGATATAGCAGCCCTTCTAAATTGCGAGGTAAGAACATAAACCTCTTCTTTTGGGAATGTGGATGTATATCTATAAATATTCAGGACAAATTGATGAGCTTTTTGCCATACGATAAGATCTTCGAAACTTTTTGCAGGTAAATAATTCATTTTGCTTTGTTTAACAATTTATTCGCCATAATAAATACAAAGTTTAGCCCTTTATTTATCAATTCAATAATTCAAAACAGAATTCAGAATGTTTTCAAAAAATAAACTTGTGCCAAAATTTAAGTCGCCCTCATTCTGTATTCTGACTTCTGTATTCTCCTTTTTATAATTAATCTTCCTCCTTTGCCCTGAATGATTCCCAGATAAAATAACAAATAAGGGCAATAAATGCTATAATTGCAGTAATTTGTGCCCCTGTACAGGCTTCATCCTTCCATAAATTCAGATTTAGTACTTCATTTTTTCCGGTAAAGAAAATAATGAAAGCCCCTATTACACCGAATAAGGCAGCGCCGGCAATAAATCCGGATGCGATCAGTGTTCCCCTTTGTATCCTCGAATTGTTAAGTTTTTCATTTTTTGTACTTTTTGAAAACCAGTTATTGAGCAATCCGCCAACTACCAGAGGTGTATTCAAATCCAGCGGGATAAACATGCCCAAAGCAAATGCAAGGGGTGAAATTTTCAGCCAGTTTACCAGGATAGAAATAATGGCACCTATGCCCAGTAATACCCATGGGGCACCAGTACCCGACATTAAGGGTTCAATAATGGCAGCCATGGCGTTTGCCTGTGGAGCTGTCATTGGATGAGGATGTACCGGGCTCTGAACGAATCCATAAGACTGATTCAGGATATATATTACGATTCCGACGGTTGCAGCTGAAACAAGTGTCCCCAGAAATTTAAAGGTTTCCTGTTTCCAGGGTGTTGTTCCAAGCCAGTAACCCACTTTTAAATCGGTGATGAAACCACCTGCCATTGAAAGGGCCGTACATACAATTCCACCAATGATAAGCGAACTTACCATACCCTGCCAGCCTTTTAATCCAACTGCTACCAGAACTACTGACGATAGAATCAGAGTCATCAGGGTCATGCCTGAAACCGGGTTAGTACCAACAATAGCAATGGCATTTGCAGCTACCGTTGTAAATAAAAATGAAATGATCAGAATAGTAACAAGGGCAACTACGGCCTGAATAAATGTGATTTCGACACCAAAAATCAGAAATATAAAAATAGCCACCAGTGTAAGGAAAATGAACAACATCACAAACGACATTTTAATATCCTTCTGGGTTCGTTCCACCTTTGCTTCTTCATGGGCTTTGGAACCAACACCAAAAGCAAGTTTGAATGCTCCTGCGATCACACCTGATGATTTTATGATTCCGATAATACCTGCCATGGCAATCGCTCCGATTCCGATTGGCCTGACATAAGCACGGAATATCATTTCAGCGGTCATAGCCATAAACGGGTTTGTGCCACCATGTGCTGCAGCGATGTTGCCGATTTCATTGATCAGCGGTATAAAAACCAACCACGATAGCATCGATCCTATCGCTATGATCAGGGAATATCTTAATCCGACCAGATAACCAAAACTAAAGATCAATGCACTCACATTGAATTTAAACACCATTTTAACTTTTGTTGCAAGCGCTTCTCCGGCAGGAATAATCCGGGTGGTAATAACTTCGCTCCAAAGTTTGAAAGCTGAAAAGCAGAAATCGAAAATTCCTCCAATCAAACCGCTCACGATGAGAAGTTTGGCCTGGCTTCCACCCTTCTCACCGGTCATAAGAATTTCAGTTGTAGCCGTAGCTTCAGGAAAAGGCAGCTTTCCGTGCATATCCTTTACAAAATATTTCCTGAACGGGATGAGAAACAGAATTCCCAGACATCCACCCAGTAGTGAAGAAAAGAATATCTGCCAGAAGTTGACTTCGATTTCAGGATATTTAGCCTGTAATATGTATAAACCGGGGATGGTAAAAACTGCTCCCGCCACGATTACGCCTGATGCAGCACCTATCGACTGTATAATCACATTTTGACCTAAAGCACCCTTTTTGCGCATAGCAGCTGATGCTCCGACGGCTATAATTGAAATGGGAATGGCAGCTTCGAATACCTGTCCGATTTTTAAACCGGAATATGCAGCAGCAGCCGAAAAGATCAACGCCATGAGCAAGCCCATTAATAATGACCACCTGGTAACTTCCGGAAATATCTGACTAGCCGGCATTACTGGTTTGTACTCCTCACCTTCCTTCAATTCGCGATGATAATTTTCAGGCAAACCCTTGATATCTTGTTCTGAATGTTCTGACATAAATTCCTCCTTGGTTTTTTTATAATTTCAAACCTACGAGATTTTTTTAAAAACAACAATACGATTTAAGATTTACAATTCAAATATCTATAAAGCAATTATAACAGCAAATTCTGTAAATCTTAAATCGCACTGCTTACATCATATATCCGGTATGTTCTATTCTGATCTATCAGTAATACCGATTAGCAATTCATTATGGTCTAAATAATCAAACCATATGAATTGTCTATCGGCATTAACACTGCCCGTCTTCGTCATTCAGGCGGGCATTGCAACAATACAAAATGTCTTTTAGGCTATTTTGTATTGGCAAATGTTATAACTTCCTCTATTCCACCGTTAATACAACCGGTTTTGGCATTCTCATTTCGTCTGATATTTTTTTGGTGATGGGATTGATATAAGTTGCGAAAATATCGGTAAAAATGATTGTATCACCTTTTGTAAAGGTTGTATTTTTTTCTGATTTTTCATTATAAAGTTTGTTCCCTGTTCTGTCAACAATGTTTCTCTTTTCTTTGTTTGTTATAATAAACTTAAATTTGGCTACTTTATAGTTGAAATCGTCATAATAAAAGCCCGGTGCAGTAATGTTTAATGAATCGCAATTATTAGCTTCCTGAGCTGTTATCATTCCCTCCGAATGGTTTGCGAAAAAAGTTATAGGAGGTGCAGTTCTAACAACCCAATATTTATATGTTTGAATAAGTTCTTCTTTTCCATTATTTAGTACAAATACCGATAAATGCACCATTTTATCCATTAAATTTCCATCGGTTACAGGAATTGCATATTTTGTGCCGCCCAAAGTTTTCACCGGAACTTCAGCACATTTTACGATTACTTTCTCCTGGGGAACTCCGGGCACAACAATTGTTATAGGGTTTTCAAACTGGAAATAGAGTATGTGGATTTTATCGAGCGATACCACCGCCTGGTATGTTGTGTTCTGACGGTTTATGAAACTATACATGAATATGACCAGCATTAATACTGAAAATCCTGCAAAAGCAGAAATGATGATATTTTTTGTTTTCATAATTCAGTTAATAAGAATGAGTTTTAAAATAATTTTACTGATATTCTGATAGGGTACAATTTAAGGGAAATCTGGCAGAAATGGGTTAATTAATGAATTAAATTCTATAAAGAATATTTCTCGCAAAGGCGCAAAGAACGCTAAGAATAAATCATTTTTATTTGTGAAACTGGTAAAATAGCAAGAAATCCAGCTATAAAGCAAAAAAGCGTAATCAGTTACGACTACGCTTTTTATAAAAAAATATTTAACTAACATCAGAATTTCAGTCCTACAGATACCATATACGAATTACTTTTTGTTTTTTCGGTGGTACCCTTGTTTAATGCATTCAATCCATATTCATAACGCACATCAAGTGTAAGCTTCCAGACATCTATACCCAAACCGGCCTGAAGATTCCACATTAAGTTATTCAGATCGGTTTTGTCAAGGTTATCATGAACTCCTGCTGTATTGATACTGATTGTTTTATCTAAATTGAGTGATGCAACCGGACCGGCCATAACCCTGAACTTAAATAGAGCATTATCGATAAAATTATAACCAAACATGATAGGGATATCAACATTATAGAGCCTCACTTTTTTTGTAATGCTGTTTACAAGTGAAGCGCTGTCTGGTTTAGAAAGGTTATAAGTTATATCTCCTCCCTTGAGTGAAAAGTAAAGTTCAGGCTGAATGATAATCTTTTTAATAGTTATTCGAAGGAAAATACCAGCCTGGTATCCATACATTCCCTTGCTGGTTATGCTCGAAACTAAAGAATTGGTGCTTCCGGTAGTTGGCAATGATGCCAAGTTCATTCCCACTTTAATGCCAAAACTTAACGGTCCCTGGGCATATATCATTCCTGTAATCAGAACTAATGCTAATAGTGTAGATATTCTTTTCATAGAGTTGATTTTTAAATTTTGATCAAATTGAAATATATCATTGCACTACAAATTTAAAACACAACATGCCCGTTTGGTTAAAAATTAATAAATTAGTTTCAGATTTATAATTCGGAATTGAACCCGATATAAAGAATAGAAAGTTTTTTCGTACAATTTCAGGATACTCCGGATCAGGAATTCATTCGCTTATTCACCCGAAAAGACCTTAAACAACAAGTAATTAAGAGAACCAAGAATAAGTGCCTCACCGGCTGAACCTGCGCCTGCAGGATTTGTAGGATCATACAGGGGATTGGTCTGATAAGGCAGATAAATGAAGGTATTCAAAGGATCATATTTATTATAAAAGTTATTTTTGAGGGAATATTGCTTATAACTATAATCAGGCAAATAATCAAAAGGCCAACTGATAAAAAAAGGATCCAGCGAATTTCTGAGTCTGTAAAAGTCAGGATTATATAATTTGTGGTTGTAAGGTGTATAATTACGATCCGATAAGTCAATTCCCGAGTTTAGAAAATTACTTTTAAATACAGTTGATTTCAAGTGGTTTGTATCTGTTTTTAGTATGCTGTCATTCTGAGCATGGCAAAATGAACTGAATAATGACAATCCAATTAGTAAGAAGCATTTTCGTAAAGGTATCATTAAATTTTCAGTTTGTAAACCTTTTTTCATTTCTCATGGAATAAGCAACAATCACAAGCTTTTATTTTGTGTTTAATATCTGGTACAAGGTATATGCAACAAATTCACCCCAGGCATTATTGTCCGAGAATTGAACCGGATCAGTTATAGGGTATCTGGTCCCAATCTGATTCTGTGATCTTTTATAATCACTCCTGGTATATTTTGAATATCTGGGATATTGATTATAGTCGTTTCCACTTACCAAACTATTATTGTATGTAGAACAATATACAACAGAGTAATGATGATTTTCCTGTTTAAAAATGGTTTTCAATTTGGAAGAATCTGTAGAAGCTTTACCGTCAATTTTGCTATTAAGAAAATTTTTATTAAAAACGGCTACTTTTAGTTGTTTTGAATTTGTTTTCAGGCTACTGTCATTCTGCGCATAACAAAATGCTGTAGATATCAATAAAATCAGGAACAATATGCATTTTTTAACTTTCATTAATGAAATGTTAAATTGTTCAGAAACAATAAAATGCATTACAAATATACATAAAAAAACGCAAAAAAGGATTTGACCCCGTAATTAATAAATTTTACTTCACATTATTTTCTAAAAATAATTAAGGTTCCCGGTACCTTTTCAGTTAGCTTTCTGCATTGCTTTGTCAATATTTGAGCCACTAAGGCACAAAGACATTAAGTTTCACTAAGTTGACCGGCGAAGATAATAAAGGAATAAAAAAAATCATAAAAAAATATTTTTTTTCCTGTCATGCAACCTTTTTATTAAAAAATGCATCAATAAAAATATAAAATGACAGTTTAATCAAAATTTTAAAGGTGAAAAACAAATCACTGATCCGAATATTTTGCATGGTTATTATGCTTATGCTGGCCAAAAATCCTGATGTTTCAGCAATTGGCATTATGGCCTCGGATTTCGGCTGGCAAAAAGTAGGTCAGGATAGTTTTCTGATCACCCTCACCCTGTATAATGACTGCAACAGCAGTTCGCCGGGCAATGCAAGAATCAACTTCCGCTGTGCAACATCAGGTGTTTTATTTGATTCATTGATTATTACTGCACCAAATGGAACTGAAGTAACCCCTGTTTGCAGTTCCACCCAGACAAGATGCCAGAATTCAAGCAGTACTTTTCCTTACGGCATTACCAGATATGTGTATTCTGGAATCAAACGCCTGACCCTTGCAGGAAGTTGTTGCAATATTAATATGAGTTACCAGGTATGTTGCAGAAATATATCCATTACTACTGTCAGCTCCAATTCGAACTTTTATACTGAGGCAGAGTTTAACCGATGTACAACACTTACAGATAATGCACCGACTTTTTCAAATTCCCCTGTTAAAATTTTATGTCTTGGAGAAGATTTTACCTATAATTCAGGTACTATTGACCTGGATACAAATTCAACAGGTGGTACAGCGGATTCACTTACTTATTATTGGGCATGTCCATTACAATCGGCAGGAAGTGTCATACCATATTCGGGACAATATTGGTGTGATAGGCCAATTTATTTTTGGGGATTTCCTTCTTATCAACTCCCATTTCCCAGAGGGTTTCATCTTGATCCATCAACAGGTGATTTACAATTCAGACCGATGAAAGTTGAAGTTGCTCCAATGACGATAGAAATAGACGAATTCAGAAACGGAGTGCAAATTGCAATCATTCGACATGAAATGGAAATGATGGTAATTAATTGTTCGGGTAATAACCCACCTTCGATTACTACCCCAAATAATGTCAGGAGCAAAAGCGTTTGTACAGCTAGTTCGGTTAGTTTTACATTTACGACCAATGATCAAAATTATAATGATAGTGTTACTTTAAGTTGGAACCAGTCAATACCCGGAGCAACATGGTCAACCACCAATGGCCAGACAAAACATCCAACAGCAACGTTGACATGGACACCTACTCAAAGCCAGACAAGCAGTCTGCCATACACTTTCGCAGTTACCGCAAAGGATAATGCTTGTCCCATAAACGCTCAATTTACGCAAGCTTACCAGATAACAGTTAAACCTTTACCTGTAGCCAATTATTCGGTAACTGATACGGGTTGCGGTCAGTATTATTTTGAGGCCATTCCGATAAAGGGTTCCCATATTACCTATCAATGGACCGGAAGTGGCGGAATAAATTATACAGCTTCAAAATTCATTCATCAGTATAAAAGCCCCGGAACCTATCCCTTCAGATTTTCGTATTCATCCGGTGGTTGTGGATCGGGTTATAATGATACCATCAGAACCGATACCTTTTTATGGATAAAACTGCCAAAGGATACCACCATTTGTAAGGGTACTTCAGTAACCCTGACTGCCCAAAGCTTTAATGCCATCGGGAACCTTCAATATCAATGGAGTGCGGTACAGGGAGACACACTTCCAACCAGAACTTTCAGGATTTACACCGATACCAATGTCATACTTTGGATCACCGATAAATCAGGTTGTACAGCAAAAGACACGATGCATGTCAAAATTTATTTACCCAAAGTTGATGCCGGAAAGGATACTGCTATTTGTTTAAATGATATGGCAATTCTGAGGGCAAAAGGCGGAGTAAAATTTAAATGGAGTAATGGTGATACCACAGCTACAACCAGGGTAAATCCAATAACAACACAATATTTTTATGTAACCGTAACCGATACCAATAATTGTCCTAACAGGGATTCGGTTTTTGTGAGGGTGAATGCCCTGCCATATGCAGATGCAGGGCCTGACCGTGCCATATGCCTGAACCAACAAGTGACTCTTGTTGTAATAGGTGGGAAAACATACAAATGGAATACCGGTGAAACGAAAAATTCCATCACCAAAACACCAATGGTTTCGACCAATTATTTCGTTAAGGTAACTGATTCCAATAATTGCTCCAAAACCGACACGGTACTTGTTACGGTCAATCTGTTACCGAAAGTGAATGCAGGCCCGGATCTGGATATATGCAGCCTGAAGGGTTATCATTATTTATCCGGAAAGCCGGATTCAAATTCCGGAAACGGATATTGGACCGGAACGGCAGTTTACAGGAGCCCTTCAGGATCATGGTATTTTAACCCCAATGCAAATGGAATCAAACACCTGGGGAAATACCCGGTATATTATTATTTTACCGACACCAATGGTTGTTCGGGTTCAGATACTGCCGTTCTTACAGTATATACTATAAGTCCCGTTGATGCCGGACAGTATAATAAACAATGTATTGATGGCAGTCCGATTATGCTGAACGGAAATCCTCCCGGTGGATACTGGACCGTAGATAGTGTTTTTGCACCTTTTTTTAATCCGGTTTGGGCAGGGATAGGTAAACACCAGGTTATTTATCACCTGCTCAACAGCGTTTGTCCAAATAGCGATACCACATACATCGAAGTAATCCCTTTGCCTGTTATTGAAACATCCACACTTTCAGGAAGAACTGAATTATGCCCTCAGGGCCTGGTACAATTAACAGCCAGTCCGGTTGGTGGCCGCTTTGGCGGAAAATGGTCAGGCGATGTGGTGCCATATAATTATTTTAATACCAACCGCACCGAAGGTATTTATTCTGTTATCTATTCTTTTAAGGATGATTATGGCTGTAGCAATGCTGATACACTTTTCTTAAGGTTGAGCTATCCTAAAGTAATTATTGATACAAGCCTGAGAAAAGTTTGTTATGGTAAAATGATATCATTAAAAGCCAGGTACAATATGGCCGATAATATTCTTTGGTCAAAGGATATATCGTCGGACGGGATTATAAATGGCAGCACCGCTGATACTGAGGTTTATTATATACCAGGTGAGAATGATTTCAAAAACGGAGGATTTTGGATCAGGGTAAACACGATCAGCAGTGTTTGTAAAACAGTTACCGACTCAATATATATCAGGACAGGATATCATCCAAAAACCAACTTTTCATCCGATGTAATGACTGGCAAGTTTCCTCTGAATGTAAACTTTACCGATTTGTCAACCATACAAAACGGCAGCATTACAGGCTTTAACTGGGAATTTGGTGATGGTAATTATTCAATCATTCAGAATCCGGTAAATACTTATCTGAATTCAGGTTCCTATGATGTAAAATTAACTACGGTTTCTGAAATGGGATGTTTGGATTCGATCACAAAGCATAATTATATTTATGCATCAACATCATTGCCTGAAGATATTAATGCGGTTTATCTGAAGGTTTTCCCCAATCCTGCGAAAGGCTTTATTGAAGTGTCAATTTCAGATAAAAGCAATAAAATTGCACATCTTTATTTTTACGATGCCTCAGGAAGATTGACAGATCATCAAAACATTGGAGGGCAGAATTCTACCAGGATAGATACTCACAATCTCACATCGGGTTTATACCAAATAAGGGTTGTTTCAGATAATGGGATGGAATACAGGGCTAAGTTTGTTAAGGAGTAGGCTTTGGCTCCGCACTGACTACCTTAATCCATTCATCCTCATGTTAGCAGTTTGGTATAAAAATATTTTCAAAAGATTACTTTATAATCAGGTAATCATCCTGTTTTATCGCTAAATTTGGTAATCAGTTTTCTAAAGCCTGTGGTTATGAAAAAGATATATAATATTATTTTCATGGTTTTATTATTTTCAGGTACTTGTAACCATACATCAGCCAACCATCTTATGGGTGGCGAAATAACATGGACTTGTATCGGGCAGGATAGCTTTATGATTAAACTGATTGTTTACAGGGACTGTAATGGCACTACCCTTGGAGTCAGTCCAATTAATTTTAAATGTGCAACATCGGGAGCATCGATAACATCAATATATGTGAGCGTGGGTACACCTGAAGATATTACACCTGTATGTAATTCATCATGTACCCGGTGTCAGAGCTTAAGTTGTTCTTTTCCCTTCGGGATAGACAGGTATACCATACAAAATATTGTAAGTCTCAATACTGCCGGTACTTGTTGTAATATATCTATCTCATGGGACCAATGTTGCAGAAGTGCTTCAATCTCAACAATACCTGGTGCCTCAAATGCTGATTTATATTTAGAAGCTTCGTTAAACCGATGTCAAAACCCATGTGATAATTCACCAGTTTTCAACTATCAACCTGTTGCAATTATTTGTGAAGGGCAGAATACAACTTTTGATTGCAGTGTTACAGACAATGACACCAATAGTAGCGGGGGATTGCTGGATTCTATAACCTATGAGTGGGGTCACCCCATGAGTGGACCTGGTAACTACCTGTCTTATATAGGGCAATATAACTACGATAAAGCTATTTATTTCTGGGGTTTCCCGACAAGTACCTTACCCTATCCACGGGGTCTCAACCTCGATCCACAAACTGGGACAATCCGTTTCAGGCCAATGATGAGTCAGGGAACAGTAATGGTTGTGCAGGTAAACGAATTTCGCAACGGAGTAAAAATAGCGGAAATACACCGTGACATGCAGATCATGGTAATTTCTTGTACTGGCAATAATCCACCTACAATCACATCTGCCCCTGCTAATATAAGATATCAGTCTATATGTGCGGGGGGTATCGTCAGATTCGATTTCCAGACTTTCGATCAGGATGCAAATGATTCAGTTACAATAAGCTGGAACCATAACATTCAGGGAGCTAACTGGACAGATAGTAATGGTCTGACAAAACGTCCCTCAGCCACATTTACATGGATACCTGCTGCAAACCAGGCCAGTCAAATGTATTCACTAACGTATTTATTTACTGTATCAGCAAAAGATAATGCATGTCCTATAGCCGGCCAATATTCCGATATATACGGGATTATTGTAAAAGCCAATGTATCAGGCAATTATACAGTTACAAAGTTGGGTTGTGGCAATTACCTTTTTAATGCTACAGCGACACAAGGTTCAGGATTTCCATTTTATTGGGGTGGAAGCCTGAATAACAACTCAAAAAATTTTATTCAACATTTTTCACGGCCAGGCAAATATTATTTTTCCTTTTCAACTTCATCAGCATATTATTGTGGAAATACCATATATGATTCGATTGTTACCGATAGCTTTCTTTGGGTAAAATCATCACCATCTAAATCCATTTGTAAAGGTGACACAGCTCATCTTTGGGTAGAGACTTTTGATACTAAAGGTAAAGTTCATTATAAATGGAGTACAGGTGATACATCAAGCTCAATAACTGTAAAACCGCTAGCAAATACCTGGTACAAGGTAGAAATAACTGACTCTTTAAATTGTCCGGTTGTTGATTCAGTTTTAATACAAGTTTCTTATCCTGTTACGGTCTTTTTCAATAATTACGATATTACTGATACGATTGTTTGCATTGGTCAGGATGTATATTTAGAGGCTTACCCAAATTTCAGTTCTTACCTTTGGAATACCGGTGATACATATGATAACATTTATAAAAAAATTACTAAACCAACTTTGTACAAAGTTGAAGTGGTAGATGCGAATGGCTGCACTTCAAGCGATTCAATTTTTGTTAATGTATATCCTGACCCACATGTTTATGCCGGAGTTGATACTTCAATATGTGCAATCAATGGTTTATACGAATTAAAAAGTTCCCCGGACACCTTTTCTGGCGGTTCAGGTTATTGGAATGGAACTGCTGTATTTCAGGATTCATCAAAAAAATGGTATTTTAATCCAAATTCAAATTTCGTCAATAACAGGTATAGTTATGGGGTTACTTTTACATATACCGATACTTTTGGATGTACCAG
>Ga0182027_10010108_pt1 | contig 13463 bp, 15 predicted proteins | sample 712E1DmetaG_FD_121300 | JGI IMG/M metagenome (GOLD analysis project Ga0182027, IMG submission 121300) | Permafrost microbial communities from Stordalen Mire, Sweden - 712E1D metaG (Illumina Assembly) | ecosystem: Environmental > Terrestrial > Soil > Wetlands > Permafrost | place: Sweden...
ACCGGCATCGTCCAGAGCGACGGTCGTCACATGCAGCCGCACGACCTCGACGCCGAGGAATCGCTCCTCGGCGCGATGGTCGTCAGCCCCAACGCCATCCCCATCGCGACCGAGCTCGTCGTCGAAGACGACTTCTATCGCGACACGCACCGCTTCGTCTTTAGGGCGATCCGCGAGATGTACGCCCTGGGCAAAGAGGTCGACGCCGTCACCCTGAGCGCCGCCCTCGAACAGCAGGGCGTGCTCGAGCGCGTCGGCGGCAAGGCCTTCGTGCACACCCTGGTCGAGATCGTGCCGGCCGCGGCCAACGTGCGCCAGTACGCCGAGATCGTGCGCGAGACCAGTGTCCTGCGTCAGCTCATCCGGGTCGGCAACGAGATCGCCGAGCTCGGCTACGAGCACCCCGACGAAGCCCGCAACCTGCTCGACAGCTGCGAGCAGAAGGTCTTCGCCATCTCCCAGCACCGCCTCTCGTCCGACTTCGACGCGATGAGCGACATGGTCAAGTCGACCTTCGACCGCATCGAGATGATCCGCGAAGGCCTGCACCTCACGGGCGTGCTCACCGGTTTTCCCGACATCGACAAGACCACCGGCGGTTTTCAGCCGTCGAACCTCATCGTGCTGGCCGCGCGTCCCGGCGTGGGCAAGACCTCCCTGGCCCTGAACATCGCTCACAACATCGGGCTCACGGGCAAGGCGTCGGTCGCCATCTTCAGCCTCGAGATGAGCAAGCAGGAGATCAGCGAGCGCATGCTGTGCTCCGCTGCCAGAGTCAAGTCGCACCTGTTGCGCGCCGGCAACACCTTGCAAAACGACGACTACTACAAGCTGGTCACGGTGGCCGGCGAGCTCGAGAAGGCGCCCATCTACGTCGACGACACCGCCGGCATCAACGTCTTCGAGCTGCGCGCCAAGGCGCGCCGTCTGGCGAGCAGGGTCGAACCCAAACTCGGCCTCGTCATCATCGACTACCTGCAGCTCATGATGGGCGACGGCCGCGCCGAGAACCGCCAGCAGGAGGTGGCCAACATCTCGCGCTCGCTCAAACAGCTCGCCCGTGAGCTCGACGTGCCGGTGCTGGCCGTCTCCCAGCTCAACCGCGACGTCGAGACCCGCGCCGAAAAGAAGCCGCAGCTCTCCGACCTGCGCGAGTCCGGCGCGATCGAGCAGGACGCCGACCTCGTGATCTTCATCTACGAACCCCGCGACGAGAACAGCAAGGGCATCGTCACGGTCGACATCGCCAAGCACCGCAACGGGCCCACCAACGTCGTCCGCCTCGGCTTCGTGCGCGACTACACCAAGTTCCGCACGCTCAAGGCCGATGAAGCCGGCCGGTATGACTTCTAGCGAGCAGGGCGCGCCCGGCGCACCGGGCGCGGCTACCGGCGGCGCGCCGGTGGCGGCCGGCGAGACGCTCGTCAGCCTCAACGGACGGCTCGTGACCGAGCGCGAGGCGTACGTGCCGGCGCTCGACCGCGGCGTCACTCACGGCATCGGTCTCTACGAGACGTTCAAGCTCACCGGCGGCGTGCCCGTGCTCTTCGACGAGCACATGGATCGCCTGCGCGCGGGGCTCGACCTCCTCGAGATCGCCGTGCCCTGGGACCGGGCGACCATCGCCGGCTGGATCGTCGCCCTCGCGGCCGCCGGCGGCATCAACGACGGCGGCTGCCGCGTGCTGGTCACCGGCGGGCCCGCCTGGGGCGGGCCGTCCGTCCTCATCCGCCACGACGCCCGCCAGACGCCCGCCCGGCCGCTGCGCGTCATCACCTACCGCGGCATCCGCGTGAGCGGCGCCCTCAAGGCGATGACCTTCCTGCAGTCCTATCTGGCCCAGCGCGCCGCCGCAGCGGCGGGCGCCGGCGACGCCATCTTCGTCGACGACGAGGGCCGCATGTTCGAGGGCGCGACCTCTAACATCTTCCTGGCCCGCGGTGGCGGCCTCATCACCACACCGGCCGAAGGCGCCATCCTGCCCGGCGTCATGCGCGCCGCCGTCGAACGGGTCGCCGCGGCCAGCGGCATCCCGGTGGTCGAAGCCTACGGGCGCGTGGCCGACCTGCGCACCGACGACGCCATGTTCCTCACCAGCAGCGTGCGCGGCATCGTGGCGGTCGAGGCGGTCGACGACCACGCGCTGCGGGTCGACGACGCCATGCTCGACCGGCTGCGACAGCTCATCGCCGCCGCCGAACGCGAGGCCGCCGCCGCCTTCCGGGCGACCTACCTGTAGCCCTGGGTCCTCCGGCGGGGGCGTCGTCTCGGCCCTCCCCGAGGCTTACGTCCGTTCGTTGCCGGGCACGTTGCGACCATCTGCAGGCGACCCCGAGGTGAACGATGAGAGTACGTCGACTGCTGCCGTGGGCCGCGATCGGCCTCCTGTCCGCCGGCGCCCTGGTGACCGTCGGGCTGGTGTGGGCGAGCTCCGGCAGCCGCGCGGCCGCTCAGACCCCGGCCCGGCAGGCCGCCGACCAGAGGCTCATGGCCGTGACCATGCCGGCCGTCAAGCTGCGTCTCATCGCCAGGAACCTGTCGCAGCCCCTCGGCGTGACCGCGCCCCCCGGCGATACGCACCGGCTCTTCGTGGTCGAAAAGACCGGCGCCATCCGCGTGCTCGAGCTGCCGGGCCACACCCTGCTGCCCACCCCGTTCCTCAACATCCACGGCCTCGTGTCGAGCGGCAGCGAGCAGGGCCTCCTCTCGCTGGCGTTCGACCCCGACTACGCCAGCAACGGGTACTTCTACGTCTACTACACCGATCCGGCCGGCGACATCAGGCTCGTGCGCTACACGGTGAGCAGCGGCGACCCCAACGTGGCCGACCCGGCGTCGGCCAAGGTGCTGTGGAGGGTCGCCCACCGCGCTCACCCCAATCACAACGGCGGCCAGCTCGCCTTCGGCCCCGACGGCCGGATCTACATCGGCGTCGGCGACGGCGGTGGCGCCGGCGACCCCAACAGAAACGGCCAGAACCTGAAGGTCCCCTACGCCAAGATCTGGCGGCTCAACGTCGCCACGCCCGGCGCCAGGCCTGCCCTGTACGCCTACGGCTTGCGCAACCCCTGGCGCTTCTCGTTCGACCGCAAGACCGGCAACCTGTGGATCGGCGACGTCGGTCAGAACAAGTGGGAGGAGATCGACTACCTGAAGGCCGGCGCCAGACCCGGCGCCAACTTCGGCTGGAGCTACTACGAAGGCGACCACCTCTACAAGCGCCAGCACATCGTGCGCACGCATCTCGCCTTTCCGGTGACCGAGTACTCGCACCGCGTCGGCTGCGCCGTGATCGGCGGCTACGTGTACCGCGGCAGCGCCATCCCCGCCCTGCGCGGTTACTACCTGTTCGCCGACTACTGCAGCGGGCGCGTCTGGTTCATGGCCGGCCCGCACCGGATCGCGCACATTCTCACCGGCATCTCGCGGAAGCTGACGAACATCACCTCGTTCGGGCAGGACGCCAGCGGCGAGCTCTACCTGTCGAGCCTGAACGGCGGCAAGGTGTACCTGCTCGTGCGCTGACGCGGTGACTCACGTCGGCGACCGGCCGACCACCACCCAGCTCACGTGATCGTGTGGCGCCCCCACGGGGCGCTCCTCGAGATAGGCGACCTCGTCGAGGCGTTCGAGCTCGAGAAAGCCGAAGTCGGCGGCAAGCTCTTCGCGGCGGCAGAGGTGCAGGTAGGTCTGCTCGACGAACGAGCCGGGCTCGCCCGGCACCGCTCGACCCTTGCCGGCGTGCTGCGGATCGCGCGCCGAGAGCGTGCTCAGAAAGAGCAGGCCGCCCGACGCCAGACGGTCGCGCACGGCGGCGCGCAGCACGGCCCGCGCCGCCGGCTCGAGGATCTGGTAGACGTTCGAGCAGTACACCACGTCGAAGCGGGCGAGACCCACGTCGGCGCCGCCCATCTCGGCGAGACCCAGGCAGCGGTACTCGATGCGCGCCGCGGCGGGGAGGGCGGCGCGCGCCATCTCGATGGCGCGCGCCGCCCCGTCCACCCCCACGACCGCCATGCCCAGCGCGCGCCACAAAGCGAGGGCGTCGCGGCCGTAGCCGCAACCCAGGTCGAGCAGGCTCAGGCCGACGGCCTTGGGGCCCAGCGCCCGCAGGCGCTCGATGGCCACCGCCGCCAGCTCGCTGGGCGTCTCGCCCCAGATCGCGCCGTCCGCGCGATAGCGGCCGTCCCAGTAGGCGGCGGTGTCATGGCCGGTCGCCTCGACCGGGCCTGCGTCGATCGAGCCGGAGTCGACCGGGCCGGAGTCGGTCACGCGGCGCTTGCCGGCGAGAGCTCGGAGGTGCAGTGCGGGCAGCGCCGGGCGCCGACGGGGATCTCGCTCAAGCACTGCGGGCACTCCCGGGTCGTGGGGTCCTGACCCTTGGCGCGCCGCGCAGCGAGCGCGTTCATCGGGACCACGATGACGAAGTACACGGCCGCCGCGATCAGCACGAAGGCGATGACGGCGTTGATGAACTCGCCGTAGAGGAACTTGCTGCTGTTGATCGTGAAGGACAGCGACGAGAAGTCAGGCTTGCCGAAGATGGCGGCAATGAGCGGCGTGATCAGGTCTTTGACGAGAGCGTTCACCATCGCGCCGAAGGCGATGCCGATGACGACCGCGACGGCAAGATCGACGATGTTGCCCCGCAGAATGAACTCCTTGAAGCCTTTGAGCATGGAACTCCCTCCCCTTGTTGAACGGATACCGGCCGGCGAGGCGCGCCGGCCACACCACGCTGGACCGCGCCGCGCCCCAGCGCACGGCCGGCTTCTACCCGCCGACCGTCGCCTGTAAGCAGCGCCCCTCGGGAAGGGCCGACCAGCGGTTCAGGGCGTGCCCGCCGGCGACGGCGCGGTCGTGGGCGCCAGGCGCGGCGTGACGCTGTGCCGGCCGGTGGCCAGTGCGTCGCCCACGCCGCGCAGGTACCACAGGAACGCCTGGCCCACCTGCACGCCGACCGGCGCCGTCGCGACGCCGTTGGCGTCGATCCAGCTCCCGTCGCCGCGCGTGCCGCCGATCGACAGGCGCAGCGACGGCCCGTCGGAGCGCACGATCGTCACCAGCATGGTCACCGGCAGAGTCTGCTCGCTCGAGTCCTTCTCCATGCTGCTGATCCAGTCGGCCAGCTCCACCGGGGGATGGGAGATGTACCCCGACACGACGACGCCCGTGGCGACCGAGCGGTAGGAGAGGCCGGTGATCTCGCTCGGCGTGAGCTGGAACGGATAGTCGTCGTGAACGTAGTACCAGATGCCGAACCCTACCAGGGCGATGGTCAACGCCACCCCCGTCCAGAACAGCGCTCGTCTCATGTCATGCGCCTGCAATCCCCTTCTTCGCCGCGTCCCGGTCTGCCTCGAGCCTACGACCTACGACCTGTCGGTGAGCCGCCGCCAGGCCTCGGAGTACTTGGCGGCCGTCCTGTCGACGATCTCGGGCGGCAGTTCGGGCCCCGGAGCCTTCTTGTCCCAGGCGAGCGTCTCGAGGTAGTCGCGCACGAACTGCTTGTCGAAGCTCGGCTGGGCGTGTCCCGGCTCGTAGCCGGCGACCGGCCAGAACCGCGACGAGTCCGGGGTGAGCGCTTCGTCGATGAGGATGAGCTCGCCGTCGAGCAGGCCGAACTCGAACTTGGTGTCGGCGATGATGATGCCGCGCTGCAGAGCATACGCCGCGCCGAACTCATAGAGGGCGATGGCCGCGTCGCGCACCTGGGCGGCAAGCTCGGCGCCGATCAGGCCGGCGACGACCGCGAACGAGATGTTCTCGTCGTGGGTGCCCACCGCCGCCTTGGTCGACGGCGCGAAGATCGTCTCGGGTAGCCGGCTGCCGTCGACCAGGCCGAGCGGCAGATCGATGCCGCAGACCATGCCGCTGCGCTGGTAGTCCTTGAGGCCCGAGCCGGTGAGGTAGCCGCGCACGATGGCCTCGACGGGCAGCGCCTCGCAGCGACGGACCGCCACCGAGCGACCTTGCAGATGTTCCTTTGCGGGCCGGTTGGCGAACGGCTCGGGGTCGACCACATGGTTGGCGATGATGTCGCGGGTACGCTCGAACCAGAAGTTCGAGAGCTGGGTGAGCACCTCGCCCTTGCCGGGGATGGCCGTCGGCAGGATCACGTCGAAGGCCGAGATGCGGTCGGTGGCGACGATCACCAGCGTGTCGGGGCCGAGGGCGTAGACGTCGCGGACCTTGCCGCGACTGACGAGCTGCAGATCGGTCTCGTTGGTCTCGTAGAGCGCCTTCACGTGCCTGCCTCCCCTTTGGTGATGTGGGCGATCAGCTCCAGCAGCGCAGCGGCGGCAGCGCGTGGTCCTGCACTTTCGTGGCCGGGCAGGGCGAGCCGGATGCGCAGCTGCCCGACGAACACGCCACCGGCGAAGGCCGCCGCGAAGACGCGCTCGGCCAAGGCGTCGTGCTGCGCCGGCCGCTGGGCCGGGCCGAAGATGTTGGCGAAGTAGTTGGCCACGAGACCGCTGGCGGCGGTCGTGCCCTTCGACAGGGCACGGCCCTCGCGAAAGACGGCGAGAGCGGCGGCCGGGTCGGCGAAGCGTTCGACGATCGGGTGGTCGTCGTCGAGCGGCTCGAAGTTGTTGGCGTAGAGCAGCACGTCGACCGGCTCGCCGCGCTGCACCTCGTCGAGGGTGGTCACCGGCAGCACCACCCGGGCGTTGACCTTCTGCGGGCTCATGATGATCGCCCGGTCGATCTGACCGATGGCGTAGCCCTGCTGGAGGTCGTCGAGGCGCACGAAGGCGCCGATCTCGGTGCCGTAGCCCAGCAGCCGCGGCCGGCCGTCGCGCTCGACCACCTCGAGCGCACCCATGTCGTCGGCCACGACGCGCAGCTCGGCGACCTGTCCGGCGGCGCTCAGGCGCAGCGCCTCGAGGGTCTCCGACTTGCCGGTCGCCGTATCGCCGACGAGCAGCACCCCGGCCGCGGCGCCGCCGGGCAGCACGAGCTTCGTGAAGGCGCCATGGTAGGGCATGAGGCCGCGTTTCATGGCCGCCACGTTGTGCAGCGTGAGGATCATCTTCTTGAGATAGCCGAAGTAGGCGAAGCGGTCGTCGAGCGGCAGCGCTCCGACCAGCAGGCCGTGAGCCACATCGTCGAAGAACACGGTGGGCTGCTCGCCGAACCGCGCCAGAGCGTCGGCCGGAGCGCCGTAGAGCAGCACGGCGTCGGGTCCGGCGGCCACCTGCTCTTCGTCGGCGAGCTCGAACAGGTTGGCCAGCGACAGACCGAGGGCCAGGAAGCGTTGCTCGATGTAGACGAACACCACGAGGCGCCCGACGATCGCCGGGAAGCACAGCCAGCGGTCCGGGTCGAGCCGCATACCGGCGAGCGGATCGTCGGTCACCTCGGCGAAGCGGCCGGAGCGCGTGTTGGTCGGCGGGTCGAGGATCAGCGGCGGGTACATGAGCACGCGGGTCACGAAGGGGATGCCGTCGAGCAGGGCGCGGTAGCCGCCCGGCGCGGGCCAACGCCGGGGCGCGACGATGACGCCGAGCTCGGCGCCGGCATGCACCTGCCGGTAGACGAGCGGGTGGGCGCCGGTGACGTTCTCGGCGACGTCGCGATACAGGTCGCGCACGAGTGCCGCCAGCGCTTCGAGACTGGCGTTGAAAGCCCGGTAAGCGGTGCCGCCGCGGCCGCCCGGATCGGCGGGCGCGTGATCGACGAGGAAGCGGTCGAACCCCCGCCAGAAGTCGTAGAGGCCCTCGACGAAACGATGCAGTGCCGGCCGTCGGTCGAGCAGCGGCGCATACCCGGGCGAGATCCGGGCGATGCGCTCGAGCGGGTTGTGAGCGAGCAGGCGGAGCAGATCGACGAGCGCCGCGCAGGCCGCCGCATCGCCGCCGTCGATGTCGAGCGCGTCGAGCAGGGGCGCGTCGTGGGCGGCGAGGTGGGCGAGGTAGAGGGCGACCAGGCGGGCGAAGGGCTCGCTCTCGACCACCTCGCGGGTGCTCGTGCAGACCGCGCCCTGAGCGTGCAGGACGAGCTGGCCGGGATCTTCGTCGAGGCGCAGCAGCGGCACGCCGGTTCCTTCCTGGACTCCCCTGGGGGCGAGCCCCCTGCCTGTCAGCAGACACTACCACGCGACCGGCGCCCGACGAGCCGTCGGCGCGTCCGCGGGACTGCAGGCGACGCTGTGCCCCGACGCGTCAGAGCGCTCGCACGAGGACCGGCAGGAGCGCCACCAGCAGGACCGCCGCCGGATAGAAGCTCACCCGGCCCAGGTACGCCGCCGCCTCGGCGCTCGTCGGCTCGTACCACAGTCTCGCCCCCGGCCAGGCCACGACGAACACGCCGGCCACCACGGCGAGGTCGTTGAGCGAACCGCCGGTCATGGGCAGCGTCACGGTCGCCGCCAAGGCGGCGAAGCCGACGACACAGGCGGCCCGGGCCGCCGCGCGAGGACCATGAACGGTGGCGACGGTGATCACGCCCCGGTGGCGGTCGGCGTCGAGGTCGACGAGGTCGCGGGCGATGTCGCGGCCGCCGATCTCCCACAGCGCGAGAAACCCGAAGACCGTCAGCGCCCGCGGCGACAGCGGCGCCACGGCCGCCCAGCCGGCCAGCCCGCCGAACCCGACCATCGCGCCCGCCACGAGCGTCTTCCAGGCCGTCACCGGGCGCAGCGCGCAGTAGGCGATGTCGAGGGCCACGGCCATGCCGAAGAGCAGCAGGCACAAAGGAGCGAGGGTGTAAGCGAGCGCCGCGGCCAGTGCGCCCAGCGACAGGACCCACGCCAGCGAAAGGCGCGGGCCGTGCTCGCCGCAGGCGAGTGCGCGACGCCGGCGACCGCCGGCGGCCACCCGACGGGCAGCCCCGCCCGCGCCGACCGGCGACGAGACGGCCGCGACGTGTCGCTCGAGCAGGTCGTTCAGCGAGAAGACGGCCAGACAGCCGGCAGCCGCGGCCACCGGGCCGACGACCACGACACGCAGCGAGGGCAGACCGCCAAGGGCGAGCACCGCGGCCAGACCGGGCTGGGCGACCGACAGGAGAGCCTGACCGACGCGCGAGGAACCGACCGCGGTGGCGACCCGCCGCGCACCATGACGTTCGACGACGACGTTCTGTTCGGCCGCAGCGGCCGTTCGCTGGTCGATGGCCGACCCTTTCGTTCGGACCTACCGGGCAGACTACCCGAACGGCCGGCGCGACGCGCGTTGCAAGGCAACGAGCGCCGGGCTGCGCGAACGGGTGGCGGGCGGCGGGCGCCAGCCCGCCGCCCGCCGCCCGCCGCCCGGGTGGCTCCTAGCCGGCGAAGTTGCGCGCGGCGAAGTCCCAGTCGACCAGGCTGTCCCAGAAGGCCTGGACGAAGTCGGGACGGCGGTTCTGGAAGTCGAGGTAGTAGGCGTGCTCCCAGACGTCGCAGGTCAGCAACGGCTTGACCGGCGGCGCCGGCATCTCGGCGTTGGCCGTGGTGACGATCTTCAGGGCGCCGGCGTCGTCGACCAGCCAGGCCCAGCCGCTGCCGAAGCGACCGACGGCCGCCGCCTTGAACTGCTCGACGAAGGCCGGCAGCCCGCCGAAGGTGGCCGCGATCTTGTCGGCCAGGGCGCCGCCGGGAACCCCGCCGCCGCCCGGCTTCATCGACTGCCAGAAGAAGCTGTGGTTCCAGACCTGCGCCGCGTTGTTGAACACGCCCGCCTTGGCCGGGTCGCCGGCCACCGCACCGATCACCTCTTCGAGCCTGCGGTTCTCGAGCTCGGTACCGGCGACGAGCTTGTTCAGGTTGTCGACGTAGGCGCGATGGTGCTTGCCGTAGTGAAAGCCGATCGTGCGGGCCGACGTGACCGGCTCGAGTGCGTCCTCGGCCCACGGCAGGGGCGGCAGTTCAAACGCCATGCTCTTTGCCTCCTTCTCGCTTGTTTGGCGAACGACCGATCGCGTCGCACGTGCCCGCGGCTGGGCGCCGCGGCCGCGAGCCGCGACCTTTAGACGTCGACCTCGATGGTCTGCCCGGTCACCCGGACCGGCCAGGTGGCGAGGCCGTCGACGCGGATCTTGCGCTGCAACCGCTGCTCGACGTCGAGCACGTGCCGGGCGGGGCCCGGCAGGGGCTCGGCGCCGAAGTGCCGGTCGAGCGGGTAGGCCAGGACGGCCCCGTCGCGCACGTCGAACTGGGCGAAGTGCAGCGGGCAGGTGAGCACGAAGCCCGCCAGCGAGCCCTGGTCGAGCGGCGCGTTCATGTGGCCGCAGCGCCGGCCGACGGCGTAGAACGTGCCGTCGCAGTTGGCCAGCGTCGCCTGGGCGCCGCCGAGCTTGACGAACTTCAGGCCGCCGACGGCGACGTCGCCGACCTTCGCGACTTCAGTCCACACGGCGCCTCACCCCTCGATCCCGAGCTCGCTCGCGGCGATCTGCGGCAGGGCGCCGGGATCGGTCACGTCCTGGTGGACGAAGAGCCCGCACCAGCAGCGCCGCATGGCGTCGAAGTGGGCCCGGTGGTAGGGGATGCAGGGGCAGACGATCTTCATGTCGTGCTCGCGCTCGCGGGTACGCACCTGGCAGGGGCAGAACGGCGCCCCCCTGGTCTCTTCGAGCACGGCCTCCTGCTCGAGCAGAAAGTCGGCCAGCTCCCGGTCGGGCGTGAACTTGTAGCCCAGCGCCGAGACCAGCGGCGCGAAGAACTCGCGCAGCGCCGCTGTGCGCGCCTCGTGAGCCATCAGGTCTCGATCCCCAGCAGCGCCGCGTAGCGCTCCGGCGCATAGCCGACGATCACCTCGGCGCCGATCTTCACCACGGGGTAAGCGCGCGACCCGGAGAGCTCGAAGGCCTCGCCGGCCAGCCGGTCGCTCTCGTCGTCTTCCAGCAGGTCGACGTCGACGGCCTCGAAGACGACGTCGTTCTCTGCGAAGTACTGCTTGGCCTTGCGACACCAGGGACAGGTGCTCAGGGCGTAGACGAACACGGGCTCGCTCACGCTTCCTCCTCGCTAGAGCTCGACGAAGACCTCGCCGCCGGCCACGCGCACGGGGTAGGTCGCGATGGCGATCTCGGGCGCCTCGACCAGGCCGCCGGTGCGCACGTCGAACCGCCAGTCGTGGCACGGACAGGTGATGACGAACACGTCGCAGACGCCGGATTCGAGCGGGCAACCCAGGTGAGCGCAGCGGTTGGCCACCGCGTAGAGTGCCCCGCCGGCCTTGACGAGCAGCAGGCCGAGCCCGCGCGGGTAGACGGGCAGCATGCCGCCGTCGGGCACCGCGTCCTCGTCTGCGACTTTGATCCAGGAGTCTGTCAAGAGGTCCTCCTCGCCCGCCACACGCACGGCCGGCGCGCTCGCTGCGCACACGACCTTACCACGCCCCAGCGCAGCGCGGCGCCGTTCGCCGCGGGCGCCGCTCAGGGCCTACCAGCGCTCGCGATGGATGCGCTCGGCATCGTAGCGGTCGACCGGCGCCTTGCTCTCGGCGGGGTGGCCGACGGCCACCACGGCAAAGGGGATCACCTCGTCGGGGATGGCCAGCAGGCGGCGCAACCCCCGCACCCGCTCGTCGAGCGGGTACACGCCCAGCCAGACCGCGCCGAGGCCGAGCTGGACCGCCTCGATCAGGATGTTCTCGACCGCCGCGGAGCAGTCCTGGACCCAGTACTGCGGCCAGCGCTGGCCCTCCTCGACCCCACACACGACGATGGCCAGGGGGGCGTGCTCGAGCATGCGGGAGTACGGATGCACCGTGGGGATCTCGGCCAGCGTGACGCGGTCGGCCACGACGACGAAGCGCCACGGCTGCTGGTTGCCCGCCGAAGGCGCCGCCATGGCGGCCCGCAGCAGACGCTCGACCTGCTCGTCGCCGACCGGCTCGGCGGTGTAGGCGCGGATGCTGCGGCGGGCGAGGACGGGATCGTCCATCAAGCTCTTCCTCCTGACGTGGCCGGACGGCGATCGTATCAGGCGCGGGGCGGGCGCTGCGGCGGGGCCGCCACAGCGGCCCCGCCCGCCGGCGCCATTTGAGTTCGCGCCGCCCGAGCCTTAGTATCTCCCAAAGGGACGTTCCTTTTTGTTCTTTTGCCTCCCCCCGTCGCCACAGTGGATCCGACAAGCTCACACTACGACTGCGTCATCGCCGGCGCCGGCCCAGCCGGCATCTTCGCCGCGCTCGAGCTCGTGCGGCGCAACGGCAGCTCCGTCCTGCTGCTCGAGCAGGGTCCCGACATCGACCGGCGCACCTGCCCGGCGCGCGACACCGGCGTGTGCGCCAACTGCTCCCCGTGCGACGTCACCTGCGGCTGGGGCGGCGCCGGCGCCTTTTCCGACGGCAAGCTCACCCTGTCGCCCGAGGTCGGCGGCTGGCTCGGCGAGTTCGTGCCCGACGAGGCCCTGGCCGACCTCGTGCACTACGTCGACGAGGTCTGGATCGCCTACGGCGCCCCGGCCAAGGTCCACGGCGCGATGGGCCCCAAGGTCGAAGCCATCCGCCGCCAGGCGCTCGTGCACGGCATGACGCTCGTAGCCTCGCCGGTGCGCCACATGGGCATCGACCGGGCGGCCGACATCCTCAAGGCGATGCGCGCCGACCTCGAGCCGCGGGTCGCGGTGCGCACCGCCACGACGGTCGCGCGCATCGACGTGAGCGGCGGCGTGGCCACCGGCGTGACCTGTACCGACGGCAGCCGTTTCAGCGCCGACGCCGTGATCGTGGCGCCCGGACGCCAGGGGGCGGCCTGGCTCGTCGAGGAATGCCGTCGCCTGGGCATCGGCGTGCGCACCAACCCGGTCGACATCGGCGTGCGGGTCGAGGTGCCGGCCGTCGTCATGGAGCCCCTGACCAGCGTGCTCTACGAGAGCAAGCTCATCTACTATGCCCACACGTTCGACGACCCCGTGCGCACGTTCTGCATGAACCCGCACGGCGTCGTGTCGGTCGAGAACTACGGCGACGTCGTCACCGTCAACGGTCACAGCTACGCCGACGACCGGACCGAGTACACGAACTTCGCGCTGCTGGTCTCGACCGACTTCACCCAGCCGTTCGACGACCCCATCGCCTACGGCAAGTCGATCGCCCGCCTCGCCAACCTGCTCGGCGAGGACATCATCGTGCAGCGCCTGGGCGACCTGCTGGCCGGTCATCGCTCCACCGCCGAGCGCCTGCGGCGCAGCACCGTGCGGCCCACGCTCAGCGGCGCGACCCCGGGCGACCTGTCGTTCGTGCTGCCCTTCCGTCACCTGCGCGACATCCTCGACATGCTCGAGGCGCTCGACGCGCTGGCGCCCGGCGTGAATGCCCGCGACACGCTGCTCTACGGCGTCGAGGTCAAGTTCTACTCGGCCCGGCCGCAGCTCGACAAAGGGCTGCAGACCGAGGTCCAGAATCTCTACGCCATCGGCGACGGGGCGGGCGTCACCCGGGGGCTCGTCCAGGCGAGCGCCTCGGGGGTGCTCGCCGCGCGGTCCATCCTCGACCAGGGAGCGAACTAGTGCCGGCGACTATTGTGATCGGGGC
>Ga0182027_10010109_pt1 | contig 13463 bp, 14 predicted proteins | sample 712E1DmetaG_FD_121300 | JGI IMG/M metagenome (GOLD analysis project Ga0182027, IMG submission 121300) | Permafrost microbial communities from Stordalen Mire, Sweden - 712E1D metaG (Illumina Assembly) | ecosystem: Environmental > Terrestrial > Soil > Wetlands > Permafrost | place: Sweden...
CTCTTTCCTTTATCTACCGCGCCTGAAGCCTTGAAGCTCATAGCCTATTTCAACCCGCTCTTCTATGGCGTGGATGGCCTGCGCGGCGTCCTCACCAGCATGGGCATATTCAGCGCCTGGATCGATGTCTCCGTGCTCGCTCTCATAGCCGCGGCATTCATCGGCATCGGCGCGTGGCTCTTCGGCAGGATCAAGGTGTAGGAAAACCGGCGATAATTTTGCTATACTTTCCCAATGAAAAAGGGTGAAGACTTTGTTGGTGTGACTATTGTCTATCTCTGCCATGACGGTAAAGGCAATATCCTTTTGAATAAGCGGAGCACGAATTGTCGCGATGAGCATGGCACATGGGATCCTGGCGGCGGCGGATTGGAATTTGGGGATACGGTCGTTGGCACGCTCAAGAAAGAGATCAATGAAGAATATTGCACTGATGTTCTCGGCCATGAATTCCTAGGCTATCGCGATGTCCATCGTGAACATAATGGCAAGAAGACTCACTGGATCGCCCTAGACTTTAAAGTCCTTATTGATCGAGACAAAGTCAAGAATGGCGAGCCGCATAAGTTCGATGCTGTTGAATGGTTTAAGCTCGATACATTACCAAAGCTGCTACACTCGCAGTTCCCACATTTTCTGGAGGACTATAAAGACAGGATATAATCACCCCCCCTCCATGCTCACCCTCGAACTAGAAAAGACCTATCTAGCCAAGAGGCTGCCGGCAGGCTTGGAAAATTTTCCGCACAAGGAGATCTTGGACATCTATTTCCCGGCGAGCGCCGCTCATCCGGTATTGCGTTTGCGCAAGAAAGGGAATAGCTTCGAGATGACCAAGAAAGAGCCGGCCAAGGATGGCGACGCTTCGGAGCAGAACGAGCATACGATCAAATTGAGCGAAGAAGAGTTCAAGGCGTTATCATCTATCAAAGGCAAGCGCTCGCGCAAGATCCGCTATGAATATCCGTGCCAAGGGCGCACTGCGGAGGTCACCGTCTTCAAGGATGATCTTGAAGGATTGATCCTAGTCGACGTTGAGTTCGATGACGTGAAATCAAAAGATGCTTTCAAAATGCCGGATTTCTGTCTGGCAGATGTCACTCAAGAGCAAGTATTTGCTGGTGGGATGATCTGCGGAAAAAAGTATGCGGATATCGCGACGAGGCTTAAAGAGTTAGGGTATAAGAGATTGGACATCGGCGAATGATGGTTGTAATATCCCATCTATGAACGACAAACTCATAAATCTGATAAATCTTCTCGAGATATCGCGCATTCAGCCGCAGTATGGCTACAATGTCGCGGGCGGCAACGCGCGCACGGGGAATCTGGCCGAGCACCATTATCTGGTCACGATGATCGGCTGGCAATTAGCTCTGCTCGTGAATTCGAAAGGCGCGAAAATTGACGTCTCAAAAGTCATCAAATTCTGCCTGCTCCACGATATCGGCGAATTATTCGGAGGCGACATCGGCATGTATTACGCCAAGGCCAATCCAAAAGCGCGAAAGCTGGCCAAAGAGTTCGAGGAAGAAAATCAAAAGTTTCTCTCCGGATTTTTCACGAATAAAGACGAGGTGAAGTCTCTGGCGAAAGAGATCCTAGATTCCAAGTCGGACGAAGCCCATATCGCTAAGATCGCCGATTATCTGGAAGTAACTCATTACAAATTCTTCAACGGGATGCTTAAAGGCAAGGACAAGGAATTGATCGCGCCGAAGCTTGCCGAAAAGATTAGAAAGATCAAGGATACGCGCGCCAAAAATACGTTGCTGGATCTCATAAAAGTTTGGAAAAAGAAGATGAGCGGATACGAAGCCTTCATTGATGCCTCGACTGACGCCCTGAATGTTTGAAGATTAGCTAGATCAATCTCTCGTAACGGTTTTTCCAACCGCATTCCCGGCCACATACCCGGTGGTCCAACAGATCTGAAGGCTGTAACCTCCAGATGGCCTGTCGATATCGAGGAGGTCCCCGACGATGTGGAGATTCGGAATCAGCCGCGAGCGCATAGTCTTGAAATCCACCTCACTCAAAGCCACGCCGCCGGAGGTGACGATGGCTTTTTCTACGCCGAGAAGCCCTGAAACATTCATCCGAATATCCTTTAAGAGTTTTACGAGATTGAGCCGCTCTTCGCGAGTGACGCTGTTGCAAAATGTGTTTGAATCGATCTCCGATTTATCGACAATGATTGGTACCAGTGAAGAGGGAATGAGCGTGCTGAGGACATTTTTAAATTTCTTATTTGATCCTTTCTTTAAAAGATCCTGCAGGGCTGAATTCAAAGTACTGTAATCATGGGTTGGCAGTAGGTCGAGCGAAATCTCGACAGCACCGTACTTCAATAGCTCACGGATGTCACTGCTCATATTTAAAATTGTCGGACCAGAGACGCCGAAGTGCGTAAAGAGGAGCTTTCCGGTTGAAATGCTTTTGCCGCCAGCGCCGCCGCCCTGTTTGGCTCCATTCTGGTACGGGCTGATCTTGACTGATGGCAATGAAACGCCGGAGAGCTTCTTGACCCAAGCGTCGCTGATCTTAATGGGAACCAATGAAGGCACTGGCATGGCGATCGAATGGCCGAGCTCTTTCAGCCACTTGAATCCGTCGCCAGTCGAGCCGGTGTCAGGCCGCGACATGCCGCCGGTCGCCAGGATGAATGAGCGCGCGCGGATCTCACCCTTTTTAAGTCGGATCGATCGGATGGCGCTACCCTCCAATGTAAATCCAGCCACCTCGCAATCCGAGATCACTGTCACCTTATTCGACTTCAATCGTTCCACGAGCACATCCCAAACAGATTGCGCCTTATCGGAAACAGGGAAGACACGCTGACCAGCCTCGACCTTCGTGGGCATGCCGTGCGAATTGAAGAAATCCAAGCTTTCCTTGACGCTCCACTCGGCGAAGCTCGAGAACAGGAATTTTCCTGCGTCCTTGAATCTGGCCAGCAGAGCGCGGTCGTCGAATTCGGCGTTCGTGAGATTGCAGCGCCCGCCGCCAGTGATGAGGAGCTTCTTGCCGAGGCTGTCGTTCTTTTCGATGAGCGCCACCGAAAGGCCGCGCTCGGCCGCGCGTCCAGCCGCCATCATGCCCGCCGGCCCGCCGCCGATCACGGCGACGTCGAAGATGCCGAGAGTTTTATGGAAGTCTGATTTCATTTCGCTTCAATTCCAAGTCTTTGCTTACAACCCGAGGCTTTTTAAGAACATCTCCAACTCCTCTCCCTCGATGGCTCGATAGCCGTTCTGCGGGAGCTTGCCAAGCTCGACATCCATGATGCGCGTGCGCGAGAGGCTGCGGACCTCGGCGCCGAACATCGAGCACATCTCGCGGATATGCTTGCCGCTATCGGTGATGCCTAGAATGAAGAGATTGTCGCCAAGCAATTTTACGCTGCCGTGGACGGTCTCGCCGCGGATCGTGACGCCAGCCTCGATCTTCTCCTTGAAATTCGCGCGCAAAGGCCCGACGGTGCGGATGATATATTCCTTGAGATGGGCGTGCCCCGGATTCAAGAGACGGTCGATGATGCGGCGGTCATTGGTCAGGATGATCAGGCCTTCGGCGCGGGCATCCAGACCGCCGACGGGGAAGACGCCTTTGAGCGGGATCGAAGCGGCCACGGATGGAGCGCCCTTCCGATTCGGATCGGTCGTCAATCCGCGCGGCTTGTGATATGCGTAGTAGACGAATTCCTGCGGCTTCTTGCTGCTGCGCACTTCGACGGCGTCAGTCTCATTGACCTTGTCTCCCAAGACCGCGAAGCGGCCATTCACGGTCACCTGCTTCTTCTCGATCATCTTGTCGGCGTCGCGCCTAGTCGAATAGCCTTTCCAAGCCAGATATTTGTTGATGCGCATAGGGAATTCGCCAGGAGCTTTGACGGGGATCGGCGAAGGCCTGGACTTTTCGATTCGCGGTGCTCTCTTTTTCGAATGCGGGCGTTTTTTCATGGACTCGAACTGTATCATCAAATGTGTGATAAGACAAATATAGCTTCGCTAAAAAAGCCGCCCAATGCTCCGCGGCGGCTTCGTGAGAGTATGATCTTGTGAGGCTCAATCCTCCAGCCAAGTATTGGCTAGAGCTATGCCTAGCAATATAGCTAGGATGATGACAGCGAAAGTCCGTCCTCCTATTCCGGCCTTGATGTAGCCCGAGAATATAACTGAAAATAATCCCGTCCAGAGGAGCGTTCCGACGATCTTGCCGGTCGGCTTCCGGTGTGCCGTCGGCGTAAGGATGTCATTCATAGAATTTCCTTTTTGTTCGAGTTTGAACTGTTTCGGAGATAAGCATAGCAGAAATGCCAGGCGGAGTTATGCACTGTGAAGGGAAGCGGTCTGACTTATTTGACCGGCGTTGCTTCCCAAACCTCCGAAAATGACGTATTGTGTACATTCTATGTCCAAGGCCTCAAAGTCCAACAAATACGCCAGCAATGCGCCAAAAGCCGATTTCACCGGCGACACCATCATCCGCTTCGAAGGCGTGTCCTTTGAACATGGCCACAACAAGCCAATCCTAGATGAAGTCAGCCTCACCGTGCGCCGCGGCACCAAGATCACCCTCATGGGCCAGAATGGGGCGGGGAAGAGTACGATATTTGGCCTCATCCTCAATGAATTCAAACCGGAGTCCGGTGAAGTGCATATTTCGAACGGCGCGAGTATCGCCACCGCGAGGCAGGTCATCCCTAGGCCAGACCTTGAATTGACGGTACGCGAATTTTTTGCAAAATCCTTTAAAGAAAAGGTATATGACCTCGATCCGCGGATCGACGAGATCCTCGATGTTGTCAATCTGCGTGGAGCCGGGCGGGGCCGAGGACCGACCTCGGGAATCCAGAAGAGGTCGGACCTCAACCCCGCCGCCGACTTCAAGGATCGTCTCGTCAAAACCTTCTCCGGCGGTCAACAGGCGCGGCTCTTATTGGCGTCAGCCCTCATTCAAGACCCCGACATCCTGCTCCTCGATGAGCCCACCAATAATCTCGACAAGGCCGGCATCGAGCACCTCACCGACTTTCTGATCAATTATGACAAGACATGCCTCGTCATCTCGCACGACGCCGAATTCCTGAATGCATTCACGCACGGCGTGCTCTACCTCGACGTCCACACCAGGAAGGTCGAGCAATATGTCGGCGACTACAAGGATGTGGTCGAGCAGATCTCCGCGCGAATCAAGGCCGAGAATCGCGAGAACGCGCGTCTCGAGAAGGAGATCCAGGCCAAGAAGGATCAGGCCGGCATGTTCGCCATGAAGGGCGGCGGCCTCCGTCTGGTCGCCAAGCGCATGCGCCTCCTGGCCGAAGAGCTCGAGGAGGAGATCGTCGAGGTGCGCAAGGAAGACAAGACGATCAAGCATTTCGTGATCCCGGCCCAACAGGACACTATCGGCGACATCATCACGATCTCGTCATACAGCATCCTGTCGCCGAAGAATCACAAGCCGGTCACGCGCGCCTGCGACATCAAGCTGCGCCGCCGTCAGCATCTCCTCATTGCAGGCCCGAATGGGATAGGGAAGAGCTCATTGCTGGAAGCGATCATTGGAAGTCAGGCGTCGGACAGGACAGCAACTTTCTCCAGTCCTGCAGAACTCGTTTCGCGAGATCGCGGAGGCTCGGTCGCATCTGCTGGCGCAGAATTTGCTCCGTCGCCTCTCGCGATCTCTGCTCACTCAAACAGGCTTCGGACTGTCGAAAGCTCTGTCCTGTCCTCCGCTCAATTCTCTCGACCGTTGTCATGCAAATCAATGATCGCTCCCGGCATCCGCGTCGGCTACTACCGTCAGGACTTCTCCATGATGGACTTCAATGACACCGTCTATCAATCGCTCGAGAAGATCGTCCGTGCCACCCAAGGACGCCTGATCGAGACCGAGCTCCGCGCCACTGCCGCGAGCTTCCTTATCGGTGCCGACGCCATTCACACCAGGATCGGCTCGCTCTCGGAAGGGCAGAAAGGCCTGGTCGCCTTCGCCCGCCTGGTGCTCCAGAAGCCGGGCCTGCTTATTTTAGATGAGCCGACGAATCACATTAACTTCAGGCATCTCCCAGTTATCGCAAAGGCCCTGGATTCTTATGAGGGCGCGATGATCCTGGTGTCCCACGTCCCGGAGTTCGTGAAGCAGGTACGCATTGATGAGATATTGGAGATGGGGAGGTAGATCGATCACTATCCATGGGTATCTTCAACATCTTCGATCGTCGAAAAAAGACGCATTCCGTCGGTCGCATCCGCTTGGTCCGGCCGATATTCCAGACGCGGAGCCGCAAGCTCTATCAGGCGAATAAGGAGGCGGCGCGGGCGCTGGTGCGTGAGCGCGTCGGTCATTTCATGGCGCACTATGGCACGAAGCATGGCATTACCCACGGCAAGATCGCCATCCGGAATCAGAAAAGCCGCTGGGGCTCATGCTCGAAGAAGGGCAATCTCAATTTCAATTACAAGCTAGTCTTCCTAGAACCAGAATTGCGCGACTATGTGATCGTCCATGAGCTCTGTCATATCAAGGAGTTCAATCACGGCAAAGGCTTTTGGGCGCTGGTGGCGGAAACCGTGCCGGAGTGGAAGGTTCTGCGTAAGAGATTGACAAAGATAAGATGAGACATATCAGGATCAGTTGACCGCTCCCATTCATCGGCAAGGCCTGCGCAAGCGGGCCTTTTTTGTATGTGTGCTTCGCTAGTCCAGCCATCGTTCCACAGATTGCCTTTTTGTGGTTTTCGAGTAGTATCATGGCCAGAAGGTAAACAAACAAAAACAAGAATAGGAGAACAGCACATGAACAATATCAATGAACAGCAGCCGCCTCAGCGTAGCGAGGCTTACGCCAAGTCCGGCGTCAACCTCGACGCCGCTGAAGTTTTTGGAAGATTCACCGGGCAACTCTGCAAAGAGTCATATGAAAACTCGCCGTTCGTCACCGTGAATGATTGGTCGCAAGGCCATTTCCGTGGCCCGCGCCCGTTCCACTTCAAGGGATTACCCGAGGATGTCGGCATCCTGACAGCTCCGGACGGTATCGGCACGAAGACCATTATGATCTCCGCGGTTGGAGCCTGCGATTCGGCACCGTCGAATTTGCTCGAAATGCCCGGCATGGACATCGGTCGTTGGGGAGGATTGTCGCTCGCCTTCATCAATCACCTTGAGCCCAAGACCTTGGGGAAGCCGGAAGAACCGCTCTTCATGGAATACCAAGGGATGATGCGGAGCTTGGCAGCCATGGCCAAGGAACAGAAGTACGTGCTGATCAATGGCGAGACCGCCCAGATGGGAGTCTGCGTCTCCTCGGAGATCGTCGGCAAAGAATATGAATCAACGATGCCGATCTTCAATTGGAGCGCGGTCATGATCGGCGTCATCACCAAGGATAAGCTCATTGATGGTTCGACCTTGGCTTCCGGCCAGCGCGTCATCGCGCTTCGCGACGATCTGCGTTCTAACGGTGCCAGTCTGTGCCGCCGCTATCTGCGCGAGGTCTATGGACCAGAATGGTGGAAGAACCCTGACGCGAAGCCATCTGTAACAGCCATGGCCTCGCCTTCTGCTCTATACAGCCGATTTCTGGCGACCATGAATGGTTGGTATGATCCGGAACTCAAGTCGGAATTCAAGATGCATGCGATAGCGCACATCTCCGGCGGCGGCATCCTGGCCAAGTTCGGCGAAGGGTTGCTCTTCCCAGGCGGCTTCACGGCAGTCCTGGAAGATCTCTGGGAACCGCCGCAATTCATGAAGGACTGCGCGGCGCATATGAAGATGCCGGACCAGGAGATATACACTGTGTTCAACGGCGGCCAGGGCGCGCTGGTCGTGATCGACGAGGCTGATTCCGACAGGTTCTGCGCGAGAGCCAAAGACTTCGGCGTTCAAGCCCAGGATACCGGACACATCGAGCGCGCGGACACGCTCGAAGGCGGAGAGATCAAAATCAAGTCGAAGTTCAGCGGCGAATGGTTTCCACTGCGCGAGCGCTGGTCGTAGGGATCCTATTTTGTCCCATGCACAATACACAGGCTCGCCTCCACACGGCGGGCCTTTTTTGTCGTTGAGAAGCGTCGATCTTTATCTGGCCTTAAGCTCTGTGTTCGGACGCGGTGTTTTGTGAGATAAAAAAGCCGGCCTTTGCGAGGCGGGCTGTGAGTTAGCTGGCGAGGATTGTCAGCGACCGTTATATCGTCAGCATCCTATTGAAGAATCTCGCGTATGCTTCGAGGAACGCCAGATGCATTTCCGAAGGCATGCGCTCCAGCATGTCTTCCGGCTTGGAAATGCATGTGAGATCTCTCGACCAAGGTTCTGCCTCGGTGCTCTGGCTGATGTTGTTGCAGGCGGCGGAGAAGATATTCTCTTCGTAGCGGAGATCCGGATGCCGTTCCAGGAATCTTTGCACCGAATAGCTTAAAGCTGTATGCGGCGCTCTCAAACCTTTGATCGCCATGTGATTTGTTGGCTCAATAATGTTGCTATGCATATCGTTTGTCTTTCTTTGTTGGCGCGGTTGCCGCGCAAGATCTGTTTGCATGTAAAGTACCATTTGATTTTTTGTATGTCAAACATTGGAACTGTTCATAGGATGCGACAAAAGTATTGATCGTCAGATCCGCGTATGAAAGATCCGCCCGTGTCTCGTGTCTGACGTGGGCGGATAGGGAACCTGCTCTTATCTCATCATTCTTCGTCATCCTTCTTGATCTTGAAGGAGATCGGATCAAAGACGGACTCTGTGCCATCAGGCCTTCGGAGGATCACCTCGCCGCCATTCTCGATGAATTCGGTCTGCACGTCGAATGTCGCCAAGGATCTTTGGAATATGCCGCTGGGAGAGCGGATCTCGGTCCTGTCCATCAATTTCCGTATCGCTTCCTGCGCTTTCGGATCGATGCGCAGGTGCATATCTCCGGAGATGCCGATCGGTTTCTCGCCTGGTCTGACGCGCATCCAGCATTGGCGCAAGCGCCGCACGGCCCTGCGCAAGGTATCTTTTATTTTCATATCACAAAGCTTTCTGATGTCAAAGCTAGCACACCGTCTTATGAATGCAAGAGCCATGGAGAGATCGGCGTATAAGAAAACCCGTCCTGCCAAGAACCATAGGACGGGTTCTCGTGCGGGACGGGTATGGGACGGTCAAGCGGCTTGGAGTTGTGGCTGAACCACGGGCCCCGCGACACAGGTCGTGCTGAATATCACGGTGCTGAACGGCTTGAGCTTGGTGCTCTTCGGCATCGCAACCGACTTCTTCTTCGTGACGGCGGCAATCGCCTTTGGGACGAAGTTCGCCATGAATCGGGTGCTGTTCGCAGCGTGCGTTTGGATCCGGCCGGCGATCAGTTTTTTCGCCGCTTGCCAATCCGCCTGATGTGCCCAGACGGTGACGTGGCCATCAGCGTCCATATGCGCGACGATCTGGTCCGTCTTCCCCGGCAATGTATCCACATTGCCGCCGTTGAAGAACGGGGACTTCGTGCCGGTTTTGACGATCCGCGGACCAGTCAGCAGCGAGAGGCTGCAACTGATGGTCGTGTTTCCGATTTGGAACCAGGCGATGCCGAAACCACGGCCCCTGTTCCCCTGAGGATCGAACTGCACTATGGTGCCGATCAACGGGACCAGGACGTTCACATTTGCTTCATTATTTTTTGTTTTCAAATATCCTCCTAAGTTAAATGTTTGTGCTTTATGTCAGTATCCGCGATGCGAATCTGACTAGCGTATTATAGCATATCTGCATTATATGTCAAGTACCAGGATGGCCTATATTTGACATAATTCTAGCCTTATGTTAAGCCATATTCAGACGATTGAAATAAATCACAACAAATATACAGAAAGAGAGACTGAGAATGTCCAAATTCATCAAGCCTGAAACCACTCAAAGAGTCAGAGAACTGATGCTAGGCAGCTTCACGGGCACTCCGCGCGAAACCTTCCTTTGGGAAGAATTGGCGAGGTACATACCGGAATTGGCGCACAAGAGCGAGGCCGAGATCGCCGATTTCATCGGCTATCAGCGCTCCCTCTATCTCGACGGCGCCATGCCGAAGATCGGCCGTCCGATCGCTTCGCTCAACCCGGCATTCGCGGACAGCGTCGACGGTCTGGTCATGTCGGCCCCGGGCCTGTGCATCCGTACCAGAGCTTCCGTCAAGGAGAACGGATTCCGCATGCAGATCCACCGCGGTCCTGGCCTCATCAAGGCCTTCAGCCGGCAATTCACTCCGTATGACCTCCGGATCTTCCCGGAGCTCGAACGGACTTTCAAGGAGCTTCCGCTCATGATCGGCGATGCCGAGTTGTCCTGTTTGCGCCTCCGACATAATGCCGCGCTCAATGCATTGCAGGACATCCGTTTGCCGGGACAGCGGGTCTGGCCGAAACCGGGACAGGATCGCTTGTCTCCGAATGTCCTGGCCGATTATCTGGCTGATACGAAGATCTTCCAGTTTGAGACCATTGGCAATAAGCTGCCCAAACCACTCTATGAGCTAGAAGTGACGTTGGCATTCCATGGCCTCTTCGCTATCGCGGATCCAAAGACTTGGGACAAGCCCAGAGTCTTCCAAAAGGAGAACATGATCTCGCTGTGCAAGTTGCCGATCGACTACGAGCGCATGGACGAGATTCTGGGACTCTTGGATGAATTCTTCCGCAAGCAATGCCTAAGCGCTCGTGTCCTGGAGAGGCGCACCATAAAGACGAATGCCGAGCTTCGCAGCTACATCGAGGAAAAAGCACGCGAAGGCCATGAAGGCGTCTGCATCGTGCAGACCATATCTGACAAATCAGGGCATCTCGAAGTCGCTTCGCATGCCATCAAGGTCAAGGAGTACGAGACCATCGACATGGCCGTGCTCGGATTGTATCTCTCGAAGCCCGAGACGGGATTGTCCGAGGAGAACATCTCCGGAGCGATGCTCGGCTTGTTCGACGCAGCTCGCGGCATTTATCTGCCGTCCACCAAGGTCAATCTCGACCCCAAGGGTTTGCAGATCAAGACCGATGGGCAATCCGATCGGACGAACGCGCTACGCAAGGAGCTGTACGAGCTCGTTGCCGGGCGGCCGATGCCAAACGGACTCTATGCGCCTATCCGCACTCTTCACGAGGTCTTCCTCTTGGAAGCAGAAAAAGTCCTGTTCTATCTGCTCAAGGACTATCCGAAGACGGCGTGGCCGTTCAAGGACGTGGTCCAAGGCGTGCCTCGCGGACAGACTCTAGTCAAGCTCTACAAGCTCTTCAAGGAGCATGAAGCCGGATTCAGGACGCGCACGCAGAAGCGCACGACCATGGCCGAGAAATTCGTCCATTCAAAGATCGAGTTCTTCGAGGCTGTGGATCGTCTGGACAAGAAGGGGATGAGGGCGTTCCAGAACTACTTCGGAGAGGAGAGCGAGATCAGGCTGCGCTCGGCCAGGCTGAAAAAGCCTGACATCATGGTTGGTACGCTCGATCCGATCATCGTAGAGACCAAGGTCTTCAACCTCAAGTATGGCAATTCGCCCTACGCGGCCGGCTTCCATTCGTGGTATTGCCATTCGTTCTGCTTCTCGAACAACTTCGCGGAGCGGATCAGGTGCGACAAGCGGACGACGACGGACTATCGGACGATCCACTTGATCGCCAGGAAGTTCACGCCTAAGACCGCTCGAAAGACCCAGGCTGTTACAGCTTGAAGAGGGAAGGCCGACAGGCTATATAGGACCTGACAACATCCGCCCCGTCGCGCTTGCGCGACGGGGCTTTTCATTGTAATGTCTAAATAGAATAACCAACACAGAAAGGACATTATAAATGCAGACTGGAACATCAACTATCGATTACGGGCCTAAGAATCCGCATGACGTCGGCGCGATCCTAAGGGATCTAATGCAGCGCACGACGCTGGAAATCCACAAGCGCCGGACTGGTTTCGTAGGGCAGCACAAGCCTCATCCGGATAAGCTGGATGACCGTGTGACCGACGCTGACTTCGCTTCGCAGGCGATCTTCGTGAAGAAGCTCACTGAATCATTCCCGGACTATGGCATCGTCGCTGAAGAGAAGGGGTTTATGCGTCCATGCACGCTTCAGGGACGAAAACTATTCTTCACTGTCGATCCATTGGACGGCACCAAGGCCTTCGAGCGCAAGCAGTCGCATGGCTTTGGGCCGATGCTCTCGCTCTCGACCGACGAGGAAGTCGTCGCCGCTTTCGTCGGCGAGGCCATGACCAGAGAGCTCTACTATTACCGGCCGGAGTCATCGAAAGTCCATCGCCTGAACCTCATCGACTATCAGCATGAGCTCTTGTCGATCGACGCCAAGCGTCCGCTCTCGGATCAGCACGTGCTCCTGCGGGACAATCCGCTCGATCTCCCTGTCGGGTATGCCCAAGTCGCCCAGTCGGCCAAGCACCACGGGCTGTTCAAGAACATCGAGATCGCGGGTGGAGGCATCGGTAGCGGCATGGCCAGGCTATGGAAGGGCGAAGTCGGCGGCTACATCGTCAAGGCCGGCATGTATCAGCCGTGGGACTTGTTGCCGATCTGGGGCATATCGGATAAGCTCGGCTTTGTCTGGATGGCTTTCAATGGGAGCCCAAAATCTTGGGAAGTCAAGGACAAACTGAAGCCGTCGATGGAGCCGGTTGAGTTCGACACGCCCAATATCATCATCCATCAGAGCCGTGTCGATGAGTTCATCAATGACGCGAATGATATTATACGCCTGCGGATATTAGGCGTATGCTGAAAGGATACGGAGGCGCCGTATGAATTCGCATAAAGCCGCGGTCAGCCTATCATTCGGCGGGGAAGCGATTCCCCGCCTTTTTAATTCAGGTATTGACATAATATTTTATATATGCCATATTAGAACCAGACGACTGCTTAGATTTGTTGTCTGATAACTTGAGAATATAGAACCAAACAGAAAGGACCTTACAACTTATGTCACTTCCAATCGAAACGATCGGCGGTATTATCGGTGCCAGTATTACGGCAGTCATGGGAGTATTCAAAGCGTTCCGCTTTGTTAGAGAGGGTGAGCGGGGCATCAAGCTTCAGTTTGGAAAGGCGATAAGGGATGACAAAGGGGTTCCAATCGTCATCGAACCGGGCTTTGTGCTTCTCGTCCCGTTCATGCAGACCATCGCCGCGCATCATGTCCGGCAACAGAGCTACCGTTTTCCGGAGCAGAGGGTCACTCTCAAGGATGGCCTTATCTACAAAGTCGGAGGCATGGTCATCTTCAAAGTGGTCGATGTCTATAGGGCGCTGTTCGAGATCGAGAGCATCGATCACTCTATTGATGACCTGTGCATGGCCGCGATCAAGGATGAGCTCGAACAGCTCACGCACGAGAGGTTGACGGAGAGGGACGAGCTTTCCAAAAAGCTTTTGGCCCGGGTGCAGAAACGGGCCGAAGAATGGGGCATCGAAATCCTCCAGTTCAGTCTTC
>Ga0182027_10010110_pt1 | contig 13457 bp, 12 predicted proteins | sample 712E1DmetaG_FD_121300 | JGI IMG/M metagenome (GOLD analysis project Ga0182027, IMG submission 121300) | Permafrost microbial communities from Stordalen Mire, Sweden - 712E1D metaG (Illumina Assembly) | ecosystem: Environmental > Terrestrial > Soil > Wetlands > Permafrost | place: Sweden...
AGGGAGAAATGTTTATTTCTTTATTGAAAAAAACAAAATGATATAATGAGTAAGATAATCAAAATATTAAATAAAGTTTTTTTGGTTTGTATACTTGGAGGTGTACTTTATCTGTCACTTAATTTAAAGAGCAAATCTGATACTCTAATTCAATCAATTTCGATTGAAGGAAATGGACATTTATCCATAGAACAGTATTTAAGTTTTGCGAATTTACAGGATAAGAATGTTTACTCCGTACTTTCATTACAGGTGATTAAAGACAGAATTGAAAAACATCCTTACGTTGAACATGCAGATGTGCGTTATAATGGAGAAGGAAAAGTCACAATAAAGATAATTGAAAAAATTTTTGAATCTCTTTTATTGAAAAACGAGGAACATTATTTATTGACTGACCGATTGCAGATTTTACCCATTTTGCCTCTGACTAAGAATATTGATATACCGGTAATTTCAATCAATCCGTTAAGCAACGGATTTAAAGTTTTATCTTCTCTTAGGAATAATTACGCAGTAATCACCGCAGTAAAAATAATAGCTGCTGTAAAATTATTAAATCCGGAGTTATATGATAATTTTTCTTCAATCGATTTACAAAATGAGAAAGATATTATAATTGAATTATCGTCTGTAAATTATCAAATCAGACTTGGACAAGGAAACGAATTAAATAAAATTATATACTTTAGTAATTTTTGGAATTATTTGAAAGGAAAAGAGATAAATAAATACATGGAGTATGTTGATTTACGGTATGGCGGACATGTATACTTAGGGATTATCGAACCGAGAAAAGAAGAAGGAATAAAAAAGTCATGAAGAAAAATGTTATCGCTGGACTGGATCTTGGAACAACGAAAGTTTGCGCCGTAATTGCTGAACAGGTTGACAATAGCCTTAATATTCTCGGGTTTGGCGTTGCTCCTTCGGAAGGATTAAACCGTGGATTAGTTGCGAATATTTCCAAAACCGCCGAGGCAATTAATGAAGCAATGAACATTGCAACCAATAGAGCCGGATTTTCGGTAAAAGAACTGAATGTGGGCGTAGCAGGCGAACATATTACTAGTTTGCGGCATAGAAATTATGTAACAATTAATAGTCCGGAAAGGGAAATTAATCAACAGGATTTGGAAAGATTGCGTGCAGATGTTCAAACAATAAGGATACCTTCCGATAGACAAATTCTACATATAATTCCTGAAGAATATTCTATAGATCATCAGGGAGGTATTGATGATCCAATCGGTATGTGCGGGTCAAGGCTTGAAGCATTAAATCATGTTGTATTAGCGTCAATTCCTGCAATTCAAAATATCAAAAAATCTGTCGAGCGAGCCGGGTATTTCGTAAAGGATTATGTCCTTCAACCTATTGCTTCCGGTTTTGCGGTACTAGAAGATAATGAAAAAGATTTGGGTGTTTTATTGATTGATATTGGCGGTGGTACAACCGACATTGCAATTTTCCATCGTAAAGCAATTAAGCATACGAAAGTTATTGGGGTGGCCGGAAGTCAAGTTACAAATGATATAAGAGAAACTCTTGGAATCGTAACTGCAGAAGCCGAAAAATTAAAAAAAGAATATGGATATGCTACCGAACATGCAATAATTAAAGAAGAAGATATTTTTATTAAAGGAGTAGGAGGAAGGGGAAATGTTAAAATTCCGCTAAATCTTCTTACTCAAATTATTAGTGTTAGAATGAAGGAATTATTTTCTTTAATTGATAATGAACTCCGTCATTCCGGTTTTAAAAATAAAATCAAAGCGGGAATAGTTTTAACAGGCGGCGGTTCATTACTAAAAGGATGTACTGAATTAGCTGAAGAAGTTTTTGGCTATCCGGCACGTATTGGCGTTCCTCTTGATCTTGGTTCCGGATTGTCTAATGAAGTTGAAAGTCCGGAATTTGCTACCGTAGCAGGTCTAATTAGAGGAATTCCCGGAAGATCCCAATCGGAAAATTATTCGACTGTTAAAATGAGCGGAAATGAAAATAAATATAAAATTGGTGAAACATTTAAGAAAATACAAGATTTTTTTGAAAAACTTTAATTACACCACAACAAGGAGGAATTATGTCAGATAAGATACCGCGATTCTTCACTCTTGAAACTGCGAAATCTATGTCAGCTCAATTGAAAGTAGTTGGAGTTGGCGGCGGGGGATGCAACGCAATTGATAGCATGATTAACAGAGGGTTATCGGGAGTCGAATTCATTGCTGTTAATACGGATGCTCAAGTTCTTGAAGAAAGTTATGCAGCTCACAAAATTCAAATTGGAACAAATGTAACCCGGGGATTAGGTGCCGGGGCTGACCCTAACGTAGGCAGAAAAGCAGCTGAAGAAGATCGGGAAAAAATTACACATGTTCTCGAAGGAAGTGATATGGTTTTTGTTACAGCTGGTATGGGAGGAGGTACCGGAACAGGGGCAGCGCCAATTGTCGCTTCTATTGCTAAAAGCTTAGGAGCCCTTGTCATTGGAATTGCTACAAAACCATTTACATGGGAAGGTAAGCAAAGAATGAAAAATGCTGAAGAGGGTATTGCTGACCTTAAACAATATGTCGACAGTTTGATTATTGTTCCAAACAGCAGGATCCTAAGTATTATTGATACAGCAACTGCTGCTAAAGCGGCATTTGATAAACCTAATGAAATATTATATGAAGCTACCAGAGGGATTGCCGATATTATAACAATAAAAGGTATTATCAATGTTGATTTTGCAGATGTTAGAACTGTCATGAGAGAAAGCGGGCAAGCTCTTATGGGTTGTGGTATCTCCAGCGGTGAAAACCGTGCAATTGAAGCAGCACAAAAAGCGATTTCTTCACCTTTACTGGAAGGAATTTCTATAAAAGGCGCCAAAAATATTCTACTTAATGTCAGCGGTTCTTCAAATATGACAATGCAGGAAATTGAAGCAGGGAATAATGTAATCTTCGAAGCTGCAGGTGAAGAAGCTAATGTAATATTTGGTGTTGTTAATAAAGAAACAATGAATGAATACATTTCATATACTGTTATTGCAACAGGATTCGAAACAAAGATTTCGTCCAAACAAATAAACAATCTAAAAAATGAAAATGTTGAGAAAAGACAGGAAAAGAAAGTTGTAAATCTTGGGTTCTCTGCTAAACGCGGAATTGATCTGGAAAATAGCGAAGATCTTAGTATCCCGACCATTTTACGTGTCAAAAAGAATAATATGGATTTATTTTCTAACGATAGCCTTTTTGAAGCAGGATATAAAACAGATAAAAAAAATCTTTATGAAGATGATTATTATGTAAATAAAGTGCACGAAGAAGAAGATAGTTCATCGTTTTTAAGAAAGATTATGGATTAATCACATTTTATGAATTTATCAATCTTGATCTTTATAAATGTTAAATTCAGTAGAATATATTGACTTGAATTAATCCGAAATTAATGAATTTCCTTGCCGCAGAGCAGCTAGGGATTGATCCTACCTACCGGTCAGGGAGGCTTAAAACTATCCTTTTAAAAGGCCGTTATTGATTTTCTCCTTATTGTGGTGAAACAATTTTGAAAATCATTGCGGTCTTTTTTATACGATAGTAAATAATTTCGGAGATGAAACAAAATTAGTAGTTTTAATATATTTCAGAAAATGAAAGAAGCAGTGATGATTCGGGAGATGAATAAAAATATTTTTATTTTTCTAATCTCAATGACAGTACCTGTGCTAATTCCCGCGCAAAATATTAATACATTTCAACAAACTGAAATTAAGAATTATCAAAACAACGCATTTGAAAATGATACACAAAACAAACAAAATAATGTATATTTCAAGAAAGATAACACCTCATCATCCCAACTAAGCAGAACAGTATTCGGCTATTTCCCTTCATGGCAGAATTATGATAGTATTATTCAAAATATTCGTTTTGATCTGTTGACGCATATAGGGATTTACTCTTTTGATGTCGACAGTTCGGGTAATTTGAATGCCCCGAATTCATGGCCTTGGAATAAACTAATAAATTTAGCAAAACAAAATAATGTTAAAATTATTCTAACTATTACTTCGTCGGATTCGGTTACTATTCATAAAATTCTCAGCGATTCAACAAATCAGAATAGACTTTTTACTAATATTCGTACTGAAATTATAGATTTTTCCCTACAGGGCATTAATGTCGATTTTGAAAATCTAGCAAATAAGGATAAATCAACTCCAATAAATTCCTTCCTCCGAAATTTCAAAAATTATTTAGTAAAAATTAATCCGGATCTCGAACTTTCATTTGCTTCGCCGGCAGTAAATTTGGGATATTGGGATTTTCAGGGACTTGCCCGGAGCTGCGACTACCTCTTTATTATGTGTTATGATTATTTTGGAAGTTGGAGCCGGGTTAGCGGCCCTTCCTCCCCATTTTATGGAACACAACCTTACTTATCTCATAATGTTTCTACTACTATTAATGACGATTATAAAAATATCGATCCGCAGAAATTAATTTTAGGTGTGCCTTATTATGGTAATTTGTGGAAAACCAACTCAAAAGAACCGTATGCAATTATTGATTCAGTTTCAGGAATTTGGGTTAAATCACCTGAGTATAATGAAGTAGTTACTTTGTTCGGAAATAAAGAAAAAGTCAGAGATAGTATTTCCGGAACTCCTTTTCTTAGATGGAAGGAAGGTTCAAATTGGAGACAATTATGGTATGATGATGATACAAGTCTTGGTCTTAAATATGATTTCGCCCTGGAGAAGAATCTCAAAGGAGTTGGAATATGGGCAATTGGATATGATAATGGACGGCAGGAACTGTGGAATGAAATCGAGAAAAAATTCTTGACGCCAACTTATGTTAAACAGCCGCCTATAACTGCTCCAACTGATTATACTTTATACCAAAATTTTCCGAATCCGTTTAATCCGGTAACCATAATCAGATATAGACTTTCAACCCTTTCAAAAGTACAGTTAAAGGTTTATGATCTGCTGGGAAGGGAAATCTTAACGATTGTTGATCAATACCAACAAGCTGGTTATTATAACTATCAATTTCCAAACCTCATTATGCAGCAAGATAAATTAAATTATCAATTGCCCAGTGGAATTTATTTTTATAGATTAACTGCCGGGAATTTCTCCGATACAAAAAAAATGATTTTAATTAAATAACTTTCCTCAATTTGTGAATCGTTTTTAAAGAATAAGAATCTAATTACAAAGTTAAAAGGAGAAGGAAATGAAAAAAAATGTTGGCGGTTTTGATAAAACAGCCCGAATAGTAATCGGGTCATTAATAATAGTAGCCGGGTTAGTCTTTCAAAGCTGGTGGGGAGTAATCGGATTTATTCCGCTTATTACAGGTCTAAGTTCTACATGTCCGGCTTATCTTCCATTCGGCATATCAACTAATAAATCAGAAACAAAATTAAAAGACTAAAAATCATGATTTTATCGGTAAAATTTATTCCCAATGAATCTCCTCGCCGCAGAGCAGCGAGGAATTGATCCCGCTTGAAGCGGGACAGGCTCTTAAAACTGCCTTCGGCGGATTAAACATTACACTGCTATTTTGATTAATTTGAATTATTATTATATTTACTGCAGTTATTCCAATGTATAATGTTTCAAATAGGCAATTAACTTATCGATAAAATTATATGAAACAAGCTTTGCTTTATCTTGTATTTATTGCACTATTTATTGTTCTTGTTTATGAAGTAAGCAGGATATGGGTGTAATTTATTCATTATTAGATCTGTAATTAACCATTTTCCCCTTCAAACTCTCATAAAAATAATGTCCTTCCGTCATTAAGAATTTATTTTATATTTTGAACAATAGACTTTGGACTTACCTCCCTCTTTTTTATATTTCCACTGAAAAATAATGTGAAAAATTATTGGTTGAACAAATATTTAATATTACAAGCAATTATGGAGAAGTTATTGAAATAAATAAATCCATAAGAGAGTTTTTAACCGGGAACAAAATTGAAATTTATGTTTGTAATGCTGTAGAAATTTGTTTGACTGAGGCTCTTAATAATGTTATTAAGCATGCCTACAAGGGTGAAAATTCCAATCAGATCGAGATTATTATAAGAATAAATGACAATCTGTTGGGAATTGATATAATAGATGAAGGGTGTCCACGCGAAAATCTGATAATATCAGAATTGAATTTTGATCCGACAGATATTGATAATTTGCCGGAAGGCGGAATGGGACTTTATATTATTAAACAATTGATGGACGAGTTGAACTACTTTTCATTTAATGGTAAAAATTATTTCACTTTAAGAAAACAAATTTTTTAACTTATTTTATATTAAATAATTCGGAAACCCTATTGCGTTTTATTGTTTTCATAATACTTTTGTTTTCTATTTCAATATATGCCCAGGATACAACCCGTAGCGAAGCATTCAAAGATAATCAGCCTCATAAATATCCGCTTGTTAAAGCGAAATACCCTTCCTATTCATTAATTGCCGGCTATGCCCTGGTTTCGGAAGCTAATCGCGGAGATCCGTTTGCTGAACATGAACTTGGAATTCGTTACTTAATCGGTAATGGGTTCCCCTTAGATACTGTTAAAGCAATTTATTGGATCCGTAAAGCCGTCGATCAAAATCTTCCGTCGGCAAGATATAATTATGGAATTATGCTTTATAATGGAATTGGAGTCCCCTGGAATCCTTTTGAAGCATCTCAGAATTTTATTAGTTCAGCTAAAACCGGTTTAAAAGATGCACAGTTTGCAGTAGGTCTTCTTTATACGGATAATCTTGTTATGAACAGGGATTTAAACAAGGCTTATCAATATTTCAAAAAATCTGCCGATGCAGGATATTTACCGGCTAAAGATGCTGTTAAGCAATTGTTGAAAAATGGATTTACTCCTCAGCAAGATGATTCTACTTCAAAACCCGAAATTCTTGAAACATCCCTCAAGAAGTCGGATACAGTTGAACCGTTGATGAATCCCAATTGGGATTTGGAACTATATAATTTTGACGCAAAAAATAAAAAAGACAAGAATGATAAATTTGTTAATGATGTACTAAATAAAAGTCCGCTTGAGTTAAAAAAGTTTCTTGGTATTGATGAACTTACACCGTCTTTAATGCCAAAAGACACAACAAGTGTCGGTTTGCTTAAATTTGCCGCTGAAAACGGGAGCCCTGAAGCTTTACTTGTAATTGCAAGAGCATATGAAACCGGAACATTATTTAAGAAAAATCTAATGCTGGCAACTTTTAATTATTTAAGAGCTTTCAGACTTGGCTCAATTAAAGCAGGACAGAAACTATTTACTCTGGTTCAGTCAAAGGAATTATTTGACTTGCTGAAAGAGAAAATTAATACTGGTGATCCCGACGCGATGTATGCTTGGGCGGGAATATCGGCATTGGGATTCGAAAATCAAATATCAGATCAGCAGGCATTGGAATTCCTTAAGAAAGCAGTAAATAAAAATCATATACCTTCTATGATTGAAATGGGTCTGCTTTATTCAATTGGAAAACTTGTACCAAGAAACAGAGAAAAAGCAATTGAATACTGGACGATGGCAAAAAATCTTGGAAGTAAGGAAGCTGAAGTCAGAATCGCTATCAGCAATCTTAACGATTCAACTTTTTCTAAAAATACTATTGCTGATTTTATGATTTTGAAAAATCATGCAGAACAAGGATCAATTTTTGCGGAAACTGCACTTGGGTATTGTTATGAAAAAGGAGTTGGCACAAAAGAAGATAAAGCTTTGGCTATTCGATTCTATCGACTGGCTGCCCAACGAGGGAATGAAAGCGCTTATACATCTCTCAAACGAATGTATGATGAAATTAGACCTAATGATGATGAGTTTAAAATTTATGAATCGGAATGACAGGATTTAAGAATTAAAAAAGTCATATCATCATTTTGAAATGCAGTCCCTCGATAATCTGTTACAGCTTTTAGTAAAGCCGATTTAATTTCTTCAGCAGTTTTATCAATATTGTTTTGAATTACAATTTTAATTCTCTCCTCGCCAAATAAATTATTAACAATATTCATTGTCTCTGATAATCCGTCTGTGAAAAAGAAAACAATATCATTTGTCAAAGGTTGAAAAGTTATTTCTTCCAACATCTTTTCAAAAATTCCTTTATCATTTAATCCAATTCCCATCCCCTGAGGACAAAAAGCAACTACTTCTTTAGTTTCGTACTTAAACCAGTAAGTAGGCAAATGTCCGGCGCGGGAAAGTGTTATTTTTCCATCCTTGCTGATTAATGCAGCCGTTAACGTCAAAAAATATTCTCTTCTTAAATTCTTGGAGAAATACTTTTTTAGATTAATTAATATTTCTTTTACACTGGTAAAAGATTCCAACAGAAGGTAAAGAATTGCCTGGACACGAACCATATATAATGCAGCAGCCATTCCTTTGCCTGAAATATCACCGATAAATAAATACGATTGTTCTGGTGTTTCAATAACATCATAATAATCACCGCCAACCTCGCGAGCCGGTTCATAATATGATACGATTTCGTAATTAAAAATTTTCGGGGAATGCTTTGGAATCAGATCAAACTGAATTTTGCGGGCAACATCAAGTTCGCTTTTTGCAGTAAGTTTATCGGCAAGCTCAAATGCAAGTAATAGATTTAAAATAACAAAGGCCAGTAAAACATACCCGGTATGCGGACTGGTATATCCGACAATAAAAAACAGTAATGCCGCAAGATAAAATATTCTTCTTCCCGGCGTAAGTTTTAATAGGAATGCATTAAAAAGACTTCGCAGAAAAATAAATCCTCGCGATACTTTATTTCTTGATTGATCAGATTTAGGAATATCTTTTGCAAAGAATTCATAAACTTCACCGGCTTCTCTTTTTATTAGCTTTTCTATCTCCTGATAGCTTAAATCACTGGTATAAAGATCAAATATCCTCTTAATCGGATTAGACATATTCCCTGAACTTTTTTCTCTTTTTAGACGTTTTTATTTATATAATGTTTGATAATATCTATTAATTAATCTATTAGCAAAATAGTTCATTAGACTTAGAATTTCAGCAATAATAACTACCTTTGATAATTATTGCAATGTTTCATATTTTATAGTCAAATTATAACAATGAAACTTACTGTCGCAAGGCAAGTATAAAGATAAGAGAAATTTAGCCTGCTGTAATGGGTGATAACTTAAAGTCGCTTTTAGCTGTTAAAAGAAAGTAATTTATGATATGGAAAGCTTTTCTATTTCTAATTATGAGTCTGGTAATTATTGCCGGAATATCATTCCCTATAGTCCCACACCCGGTTACCTGGTATCAATTTCCTGATATTCCGGGTCTTGGAGAAAAAGCTAAGATCATTTTTTTTCATGTTCCTACAGCATGGCTTGCTGTTATCGCATTTATGATGGAAATGATTTACGGAATAAAGTATTTGCGGACAAACGATCTTGATAATGATTCAAAATCTAATGCTGCATTACAGCTTGGAATGATGTTTTGTATTCTGGCAACAGTGACAGGTTCTATATGGGCTAAATTTAATTGGGGAACATTTTGGAATTGGGATCCGCGTGAGACAAGCATATTTGTTCTTCTTTTAATATATGGTTCCCTGTTTGCACTTCGCTCGGCAGTTGAGAATGAAGATAAAAGAGCAAAACTTTCGGCGGTTTATTCAATTATTGCATTCCTTACAGTGCCGTTTTTCGTTTTTATTATGCCGAGAATAATGACCGGTCTTCATCCCGGATCTGCAAATGATGATAATGCGGGCCCGGTTGTTAATTTTAAAATGAATCATAATATGCAATATGTTTTTTATTTGTCGTTGACTGCATTTACAATTTTATATTGGTGGATGTGGAAAGTCAGATATAAAGCAATCATTATTAAAGATAATCTTTCTAAAAAATAAAAGAGGTATCATTTGGAAGGCGGACTTACTGGCTTTCTCGAAAAAAATTCAGTGTATATTGTTTTATTCATTGTACTGGTTGTATGGTTTGGTATATTTATATTTATGCAGAATACCGACAAACGGTTAAAAAAAATAGAAGAAGAATTGGAAGGGAAAAATAGTAATGAAAAATAAATATATGTTCGGAGGTGCCATCATTATTGTATTCTTAGGAGTGATGGCTTATCTATTTACTCAAACAAATGTGTCATACGAAAATAATTTTGATAAAGTAATGCAGTCGGGTAAAACACTCAGAGCAACCGGAAGCTGGGTTAAAGAAAGAAATTATGTGGTCGATAAACAGAACAATCTTCTTTCTTTCTATATAAAAGATAATCAAGGCAACATGATGAAAGTGATTTATCATGGCACAATTCCAAATAATTTTGAATCTTCAATAAATATCGTCGTAACCGGTAAATATACAGACGGCAATTTCCAAGCGACTGATATTCTCACAAAATGTCCCTCAAAATATCAGGATCAACAGAAGCAAAGAGCCAGCTAATTCAGCGGGCAGTTAGGAGTCGTAATGATTGGCAATATATTACTCACTCTGGGTTTAATCTCCGGAGTGTTCACAGTTTTAATGTATTATTTAACTTATCGCGGTTATGGAAATACATTACCGATCGCGCGGATTAGTTATCATTTTACGGCAATCATGGTAATTAGTTCCGCAGCTTTGCTTCTTTATGCAATTTTAACACACCAGTATCAATATAAATATATTTATAACTACAGCGGAAGTGATTTACCTACCGGTTTGCTAATGTCTACATTCTACGCCGGACAGGAAGGAAGTTTTATGCTTTGGACTTTCCTGACTTCGATAATTGGTTTAATACTTCTTGCCTACACTTCAAAACGAGGAGATCTTGAACCACGGGTTATGATGATTTTTTCTATCTCACTTTCATGTCTTCTTGTAATGGTAAGTCCTTTATTAAAATCGCCTTTCAATTATATCTGGATGGAAAAAGATTTTCTCGACTTGAAAAATATTAACAATGCATATTTATCTTTACCGGCGCTTCAAAGTTTCATCTTCACGGATCCTCAATCGAATAAGCAGTTTGTGGAAATGGGGAAGGATCTTTATGCCGCACTTGTGTCAAACAATATATCTGTAAATAATTTTATTATTCAGGGTAAAGGTCTAAACCCGCTTCTTCAGAACTTCTGGATGCAGATTCATCCTCCGATTTTATTTACCGGATTTTCAATGTCTGCAGTTCCATTTGCATTTGCAATGTCGGCAATTCTAAAAAATGAATACCGCGATTGGATTAAACAAGCATTACCCTGGATTCTTACCGGAACATGTATTCTAGGATTTGCAATTATGCTCGGCGGATATTGGGCTTATGGTGTTTTGGGCTGGGGCGGCTATTGGGGCTGGGATCCGGTGGAAAATTCTTCACTCGTACCATGGCTTGTTGGAGTTGCTTCAATACATACAATCCTCGTTCAGAAAAAAGCACAGAATAATGATGGCGGAAGCAGATTTGTTAAGATGAATCTTATATTATGCATTATGACTTATGTACTTGTACTTTACAGTACATTTCTTACCCGAAGCGGAATTTTAGGAGATTCATCTGTTCATTCATTTGTTGATCCGGGAATGGCTGTTTATCTGTTTCTTGTAATATTTCTTGTTTTATTTGCTTTGATCGGAATAGGCGGAATAGTTTACAGATGGAAATATTTGTCAGAACATTTCACATTTGAGGAAAATGTATTATCACGTGAACTGGCATTGTTTACGGGATCCGTTGCTTTGATTGCCACTGCAATTATAGTATGGGTCGGAACTTCAGCGCCAATTATCGGACAGTCGGTTCAAACAAGCTTTTATAATGAATTGAATCTTCCTATTGCTATCATCATTGGTCTATTGAATGGTCTGAGTATTTTATTAAAATGGAAGGTAACTAATAAAGAACAACTTTGGAAACAATCACAGTTTTCTATAGCTGCAGCTATAGTATTAACAATTTTAGCTGTTATATTCGGCGGTGTTTACAATATTATGCTGATACTTCTTACATTCTCTTCTGCATTTGCATTGTTTGTTAACGGCGAAATTGCATATAAAATTCTGAGAGGAAGAAAATCACATTTGGGACCTTACATCGCGCATATCGGAATTGCTCTTTTTCTGATTGGAGTTCTTGCAACTGCAGGACATTCAAAACAAAAACAGGTGGATCTGATTAAAGGGGAAAGGGTAAATGTTCTTGGACATGATCTTACATTTGTAGGATGGGAACCTTTTGATAACGGTAAAAAGTATCATTTTAATATTGAAGTTAAAGATGGGAATAGTACTAAAATTGTTTCTCCTGTAATGTTTGTTGCTGATTTCAATAATAGTATGATGCGTGAGCCGGATATATGGGTAGGATTCGTAAAGGATTTTTATATTGAACCGAAAGGTTATTCCGATGGCACCGAAAATCAAGACGGTACAACAATTTCTTTGAAAAAAGGCGAGACTCAAAACTATAACGGGATTGATATAACCTTTAATGAATTTGACTTCCCTCCCGAAGTGCGTAATGCTATGATGGCTGGAAAAGATTTTAAAGTAGGCGCAAAGTTTTCAGTGAAGTATAAAGGAAAAAATGAAGATGTTGAAACCTTAATGCAAAGTTCAGGCGGTAATAGAGAATTTATCCCTGTTGAATTAAAGGAAGCTAATATTAAAATGGTCATGGGTAATTTAAATGCAGCCGGAACTGTGGAATTAAAAATTTCCTCGCTTGACGGAAGTGCAAATATGATTCCACCTAAAGAAGTTCTTTCAATTGAGGCAAGTGTTAAACCTTTTATTAGTTTAGTTTGGCTGGGAGTTCTTATCATGGCAGCAGGATTTTTAACTTCTGCATTCAGACGGTCAAAAGAATCACTCGCACAAATTTCTTCCCCTGCTGTTAAATGATTCATTTACATAAAATTTGAAAACTGAAATAAAAATCCTCCCCTTTTTTTCAAAGGGGAGGACACAGGTGGGGTTCGCCAACCTAATGTAACCACAAATCTATTCATCATGATAATTTTGTATTGATAGACATGGATCATTATCGAATTAATGAAAAATGTTATTATTCTAAAAAATCTGATAAGAACGTAAATTGTAACAACTAATGTATATTTAATTGCATTGTATTTAAACTAATTCTTTCCTATTTTGCAATAAGAATTTGATACTGCCAATTCTTGGGAGTATTTATTGGAATACGCTAAAAATGAGCAATACTATGATGAATACGATCGCATATTATTGTTTTTCTCCTATCAAACTCATTCTTTTCTGATAATTAGCTTACCAAAAAATGCGTCTAAATTGCGTTCGAAATGCGTTAAATATGCGTTCAAACAAGTATATAAAAAGCTTATGACAAGCTAAAATCCTAACTTCGACCAAAACCGGTAAATTTAACTTCTAAAAAAGAAAATTTTTCTGCTGAT
>Ga0182027_10010111_pt1 | contig 13457 bp, 8 predicted proteins | sample 712E1DmetaG_FD_121300 | JGI IMG/M metagenome (GOLD analysis project Ga0182027, IMG submission 121300) | Permafrost microbial communities from Stordalen Mire, Sweden - 712E1D metaG (Illumina Assembly) | ecosystem: Environmental > Terrestrial > Soil > Wetlands > Permafrost | place: Sweden...
AAAATCTCGCGCACCTTGCCGGAGGCGAGCTTTGGAAAGGGAAGGCCTTCAATTTGCGTGACGGCCGTCGACGGGATGGCGCGGGCGATGTCGGAGAAGGTCATGAGGATTGGCGTTCGATCCGGGTTGGCCGGATCCGTGTTTAATTGTGGACCATTGCGACGGGATCAATCACGAACGCCTGGGCCTACCGGGGGCTGGCCGGGGCGCGGTCGGACAAACCCGCGATCGGCTCCGCCTGTATGGCCTGTTCAAGCGCCGCCAGGGCGTCCTGGCAGACCAGCATGACTTTGCGCTTCTGGCTCAAGGAGATGGTCAGCGAGCGGAGATTGGTGTTCTCGCGGGAGAGCTTGAGAATCTGCGTCTTGAGCTCAGTGAACCTGGCATAACGCGGCGGCGGCGGCCGCGAGATCCGGGTTGCCGCCGAGGCTGGGGAGCGAGGACAAGCTTGCCAGGTTCTGCCGGACGACCTGGTCATTTTTGGCCATCACCAATTCCATCTCATCCATCTTCTGGTCGCTCTCCTCGGCAATGTGCGGCGGGAGGAGGCTGAGGAGGCGCAGCCCCGCGATCCGGGCGCCGTCGGCCAATTGGATGACTTTGAGATCGCCTGGCAGGGGGGCGTCGCCGGACATCGTGGCGACATGGGCCAGCGCGGCATCCATCTCATTGAGCGCCGCGGCGGCCGGACCAAACGCCAGGGTGTACGCCTTGAGATTGGTGTTCCTGACGGCCAGGTCCAACAGATCCTTGTCGATGCGCTGAAGCTCGGCAAAATCTGCTGAAAACTGGCTCAGAAGAGTCTTCTCGTTCGCGGTGCCACCTGACTGCAGCGTTTGTTCCAGCTCCCTGCGTCCCTGATCCACGGCCGCAGTTGCCGTCCGGGCCTGGTCGGCATAGAGCTGCGAGTCCTCGTCAATAACGGCCATGACGGCGCTCTTCTCCGCCTCGGACGCGAGGGCCACGGACAGCCGAATCCGTTCTACCAATTCGAGGCGTTTGGCCTTGTATGCCAGTTGGGAGGCCGGAGTCTGCAGGTCCCGGAAATGCAGAACCAGCAGGACGCAGGCGAGCAATACTGCCGCCCCGACCGTCATCCAAAGAAAGTCTCTGAGACCGGGCTTCATGTCGCGCACTCCTCCGGAAGGCCGGCACCGGTCCGGAACGGAATCTTCCCGGCCCATCACCGTGCAGCATCCTTCCGCGGACAACGTGTTTTTCTTCCGCTGCGAAGACAATCGATAAATGGCGAGGCTGCGGGCCGAGTGCCCTCGCCTGGCGTTTCCATTCCGGCCGCTCCGCGCCCCCGGCATCTGGCGGCGGCCAATGCCAGAAGCCGGGCGAACGATTGGCGACGTTGATGTTCTTTTAATAGGAATCGCGCCGGCATTTACGGGTTTCGGAAAAGCGGGGCACCCGACGTGCTGCCGGATGACGCAGCACCAGCAACTGCGTCATGAAACTCACCGAACTGATCCAGATCCTGCTCTTCTTCGGCTTGGGGATCGCCCTCACGCCTGTACTCGGTCGCTTCCTGGCCCGAGTCTTCAAGGGGGAAAGAACATTCCTCCATCCGCTCCTCTTCCCGGTTGAGAAACTCGTCTACCGCCTGACCGGCGTCGACCCCGACGAAGAGATGTCGTGGCTGAAGTATGTGTGGTCGGTGGTGGCGATGACCTGTGTGGGTTCCGCCTCGCTCCTGGTGATTCTGATGACCCAGAAATGGCTGCCGCTCAATACGCAGGGACTCGACAATCTGTCCTGGCATCTGGCGTTCAACACCGCCTGGAGCTTCACCTGCAACGCGGACTGGCAGTCGTATTCGGGCGAGGCGGTGATGACCTACCTGTCGCAGACCCTGGGACTGTCCGTCCACCAGTTCATCAGCGGCGCTTCGGGCCTTGCCGTACTCGTGGCGGTCGGGCGCGCGCTGGCGCGGGCCTCGGTCAAGTCCATTGGCAACTTCTGGGTCGATCTCACTCGCGGCACGCTCTACGTCGTCATCCCGCTGTCGGTCTTGTGGGCGATTCCGCTGGCCTGGCAGGGCGTGCCGCAGACCTGGAAGCCTTATCTGACGGCGAACCTCGTCGAGCCCTATACCGGGCAGATCCAAAAAACGGATGACCAGGGCCGGCCCGTGACGGCCCCTGCGCCGAAGTTGGACGACCAGGGCAAGCCCGTCTTGGGGTCCGACGGCAAGCCCGTAATGACCGACCAGCCGGTGATGGTGGACCAGAAGGTCGAGACCCAGCCGCTTCCGATCGGACCGGTCGCATCGTTCGAGTCCTGCAAGCAACTTTTCACAAACGGCGGCGGTTGGTATGGCGTGAATAGCGCGCATCCCTACGAGAATCCGACGCCGCTCGCGGGCTTCCTTGAGATGCTTGCGATCATCGTGGTGCCCATGGCGCAAGTTTACATGTTTGGCTTGTTGATCGGCAACAAGCGCCATGCGTGGACCCTATTCGCCGTCATGCTTGGCATGTATCTGTTTTCGTTCGGCGTCGCGTGGTATGCAGAGGCGCAGCCGAATCCAGTCACCGACAACATCATGCCCCACCTGGAGGGGAAGGAGGTGCGCTTCGGGGTGATGAATAGCGTGCTCTGGGGCGTCTCCTGCACGGCGATTGACAACGGTTCGGTGAATTCGATGCACGATAGCTGGATGCCGATCGCGGGACTGATGCCGATGTGGAACATCCTGATCGGCGAGATCATGTTCGGCGGGATCGGCTGCGGCGTCTACTGCATGCTCTTTCACGTTCTCATCACCGTATTCATTGCCGGGCTGATGATCGGACGGACGCCCGAGTACCTCGGCAAGAAGCTTGGGGCGTGGGAGGCGACCTGGGCAGTGATCGGAGTCCTGCTGCCCAACGCGGCAGCCCTCATTCCGACGGCGATTTCCGTCGTGCTGCCGGCAGGCGTCGCGAGCATGAACAACGCGGGTCCGCACGGATTGAGCGAAGTGCTCTACGCCTTCGGCGAGGCCGCCAACAACAATGGCAGCGCCTTCGCCGGGCTCAATGCGAACGTGCCCTGGTACGACGTGACGCTGGGCATCGCGATCATCATCGGCCGATTCGCGCCGATTGTCGCGGCGCTGGCGATTGTCGGCCGGCTCGCGTCGAGGAAGACCGTTGAGCCCTCGGCCGGCACGCTGCCGGTATACGGCTGGACGTTCGGCCTCACGCTGACCGGTGTCATCGTCGTCGTCGCGGCGCTGACCTTCTTCCCGGCACTGTGCCTCGGGCCGCTCATCGAGCATGGTCTGATGGCAGCCGGCCGTGCGTTCTAAGTCCGAGAAAGGAATTCAAACCATGAGCACATCCTTCCAAATCAACTATTCGTCGCTCGTTCGCCAAGCGGTGATCGACGCCTTGAAGAAGCTGAATCCACGCGATGAGATCAAGAATCTCGTCATGTTCGTCGTGTGGCTCGGCTCGATCTTGACCACCCTCTGGCTGTTCGTCGACTTTTCGAGCTTCAATCTCCAGATCTGCCTCTGGCTGTGGTTCACCTGCCTGTTCGCGAATTTCGCCGAGGCGATGGCCGAGGGTCGCGGCAAGGCGCACGCGGACGAGCTGCGCCGAATGCGCACCAAGACATCCGCCCGCCGGCTGGTCGACGGTCGCGAGGTGTCCGTATCCAGCAGCGAACTGAAGATCGGGGACCTCATCGTCTGCACGGCCGGCGATATCATCGCGGCGGACGGTGAAGTCGTCGAGGGCATCGCAACCGTCGACGAATCGACGATTACGGGCGAATCCGCACCGGTCATCCGCGAGAGCGGCGGCGATCGCAGTGCCGTCACCGGCGGCACGCGGGTGACGAGCGACCGGATCGTCATCCGGGTCACCGCGGAGGAGGGCAATTCCTTCCTCGATCGCATGATCTCGATGATCGAGGGGGCGCGACGCCAGCTGACGCCGAACGAGATCGCGCTCAACATCGTCCTCGTCAGCCTGACGGCGCTCTTCATCGTCGTGGTGCTGGTCCTGCCGCCGATGGCGATCTACGACGAGAAGGCGGCGAACCAGAGCGGCGTGGTCCTGACCTCTCTGCCGGTTCTGCTTTCGCTGATCGTCTGCCTGATTCCGACGACGATCGGCGGCCTCCTGAGCGCCATCGGCATCGCGGGCATCGATCGGCTGATGCGGCGCAATGTGCTCGCCATGTCGGGCCGCGCCGTCGAAGCCGCCGGCGACGTCGACGTTCTGCTGCTCGACAAGACCGGCACCATCACGCTCGGCAATCGCATGGCGACGGAGTTCGTGCCGGCGCCAGGCGTCGAACTGCTGGCGCTGGCCGATGCCGGCCAGCTCGCCTCCCTCGCGGATGAAACCCCCGAGGGCCGGAGCATCGTCACTCTGGCGAAGGAGAAATTCCAGCTGCGCGGCCGCGAAGTCGCCGCGCCGCACGCGACCTTTGTGCCGTTCACCGCGCAAACGCGAATGAGCGGTGTCGACGTGGACGGCCGGAGCATCCGCAAGGGGGCGGCCGAGAGCGTCAAGGCCTGGGTGATCTCCAAGGGAGGCACTTATCCCAGGCAGGTTGCGGAAGAAGTGGACAGGATCTCGCGCGCCGGGGGCACGCCCCTGGTCGTGGCCGAGAACGATCGGGTGCTCGGGGTCATTCTCCTCAAGGACATAGTGAAAGGCGGGATCAAGGAACGGTTTCAGCAGCTCCGCTCGATGGGCATCCGGACCGTGATGATCACGGGGGACAATCCGCTCACTGCAGCCGCCATCGCAGCCGAGGCGGGCGTGGACGACTTCATCGCGCAGGCGAAACCCGAGGACAAGCTCGCGCGCATCCGCAAGGAACAGGAGGGTGGCAAGCTGATCGCGATGATCGGCGATGGCACCAACGATGCGCCGTCGCTTGCGCAGGCTGATGTGGGAGTCGCCATGAACACTGGAACGCAGGCCGCGCGCGAAGCGGGCAACATGGTCGATCTCGACAGCAACCCGACGAAGTTGATCGAGGTGGTTGAAATCGGGAAACAACTGCTCATGACACGCGGAGCCCTGACCACCTTCAGCATCGCGAACGACGTCTCCAAGTATTTCGCGATTCTGCCGGCGATGTTCGGCCTGCTCTATGCGACTGAAAAAGGGGGCTTCGGCCCGCTGCAGACGTACAACATCATGTTCCTGCATTCACCGCAGAGCGCGATCCTGAGCGCGGTCATCTTCAACGCGCTGATCATCGTCGCCCTCATTCCACTCGCCTTGCGCGGCGTGAAATACCGGCCGCTCGGCGCCCATGTGATCCTGCGCCAGAACATGCTGGTTTACGGCATCGGCGGCATCCTTGTGCCGTTCCTGTTCATCAAGCTCATCGACCTCGGGCTCGTCGCCATCCATTTGGCCCCTTGACCCGGCGTTGCCATCGCACCCGAAAGGAAACTTCCATGATCAAAGTCATAATGCAATCGATCCGGCAAACGCTCGTCTGGACAGTCGTCACCGGAATGCTCTATCCGCTCGCCATCACGGCAATCGCGCAAATGGCGTTTGGCGACAAGGCGAACGGCAGCCTCGTGGAGAGAGACGGAAAACTGGTCGGATCCGAACTTCTCGCCCAGCAGTTCACCGGCACCAAGTATTTCTGGCCGCGACCGTCGGCCGCGACCTATGGCACCGGCACATCGGGGCTAAATGCGGGAAGCGGGAGCAATCTCGGGCCGACGAGCGCGCAACTGCAAACCAACGTCCGCAGCAACGCCAAGGCGCTGCGCGAGGCGCACAAGCTTCCCGCGGACGCTCCGGTGCCGGCGGACCTGGTCTATGCCTCGGCGAGCGGACTTGACCCTCATGTCAGTCCGGACGCAGCCCGATTCCAGATTGCTCGCGTGGCCGCGGCGCGGGGACTGGCGGAGGAAAAGGTGCGGGCACTCGTCGAACAGCATGTGGAGCCGCCGCAGTGGGGTTTCTTGGGCGAGGCCCGAGTCAACGTGCTCTTGTTGAATCTGGCGCTGGATGCCGCCGACAGGAAGTAGATGCTTTGTGGAAATGGAGTTGTGGAGATTCGCGCCCCGGTCCCTGGGAAGACCGGGGCGCCTTGTTTGGCGGAATGCTTTCGGAAGGAAGCCCGGGAGCGCCGTGGCTGGTCGTTGATCTATTTTTGACGCTTTTCCCCTGGGAATTAATGCCTGCAGGCGACCCATCGGGACTATGATGTGGCCATGCATCCGACCTTTCTGGGTTCGCCCTGGAATCCTGTGCGGACGATTATCTGGCCAAGCCGTTCGCGCCCGAGGAATTGGCGGCGCGGTTACGGGTCCTCCAGCGCTGCGAACCTCCGACCTATGACGGACCGATGATTGCAAGCGGCCCGTTGCAGTTCGATATGGCCAGGCGCCGGATGTCCTCCCGTTGACGGATGCGATTACTCGCCGGGCGAATATGCAACCCCTTGCGTAATGCACGATATGATCAATTCAGAAGATGCCTGGGCCGGTCGCGAAATCGCGGCAACTGCGGCTCCGCCCCTGGCGGGCCTTGATTGCTGCAAGAACATTCCGGAGTATTACGGCAGCACGGCGCCGTCGGCGGAACCCGAGCTCCGGGCAGGCCAGGTGCTGGACGACCAGTTCCTGGTCCGCGAGGTCTTCAGTCGCGGAGGGATGGCGACGATCTACCGTGCGGAAGACCTGAGGAACGATTGGCGCGCAGTGGCCCTCAAGGTGCCGTTGATGAGAGTCGAAAGCGATCCAGCCTGGTTTGCGCGTTTTCACCACGAGGAGGAAACAGGCCTCACGCTCTCCCATCCGTTCGTGCTGAAGTTTTTTCCCGTCACGGGGGAGAAATGCCGCCCGTATATCGTTACCGAACTCCTGCGGGGTTGCACGCTCGACCGCCTCGGCTACGAGGCGCGTCCATTTGTGGAAAGCGATGCGCTGAGAATCGTCAGCCTTGTGTGCGAGGCTGTGGGGTACCTGCACGGCCGCGGCATCATTCATCGCGACCTCAAGCCGTCGAACATCATGATCTGCTGTAATGGCACGCTGCGCGTGATGGATTTCGGGCTGGCTTCTCCGCCAATCCGCCGCCGGAACCTGCTGGCAAAGCTGACACCGATTTTCGGCACGCCGGAATACATGGCGCCGGAACAGGTTGAAAATGGATCCATCGACGAACGCACCGACATCTATGCGCTGGGCACGATCCTCTACGAACTGTTGACGGGCCAGGTTCCGTTCAAGAATGAGGATCTCTGGGAGTCGGCGTTCCAACGCACGACTGGAGATCCGGTCGCACCGCGGATCCTGAACCCAGCGCTTTCGCCGGAGGCCGAGGAAATTGTACTCCATGCCCTGCAACGCAAAACCAGCGGCCGGTATCCAAGCATGGCGGCGTTCAAGGCGGATCTGGACGCCCCGGCACGCGTCCTGGTGACCGGTTATCGCGACCGCCTTCGGGCGCCGCGCTGGAAGCTGGGATTGCAGTCGACGCCGGTCCTGTCGGGCCTGCTGCTCGGTCTTGGCGCGATCTTGTTCCTCGTGGCCATGTTCCTGGTCCTGCGGGCGCGACTCGCTGCCTGATAACGGGTTCGCGGGAAGAATGCCCATGGAGTGTCGCCGGCCGGCGACGCTGCATTTATCCTATCTTGATGGCTTTCGCGCATCATTTGATGCGGGTCGGCTGCGTGTTCCGACCATATTGGATGCATGCACACGACAACTCTCCGCTCCCCATGGAGCAAGTTCTGTTCGGCCCGCGGCGCCATCCGACACGGGAGAAAGACGCTGATGGTGCCGTCTGCCCCGGCGTGCTGGGAGGGCGATCGTTTGCGCATGTGGGCACTGGTGGTGGTGGCTCTGGTCGCCTTCCTCGCCGGCTACATCTGCGGCGTGAACGGCGGGCAATCGCCAGGCGGGTCGCGGATCGACTGGCCTGCGGCTCCGACCAATCCGCGTTCCTTTAATCCATGAACACCACTGCTGCCAATTCTCGGGTTCATGAGTTCTGCTTTCCCGTGCCCGACGCCTCGGCCCGGGTCGCGGCCGCAAGCGGGCCGGAATGCGACCGCGCGCAGCGAGAAACGATTGTGCGGTGGCGCGTGAACCGCCTGTTTTGGGTGAAGGACGCGCTTTCGCTTGCGATCTCCCCAGCGCCAGACGATCGGCGCGCCGAATCCGGAATGCCGGGGCAGCGCGGTTTCCGCAGTTGGTCGGGCGATGTGGAGGTGGACGTCAGAAGCCCGCTGAACGGGGATGCCTTTTGTGCAATGTCGCTCGCGGCACAGATCGAATACCTCCGCACGTGGAAACCGGAGCCGTCGGACTGGGACGGCCCGGCGCGCGAAGGCCTCGCGGCGACGTTACAGGTCGAGGTGACGACGCGGCCGATGCTGTATTTCGAGAACGCCGGGCAATACATCGGGCTCGACCCGATGTATGCAACCGCGATGGTTCGCGGCTTCTCCGAAGGCCTCGAAGGGAAGGCCGTCCCAAACTGGAAACCGTTCTGGGAGTTCGCCAGCTGGGTCCTCGGGCAGCCGGATCCCGAAACCGAGATTCAGGATGGATTCAGCGGCAAGACCCAATTGGGGAGGCGCTGGCCGTCCTGCCGGCTTGAAATCGCGCGGTTTCTCGACGCCACCCTCAACGGCGAACTGGCGCCGCTGCCCCTGACCGAGCGGGCGCAGGTGTGGCGGCTGGTGGCTGCGTTGGCGCGCGATCCGAATCCTTCGCCTGCCGACGAGGCGCCCGGGGATGAACCGATCATGGATCCGTTTACCTTGTCCCAAAACACTGTCCGGGGCGTGGCGGCCCACGCGGTGTTCTCTTTCGTCCACTGGATTCGCTCCGAGTCCCCGCAAACGGCCCTGGCTGGTCAGGACCTTGACGACGCGCCCGAAGCTCGTGCCGCCCTCGAAGCATACCTCGACCCGAATCGGGAGTCTTCGCAGATGATCCGGAGCGTCGTCGGGGCGAATCTCACGCGGTTGTCGTTTTGGGCGGAGGCGTGGCTCCGCGGCCATCTCGAAACCATCTTCCCGGCGCCGGGGCACGACGAACTGCGGGAGGCTGCCTGGGAGGCATTTATTCGCTTTTCGCGTCCCGATTCCAAGACTGTCGCTCTCCTGGCCCCGCAATACTGCGGCGCCATCAGCAGAATGTCGCAGGATCCGGTACGGAAGCGCGGGCACAACGATCCCCGGGTCAGCCTCGGCCAGCACTTGGTCGTGAATTTTTGTCGGGGGGATCACGATTTTGAACAGCCGGGCGGCCTGCTGGCGGCGTTTTTCGCCCGCGCCCCGGAGGCGGTGCGGGCCGAGGTGCTGGCCTTGGTTGGCCGGTCGCTCGATCGGGCGAGCGGGCCGGTTCCGACCAGGGTGTTCTCCCGCTTGCTCTGGCTGTGGAATTGGCAGCTGCAACGCGAGCCGTCCCCAGGCGGCCCGGGCGTTGAGGACGAAGCCGCTTAATATGCCGGGCGTGGTGGGAGCGGGCACTTTCGGTGCCGTGTGCCGGCATCCGGAGCGCGGCGCGCTGTCAGAACGGATATCCGATCGAGATCTGCCACGTCCCGCGGGGGTCGCCGGCGCGGGGATTGAGGTTGTGGCCGTATTCTGCGCGGACCGGGCCGATCAACGTCTGATAGCGCACGCCCAGGCCGGCGGCGTAGAGCCGCTCGGCGAACGGATAGTCCCTCAACTGCGCCGCGCTGCCGAGCGCGTCCGTGAACGCCACGACCGACCAGTTCGACGTCAGCGCCTGCTCGAGCTCCAAATTGAGCAGAACGTAACTTTTCGCGCCGATAAAGAGCCCGTCGGCCCCGCGCGGCGCAGCCTCGCCTCTTTGGTAGCCACGGATGCTGTTGTCGCCTCCGGGGTAGAATCGTTTGTTCACCGGCAGCGTTGCATCGGTTGTGCCCAGAGTCGTGATGAAACCGTGGGTGAGGCTGAGGTGAACCCAGTGGCCTTCGCCCAACGGCGTGTGATAGGCAACGCCCAGTTCGAACCGCTGATATTCCGCGGTTCCGCCCAGGCTGCGCGAAGCCAGCTCGACCTCAGTAAACCAGCGGTAGCCGCGGCGCGGACGCAGCGGATTGTCGCGGTGATCGCCGGCAAGGCCGAAATCGACGCTTCCGACGTTGAGCTGCTCTTTGTCGGTTGCCTGGGTCGCCAGCTGGTTGTCTCTGTTGCGCAGCGCCTGGTAGGTGTAGCCTGCCGTCCCCTCCGCTCGCAGCCATGGAATCGGCCGCTTCAGCGTGAAGCCCAATCCAAACTCCTGCCGCAGAAATGCGATTTCCTGCCGCTGCAGCCCAAAAAGTCTCGCCGTGCCGTCGATCGATTCGCCGAAGAGCTCCGGCACCGAATACGTGTAATCACCGCTGGTGCTTTTCATCGATTGCACGAGATCGATCCGGCTCTGATGCGCCAGCCCAAAGAGGTTTACTTGACGAAGCTCGACACCGCCGCGCACCTGCTCGTAGCTGCCATAGCCGAACAGCAGATTTGCCTCGTAACGCTGGCTTTCCTTCAGAGTGAACACCGGATCGCGCACCGCCCCGTCCGCCGGCTCGTAGCGGAGATCCACCGTGTCGAACACCCCGAGCCGGGAGATCCGGTAGCGCGCGTTTTCGAGCGGCAGCGGATTGAGCGGTTCATCCGGCCGGGCCGGCACGCAGCGCCTCAGCACCGGTTCGCGGGTGATCGCGTTGCCCTCGAAACGCACGCGCCCGATCCTCACCTGCGCGCCCGGATGGATTTGCGCGGTGACCGTCACGGGCCTCTGCCCGTCCCGAACTGCACCCGGCTCGGCATTGATGCGCACGACGACATCGGGGAATCCCCTCTGGTAGCAGGCGCGCCGGATCGCCTCCTGAAGGTTCCCCTGCAACGCGGGCGACCATGCGCGGCCAATCCACTCCTTTGCAGCCGGCAACGTCACCGTTTCAGCTTCCGCTCCCTCGAAGCGCACCGCGGCCACCTGCCAGCGCGCGCCCTCGGTCACCGCAACGCGCAACGCCACCGCCCCGTTCGTCTCGTCGATCTTCGCGGCATCCGCGCGCACGACTGCGTCGGCGTAACCGCGCTGGCGCAACTCGCCGAGAAGCGCACCTGCGGCGCTCTCGACGTGCGAAGGCGAGTAGGCATTCGTCTTCGCCGAGACAAACAACATCGATTCCCTGCGGAAGAACGCCCGCGCGGTCTTCACCGGCACCACTGTGAGGCCGGTGATCTCCACCGAGTCGATGTGCCAGCGCGGGCCCGGCTTCACACGGAAATCAACGGTGCGCGCCTCGATCGCCCGCGGGAGTGCGATCTCCAGGCTCGCGTCGAAATCCATCCGCTTCACCGATCCATCGGCCAGCGTCGCATCGATCTCCACCGCGGGTCTCTGAAAACCTTCCTCCCCGAGGGCGGAGACGAGCATCACTGCGGCATCCTCGATTGCATTTGCATTGAGCGTCGCGCCGCGTTGCGCGCCGAGGAGCAGGATGAGCGAGCGGCGAAGCTCGCGATCGCGCAGCGGCCCGACGCCGGATACCTTGAGCGCCGCGGGCGGCGATAGCGCATCGGCGGCGCCGTGCAACGGTACGGACGCCGCGAGGGCCAGCACCGAAAGGAAAACGAATCGCCGGATGCTCCGCCTATCTGTGTGCATCGCCTGAAGCCTCCGGTTTTCGCGGGCCCGGGTAGAGCCGCCACTTGAGCCCGATGTTGTAGTCGTCAAATTCGTCGTATTCCCCCACCCAGGTCCAACGGTCGGACAGTTTGTATTCCACGTCGTAGGTCTCGCGCCCCTGCCGGGAGACTTTTTCGCCCGACGTGATGCTGAGGTGATCGGCGCTGGTCGCGTCGCCGCCGAAGCTGCCGAGCAGGCTCTGGCCAAGGAAGGCGCCCAGGCGCGCAAACCGCTGATTTCTGGAATAGGTGACATCGTTGCTCGGCGCGGCGCCGGTCATCACCATCAGCAGCAGCTGGTCCGAATCGAGCGCCGGACTTGATGTAAAGACGATCCGCGGCGCCTCGGCGGCACCCGTGATCTCCATGATCAGATCATAGCCATTGCAGCGCCCCGTTCCGCGCAGGAACAGCGCCAGTTCGTGGGGATTTTCCTCCGTGATTCGAATCGTACCCTGCTTTACCAAGAAACTGGCGAACGGCATTAATACATGACCCTCGTCGATCACGACCTCGCCGATCGCGCGCGGCTCGCCGAGCGTGCCTCCGAGGCGAAAATGCGTAGATGCCACGCCGTTGAACACTGGCGTGCGCAATCGGAGGAACCGTCCGCCGCTGATGTCCACGCCGAGCGTCCACGCGTTGTACGGCGGCGTCTCCACCGCGAAATAGGGCGGCTGCTGGGTGCCGCCTTTTGCGCCGCCAGGCAGCAATGCGCGCACGTCGGAAAGAAACAGGCTGTCGCGCAGCCGCACCGTGCCGCTGATCGCCGCCGGGCCGGCCTTCGGCGTGCGGAGTTTCAAATCCAGATCGCCGCGCACGATCAGCCCCGTCTGGCGGACGAACGGGAGGTTGTCCCCGCGCAACGACAGGTCGTAACGGGGCGGCGCATCGCCGGGGAATTGAATCGTGCCACTCAGCGCGACCGGCTGGCCGCCCACCGTCGCCGTAACGCTGCGCAGCTCAATGTTGCTCCCCGACACATGGACCTCGGCGTCGATTTCCTGGAGCACGCCGAGCGGACCGAGCGGCCTCGAGGCCGCGCCGCGCAAACGAATAACCCCCTCAACCGGGCCGCCACGCCTGAAATCGAGATCCGCCTGCAATCGCCCCTTTGGCGCAAGATAAGGCGGCAGAAAACGCGCGAATGCCGCAACGTTCGCGTCCGGGACTTCGAGATGCACCTCCGCGCTGCGTCGCGCAACCGCGAGCGGCGCCTGTCTCAACTCGTCCCGGTCGCCCGCCGCCACCGGAAGCCGGCCCTGCGCATGCACCGCCTGGCCCTCGACGCTCACAGAGAACGTGTCGAGCCTTATTCCGCGGCCATCGCCCGTCAGCACGATGTCGAGCGACTCCATTTCCGGCAGCGGCTGCCTGAATCGCAACCGGTCCATCGCGATACGCGCCGCCTTCACGCGAATTTCTCCGCGTGGCTGGGTCCAGGTCCCCGTTACGTGCGCCGTCGCCTGCGGTTCCTTGAGCTCGACGCCGGTCAGCTCGGTGAGCTTCTCCCAGAACGCCGCGTTCGATTCCGTGGCGGCGTCGATGAGGAGAGGGCCATCCGGCTCGATTCGCATCCGCGGAACTGCACCCGGAAACAAGATGATTGGAATACGTCCTGTCGCCGTGAAGATCGTCGCCGTTCCGTCGGCCGCCCGCAATGCCTCCATCCGCAGCCCTTCCTTGTCGCCCGTTGCGGTCACGGCCACCTCCGCCGTGTGTCCGCCGCCGAGATCGATCGCGGCATCGCCCGTGACGGAGAACGTCATGGGCCCGCGATCCCACTCACCCGCGATCGCGAGCGAGTTCACCTGCCA